>Ga0182027_10004552_pt1 | contig 21436 bp, 22 predicted proteins | sample 712E1DmetaG_FD_121300 | JGI IMG/M metagenome (GOLD analysis project Ga0182027, IMG submission 121300) | Permafrost microbial communities from Stordalen Mire, Sweden - 712E1D metaG (Illumina Assembly) | ecosystem: Environmental > Terrestrial > Soil > Wetlands > Permafrost | place: Sweden... | reverse complement strand
TGTAGAACTCGCGGATGGAGCCGAGTGAGTAACCGCCACCAGGATACTGACCAATGTAGGTGATCGAACCAGCGCCAACTACGGGAGGAGCAACACTCGTAGCTATCGGCCCCCCGTTCAATCCGATGTACTCAGTGGTTCCATCATGACCATAGCAAGTGACAGCGGTGTTGCCATCCGTAGTCGTGTTAGTCGTAATTACCGCAACTCCAGAAGTGTAGAGGCTCACTTTGCCGGTACCAATAGCACTGAACTCCGTAAACCGTGCCGTAGCCCCAGTTCCATTACTCGTAAGAATGGGCGAACCAGCCATGCTCAGGACATCAACAATCGCGCATTCAGTATAGACTGCGACGTTGATCGCATTCGCCACCGGCAGTTCCAAATACTTGGTTGTGTCGAACGTCACCGCCTTGTGCGTCACAGGCGCGGCGAGTGTCCAAGCACCGGTCGCCGCCCACGCCTCCACCACGCTCGCGCTCGGGCCGGAGGACCCCAGGCCCTGAACGTGCGAGGACTGGCCCTGGGAGCGGTGCTGCTGCTGTCCGAGCGCCGGGGCCGCGACCAGCAGCCCGAGCGCCATGAGGAGCGCGCGCATGGGCCGCCTCACTTCGCCTGCGTGACGCGCAGTCCGGCCTTCGCGCTCTGTGGCGCACCACCGCTCAGGCAACAAGCGCCGTCGCCCCAGTCCGCCGCCCACTGGTCGCCGGCGAGCAGCGGCGTTCCCGTCAGCGTCGTGCAACTCGTGCTCGAGGGGCAGACGTACACGGTGACCGCCGAGAGCTTGTTGTTGAAGTCGACCGTCCGCTGCCCCGCGAACGTGGGGACCGGCGTGCAGGTCGGGGAGTTGGAGGATCCTGCGTCCACGCCAGCGTCAGGCTGTAGTCCGCAGAGCACCTCCTCCTGCTGGTAGGTGGAGGTCGAGAGGGTGGTGGGGATTCCGGCGGCCGCATCCGGGGTCAGGTTCGGCGGCCAGTTGTCGACGTGCGCTCCTCGCGAGCCTCCGTCCGGCTCGAGGACCATCGTCTGGTACTGGTCCTTGCAGACCGAGCCCCCGTCCACCGTCTTCTCGCACTCGGTAACCAGGTTGTCGTTCGAGTTGGGGGACCTGGCGGAGACGCGGGACACCAGGCCAGCCAGGAGCACCGAGCCGAGGACGGCGCCGGCGACGACGAACAGGGACTTGCGCATGGACTCCTCCAGGCGCCGCGGAGGGGGCGCCAACCTCCTCAGAGTCCGAGGCCGGTTGAGGGGTCCGCTAGGTCGGGACGAGAGTGAACTGCGCGCTGGGCGCGCTCACGTTGCCGTGCTGGTCGCGGGTGATGAGCTTCGCGTAGTAGGTGCCGGCGGCCCGGAACACGGTGAACGCGTTGCCGCCCGTGCTCTCAACGAACGAGGCCGGCGACGGGACGAAGCCGTTCGCCCCGATGTGGAGCTCGAAGAGCAGGGCACCTTGGGCGTCAGAGTTCCTGCCCTTGGCGAACGAAACCCGAGACCGCCCGGCAGCGTTGGTGATGGTGAGCGAGCAGGGCGGCGCTGGCGGGTTCAGCCTCGCCGGCTTCGCGGTGCCCGCCGTGGTGATCCTCGACAGCCAGACCCGCTTCCCGAGCGTGGGAGACCCGCGCACGTTCAGGGTGGTGCGGCACTCGCCGTGCTTCAGGGTGTGCTGGTAGCCGACGACCGCGAGGGACTGGTTCGTGTCGAAGTGCACCCCGTTGGCGAGGAACAGGTAGAGGTCCCCGAGCTCCACCGGGTAGAAGTGGAAGTGCAGCTCGATGTCCATCTCAACGGTTGGGTTGCAGAGGTCAGAGCAAGCGGCTGTCGCCAGCGCCAGCGCCTCGGTTTCCGTGTCGATGTTGCTGTTCGACGCCTCGGCAATCTCGGCCCACCGGCGCCCGTACGTGTCGATGGAGTCGCCGTCCTCGACCGTCACCGTCTTCCGCTGGTAGTTCACCCCGTCGGTCGAGAGCGCCGAGCGGTCCGAGTAGACGACATCGATGGCGTTGCGGATGTCGGTGAGCGAGAAGCTGGCGCGTGGGACCGCGATGTAGTCCTTCGAGTAGAACTGCCAGTCGGTGGCCACCTTCGACCGGTTCGGGGAAACGAGCGTCGGGCTAAACGCGCCGAGCGCGACGTTCCACTTGTGCCGGAAGTCCCATCCAATTTGGGCGGCCAGGTTTCGAAGCGCCTCGAGCACTGGGCGGCGAGCCTGGGTGTACGGGGTCACCGCCCAATTCGAGGGCGTCGGGATCTGCAACGAGTTGCCCGTCGCGTACCAGTCCCCCCAGATCTGCCGGATAATGTCCTCGAGTTCGCAGGCCGGGTACGCCGCGCAGTCCGGCCAGTAGACGTTGTTCATCCGGGCCCAGTAGGCCGACCCGTCGTGGATGTAGGTCAGCCAGTCGTTGCCGTCCATCACCGGCGCGACCGTCCCGGTGGTGCCCGCCGTCGCGCAGCGGTAGACGAAATACTCCTGCCGGTTGGGATCGATGTACGACTGATACGGGAACGCCACGACGTCCCCGACGGCCACGGCCATGCCCGCTTGCCACAGCTTGGCCCCGTACTGCGTGGGAGTCGTCCCGAGGCAGATCCAGCCGTTCACCGCGTCGGCGATGCTGTCGTAGATGGCGAATGTCCACGTCGGTTCTACGGTCCCGCTCGTGCAGCCGAGCCTGGACGTGGCCGTGAAGTGATAGGTCGAGCCGGCGGTCGGGTGCACCACGGCCCACGGGCCGTAGACCGTCGAGGGCGCCCACGCTGGAAGGCTGGAGAGAAGCGGGGTCCAGCCGTAGATCCTCTCCTCCTCGATCCACGCGTCCTGCATCCGCCCGCCGAGGTCCCGGCATCGCACCTTGATCGGGTCTCCACCGTCCTCGACGTCGTCGATGTACCCGTCGAAGACCTGGCGCCAGTCGCCCGCAGCCGGGGTGACGCCGCGCGGGACCAGCGCCGTCTCGATGAGCACCTCGCGCCCGGGGAACAGGAGCGGGGAGTAGTAGGTCGTCACCCGATTCCACTTGCTCGACTGCATCAAGGAAGCAAGCGACAAGTACCGCACGGCGCGCACCACGGAGAACTCAGCGGTCGCGACCGGGTCGTCGACCTTCTCGCCGTAGACGACCTCCGTGACCCAGTCGGTGAGGATCCCGTTTTGGCTCGACAGGTTGATCCAGTTGCCCCCGGTGTCCTTCACGAAGACCTGGAACCAAGTGACGCCAGCGCCGATGCCAGTGGCGGCGCCGAGGATGGCGGTCTCGCCGACAGTCGGCGTTCGCACGGCTCAGACCTCCTCGAGGTCGATGTCCAGGCGTTCGGCGTTGTCCGCCCAACTCCCGGCCAGCACGAGTTGCTCCTGGTTGCGGTCGTTGACCTTGCCGAGCACCGAGCGCGGGCCATTGGAGATCATGTCTCCGGTAGCCACGAGCCCCGTCGGCCAGACCACCGCGGCGGAGTAGAGCGAGGCAATCCAGGAGGCGGGGACCAGGTAGGGGAGAATGATCAGATCGTCGTACCAGGTGTCGAGCCCGATCGGCTCCGAGAGCACCGTGGAGCCGGCGACAGAAAGCCAGCTCGTGCTGGTGCCTGCGTTGTAGACCCCATCCGTCCAGCCCCCAGCGACGTCGGACCTCACCACCACCCAGTGCCAGGCGACCTTGTACTGCCATACCATGACCGTCCACGGCTCCACGAGAGCAGTCGGAAAGGTGATCGTCCCGGTCGTCGCGGTCAACTTCAGCGACTTCGCACCGAACTTCGTGTGGGTCGAGCTCACCGCAGCGTTGGCCAGCGTGGAGTACGTCAACCCATCGTCGGCGTAGAGGTCCGCGTCGAATGTCCAGTGGTGGCCATCGCCTGCCACGAGCCCGGCCCAGGCGTCGGCGTCGGACTGCGACAACGGCCCGAGCCGCACGCTGTAGAGGTTCTTTCGGCGGCGCAGGCTGACGTACGGAGCGCCGCTGAAGGCCGTCCCACGATCCGCGATTTCGATCGTCGTCTTCTTCGAGCCCTCTACCAGCGCCGGGGCCGCGATTCCGTTCAGCGTCAGGAAGGACATGGGTCAGCCTCCCTGGAACGCCGGCGCCCCGATGATCGGAGAGCCCGTCTGGATGACCGCCTGGCGCTCGCGGGCGTCCTGGGAGTTGTAGCGGGCCGCCTGGACCTTGAAGCCGGCGGGGAGGTTGGTGATCGCCTCGGCCACCTGCTTGGTCGCCGCAGTATTCTCTGTCGTCGCTACGGTGTTGGCGGTGACCGCGCTCTTCAGTTCGGCGGGGTCGGACTTCGGGTAGGCGACGCCGGCAGAGGGCATCTCCAGACCGCCCGGGTGCAGCAGGTCGCTCTCCATGTTCTGCACCCCGCCCATGTCCACCTTGAGCGAGTTGAGGGCGTTGGCGACGTCGTGGATCGGGCCCCCCAGCCCCACGAGGTCGGCGATGTCCCCGAGGCCGTTGATGATGGACTGCACGGCGCCGACGATTCCATTCCAGACCCAGGAGATCCCTTCGGCCACCTTGAGGAACGCCCATGCAACCCCGGTGATCACTGGCTGGAGAATCCCGGCCGCGTACGCCAGAGCGTTGAACGGCAGGACGACCACGGACAAGAACGCCTTGATGATCGGCGCCAGGGCCGCCAGGGCGGGAGTGAGGACCTGCAGCACAACGGCGATCGGGACGACCGCCGACGCCAGCCCGGTGAAGAGCGGGGTCATCGCCTGGAGGATGGGGGTCAGAAAGCCGCCGATCTTCGTGATCAGGTCGTTGAAGGGGTCGAGCACTGTGCCGACGACGTCGGCCGCGATCTTCAAGATGCCGTTGAGGCTGTTCATCAGGCGCGTGAACTGGCTCGAACTGGCGACGAGCGCGGTGATGGCGCCGATGAAGTCGCCCGAGGCGAGGGACTTCGCCATCGCTCCAGCTGGACCTGCGGCGCCAGTGAACGCGTCGCTGACAGGAGGGCCACCTGGCTTTGCGCTGTAGGCCATGGCGCCCTGGAACCCAGTCACGCCCTGCTGGTAGGCCTGCTGCAGCCCACTCCCTTGCATGGAAGCGGGAGCACCCTCGGCAGTGCTCAGTCGGCCGATGCGATTCGACCCGGTGGGGGTGTTGATCTGGGCGCGCTTCCCTGCGTCCTTCATCGACTTGAGCTCTTCGACGTACTCCTTCACCCATTCCTCGGAGGCCTTCTTCATCTGCTCCTCGGCCTGGATGTAGGCGGCGATCCACTCCTTCTCGGCCTTCGCCGCGTCCTTTCGAGCCTTGGTCTCGTCTCCGATCGCGTCCTTGCTAGGCCCGAGCAGGTTCATCAGGTCGCTCCAGCCCTTGCTCAACGTCGACTTGGCATCGGTCCAGAGGCCCTTCGCGCCATCGCCGATCGCCGCCAGTGCCTTGGCTCCCTCCTTGGCGAACCAGTCCATGCTGGAGCTGATCGCGCTCTTCATCGCCACGACCAGGGCGGCCGGATCGAAGGCCGCCTGGGCAGCGTTGACCCCCGAGGCAGCGGTCGAGATCCCGGAGATCATCCCCTTCGACACGCCCTCCATGCCCGGGATCCTCCCGATGGCGACGGCAGCATCCAGGGCCTGGGCGAGGATCCAGCGGAAGGCGTCGGCCATGACGTCCCGGAGGCCCGTCGCGACCTTCACGTAGGCGTCGAGGATCCACTGGCCGGAGGAGATCATGAACGCCCCTGCAGCCTTCGACGCGTCGACCACCGACGACCAGACCGACTTGAACGTGCTGGTGATCGAGCCGCCGAACTCCCGCCAGACGATCTTGACCTGGTCGACGAACCCGCCGATCCACGCTGCGGCAATCCCAAACGGCCCCATGAAGATCACGAGCAGCGCGTCTCGGGCGACAGTGAACCCGTTCTTGATGGCGTCCCGCAGCACGATGAACCCGCCGACCAGGCCAACCGCGGCGCCGGCGATGAGCGCCATCGGTCCGTTGATGAGCCCGATCGCGGTGCCGATTCCCTTGATGGCGAGGCCCGCAGTCTTCGCCCCCTCACCGATCCGCCGGAAGCTCTCCCCGCTCACCCCTGAGAGGTTCTCGATCTCCTGGGCAAAGGCCTTGGTGCTGGGGCTCGCGTTCTCAGAGAACACCTTCCCGAGGACCTTCCCGAGGTTGGTAAAGTCCTTCCCGATCCCCTTCATCTGGCCGACCACGCCGTCGAAGGCTCCGACCATCGCTTGGCCGGCGGACCTGGCCGTGTCCGATACGCCCTTGATCTGAGCGTTGGCCTGGTCGAGCCCCTTCTTCAGTTCGGCGACGTCGGCCGCGAGCTTGACGGTGAGTGTTCCCAGGTCAACGGCCACGGCTACCTCCCAGGCTCACCTGCGCGGCTTCTCCTCTTCCGCTCGCATCTTCAGGTGCTCGATCCACTCGAAGAACTCATCCGGGCTCAGCCGCTCCTCGAGCTCGGCCACGGTGCAGTGAACTACGTCTTGGGCGAGGAAGAAGAGCCACCGGCGTTCGCGTCCGACGCCGCCGTCGAAGGGCCCGCTCCCCCGGCGACCCCCGCCGCCGGTGAGACCATCGCCATTGCCTCGGCTGCCATCGCATCGAGCCACCCGCCTGCCGGCTGCTCCAGCAGCGCCTCCCGGTCGGTGGCCTCGAACATCGGCTTGCCGCTGTCCGGGTAGTGCGCCGAGACGATCACCGCTTCGATCTGGCCGGAGGTCGGGTCTCCCATCTCGGAGCCCTGGAACTTTCCGGCCTCGAGGATGCGGCGACGGCCTCCCATGGTCGGCTGCTTCACGAGTACCTGGACAGACTCGGTCCCGTGCTCGCCGCTGCCGTTGCAGCCCGCGCAGAGAGCAGGGGCGGGCCCGTCCTGGACGACTCCGCAGCCGTGGCAGGACTCGCAGGCCTTCGGCTTCTCGACGGTGATCAGCTTGCTGCGCCGGGTCGAGCCCAGCAGAACCGCGCGCGCGTTTCCCATGTCCGTCCTTTCAGGTGCCGAAGGCCCAGACGACGTGATCGCCGTACAGGCCGCTAACCGCGAAGTGGTTCGATATTCTGGTGAGCCCGACGAGCTTCACGGCCGAGCTCACCATTCCGTCCACGGGGGCCTTCAGGTCGTCTTGTTGGATGAGCCCCCACCCACGCCAGTAGCTCCCTGTGCCGCCGAGGAGTACCTCGACGAGGAATGGAGTCCCGGCCAGAAGCGCCGCCTGGAGCGTCACAAGGCCCGCTCCTGGGTCGTGGTCGGTGAGCGAGTCCTCCAGGAGTTCCAGGGAGATCTCGAAGTCTTTCAGCCCGATCTGTTTCGTGCGAGCTGCTACGGCATTGAAGACCGTTGCGTCGGGGTAGTCGCGCTTCGTCGTGAAGCCCGCGCTCTTGCCGGTGGCGATCTGCAGCCGCGGGCAGTAGTAGGCGTCGATGGTGACGACGTCCCCGGGGCTCAGCGCTGAGGCGATCGTGATGATCCCGAAGAGGTGGTTGACGGTGACGAACTTTGCTCCGCTGACCGGGCTGCCGTTCACGTACACGGCGACGTCATGCGCAGGGTCGATGATCCGCTTCGCAGCGTTCGTCACCTGGAAGACGCCGTGCGTCCCGTCGTCGGTGGTGGCCTCGCCCGTCATCGCGACCGGTGCCCCGGTCGTGTAGAGGGTCGTCGGGAATCCTGCACTGGCGCTCATGCTCCGCGCTCCTGCGGGCGCCGAGCCCTGCGCGCCCGCTCATCGAGGTCAGCGAGCTAGACCGTCGCCCAGGCGCCGTTCTCGACGAACTTCGCCGAGCACTTCACGACCCCATCGACCGGCGCTTTGTAGTCGATGCTCTCGATCTTGCAGCAGCACTTCGCGCCGTGCGTGCCGTCCGGGAGGATCTCGATCCAGAGGTCGGAGCCGGCGGAGAGCGCCGTGCGGACGAGCCCCTGGTTCGTGGCGCCGTTGTCGTAGCAGAAGTCGAAGGAGCCGCTGAACTTCAGCAGCGTAGCGGTCCGCGTCCGTCCCATGCTGCCGTAGGCGGTGGTGTCCGCCATGTCGCGGGCCAGAGCGAGCGGCGCATCGGTGCAGAGCTCGAGCGTCGCGTATCCCGTGTCGGACGTTGCGACCTTGACCGCCTGCAGGTATCCAGCGTTGGCTGCCATCGAAAGACCTCGCGTTTGGAGGGAGAGATGCCCTCAACGAGATCCAAGGTCCCGAGCCGGTTGGGGAGTCGGCAAGGTGCTACACCGGCGCTGCAATGATCTGGATCATCTCGACGTTGAGCGACCAGTGGTGCTGCTGCTCCTGGTCCGTCGAGATGTAGTTGGGCTCCGGCTCGCGCACGCGGATGAGCACGTAGCCGGTGGGCGGCGAGCTCGGGCAGTGGAGGGCATCGCGCACGGCGCGCGCCAAGGCGATCCCGTCGGTGTAGTGGTAGTGGTCGCTGCGGATGCGGACCTGCACCACGCTCTTGCGCCAGTCCTGCCCGCCGTAGAGCCTGGAGTGCTCGGGGCCTCCGTGGGACATAACCCAGACGGACTGCTCGATCCCGGCCTCGCGGACCGGGCCCTTGATGACGTTGCCCCCGAAGGGTGGATCCGCGTCGGTGGCGGCCGTCAGGCCGGACACGGCCGTCGAGCCCGACGTGAGCATCGCCACGACCTGGTCATCTGGTGCAAGGATGCTCATGCTCTACCCCTTCCGACCCCAGCGCCTCACCAGGTGGAGCGCCCCGCTCTTCTTGAGCTCGCGGACGCGCTTCGCCTGCGCTCGCGTGAATCCACGCTTGGCGGCCTTCGCCGTGGCGGCGTACTCGGGGGTCGTCGGGGCGATGCCGGAGAGAGACGAGCAGGTGGTGCCGTCGGCCAGGTACGCCAGGATCGACTCCTTCAGGCGGACCGCCAGGGCGTTCGAGAAGATGCTCAGCGCCTTCTCCAGCCACTTCACGGTCCCGTGCCCGCGGGAGTGGACGTTCTCCTCGCGCTCGTGGACGGACCCGGCGTAGGGCGCCGCGTAGCCCATCTCGGAGACAGGCTGAACGCCGCTGTCGGGAAGCGTCACGTAGTGCGAGGCGCGCAGGGCTCCCGTCTGAAGGGGAACCATGCCCGAGCGGTTCGCCAGTTCGTCGAGCGCCAGGGCCTGGCCGTAGACCGCCGCCCTCGTGGCCTCCTCGAAACCCTTCGCGGTCTGGTCCAACTTCGCGAGGACCTCGTTGAGCCCCTCGATCTCGATGCCCATGGCGCGCCCTCAGACCCAGCGCGCGTAGCGGTTGATCAGCGGAATCGCCGTCTTGGGGATGATCCCCCAGGTGTCGGGGCTCTCGTGCCAGTTGCCCGACGCGTCGAACCCGGAGGCCCGCTCGTCCACCCCTCGACGTCGCCACAGGCTGGCCACCGTGTCGATCGCGGCCTGCTCGAGGTCGGGGGGAAGCGTCTGGTCGACCGCTCCGGTTCCGGCGCCCTGGTAGGTCCAGTGCGCCGTCCCGTCGGTGATGTCGGCCCCGGTGCCCGTGGGCCCGCCGCTCAGCGCAGAGTGGCCGCCGGTCTTGCACGAATACCAGTTGCCGCCGTTTGCCACGGTCGCGCCCTGGAGGTAGTCGTGGTCGACGATCCACGCCGCCGCCGCGCTCATCGCGTCCTTGGGCAGCACGTAGCCGGCCGTGTAGTCGACGAAGACCGAGAAGGGGCTGGTGTTGGGGATCCCGTCCTGGCTGCAGCTGCCGGCCGGGACGTAGTCGGCCGCCCTCCAGCCCATCTCGCTCCGGACGAACCCGGCCGCGGCATCCTCGAGGATGTAGTCGATCCCCTGGACCAGGAGAGTCGCCGTGGACAGAGGAGGGACGATCTGGATCCGCTGGAGGGAGAGAACCGGGGTCCGCTTCAGCACCAGGCGTGGCGAGTCGGCCCGCGGGACGTACCCTTCGCCGACGAGGACCGCGTTCCCGAATTGGCGCCGGCAGTAGTTCTCGATCGCCGAGCTTGCGACGCCGATCAACCGCTCCATGGCGGACTGCTTGCCGCTGTCGAGCGTGAGGCCGAGCTCGCCGGCGACGGTGGCCGCGGTCGTCAACGCGTTGGCGGCGAGAGCCACGAGCTACCTCACTTCCGGCTGCGCTTGCCGAACATGCCTGCCTTCGGCTCCTCCGCGGGCGGCTGGGCCGCGGCCTTGGGCTCTGGCGGACTCTCCGGCGTCACGATCGCACCTGGCGGCGGGACCGCGTGCACCTCGTCCACGTACCGGGCGAGCCGCCCCCTCACCAGGCGCGCCGCCTCCTCGTCGGGAAAGTGGCCGACCTCGCCCGGGTTCAGCCCGACCTGGTAGGAAAGCACCCTGACTGCCCGCATGGACAACCTCCGGTCACAGGAGGGGCGGGGACCGGAGCCCCCGCCTCCCATCGAACGTCTTCGGCTAGGTCGTCGGCAGAGTCGCCGAGCCACCGAGCAGGATGGCCAGCGAGTAGCTCGCGGTGTCGACGCTGCCCTTGTTCAGCACGCCCGTCACCCCGTAGCGGACGTACCGCTTCACGCCGTCGAAGTTCTGGTTGAACACGTAGCGCCCAGTCGCCGCGAGCACGGGGGTGGCTGCGGTGAAGACGTCGGTGGCCGCCTGGAGCACCTCGGCAGCGTCCCAGTTCGAGTTGTCGGCGCTCTGGTAGCGTTGGATGGTAAGCGTCAGCTTCTTCTTGTCGGTGACCGCTTGCGCGTTCCACTCGACGATCACCTTGCCGCTCGAGTAGCCGGCCCGGTCGGTCGCGCACGTCTGCTCGGTCTCTCCGGCGCCCGAGGTCCAGTAGTAGGCCTGGCCCACTCCCTCCTGCACCTCGTGGCCGACGTCCTTGGGAAGACCCATCTCTTGCTCCTTGCGAGGGCCGGTCGGCCCGGGTGCGATTACAGCGTGGTGGGCTCGGTCGCGGCCCCGCCGAGGACGATCATCAGCCCGTAGGAGGCGGTGTCGGTATTGCCCTGGTTCAGGGTGCCGGTGACGGAGTACTTCACGTACCGGGTGATCCCGTCGAAGTTCTCGTTGACGACCGAGTGGCCGGCGCCGGCGAGCGTCGGGTTCGCCGCGGTGAAGACGTCGCTCGTGAGGATCACCGTTCCGGCGTCCCAAGCCGAGTTGTCGCTCGACTGGTACCGCTTCACCACGATCGTCAGCTTCTTCTTGTCCGTCACGGCCTGGGCGTTCCACTCGACGATCACCTTCGCCGAGCTGTAGCCGGCCCGGTCGATCACCGCGCTGGTCTTCTCGATCTCGTTCGCGCCGCCGGCGATCCAGCCGTTGGTCAGCCCGGGAACGCACTGCAGCCCGTGGCCCACATCCTTCGGGGTTGCCATCTGTCGATCCTCGATTCGTGGGCCGGTGGCCCGTGCGGTTCGGTTTGCCGAGCGAGCCGCCCCGACTATCGAGGCGGCCCGCCGCGGCTACGGGTCAGGCTCAGGCGCCCCAGGTCACGCCGGTGAGGATGGCGCAGGACGTGGAGTGCTGGAGCAGGGTGTCGTGCTCGGAGACGAGCTTGAGCACCGTCTGGTCGGCCGAGAAGCCGGAGACCAGCGTGCCGGTGCTGTCGACGTACGCGGCACCGTTCACGGCCTCGACCTGGAGTTGCATGGTATCGCCGATGAGGAACTCGCTGGCGTCGAAGAGGTAGATCTCCGAGGTCGTCCCGGGCGTGAGGTTGATCGGGATCTGGGTCGAGGTGAAGTAGGGCAGCCCGAAGAACTTCCCCTGCATCATCTCGTCGTAGAACTGCAGCCGGCCCACGCCGTCGCGCAGGGTGAGCAGCCAGTTCTTGGTGCGGGGGTGGAACGCCCACGCCGGCTTGATCATCGGAGTGTTCGCCTGGTCGAGCAGGTTCATCAGGCGGCCGACGTCGAGCAGGGTGTTGGCGAGGCTGGGGACCGCGGTCTGCGCGATCTGGTTCCCGGCGGCCGTGAGGCTGAGCAGGCCGCGGGGCGTGTTGCTCCCGCCATCGCCGCGCAGGAACGCCAGATCCTCGCGGATCGCGGCGCGTGCCCGGAGTTCCTTCTGCACCATCGCCTCGGCGCCCGCCTGAGCCCGGCGAATGAAGTCGTTGCTCAGCGGGATGAGGCAGAGCAGCTTCTTCGCCGAGAACTGGAGCTGACCGAGCGCCGGCTGGCTCGCGTTGCCGACGACGTTCTCGCCGACGTACGTCGCGGTAGCGCCGCTGTCCATGCGCCCCATGTTCAGGACGCCGCTCGGAACCGGGATCACCGTGGCGCCTGCCGCGCGGCAGACCACGCGGGGGCGGAGCAGGTCGATGAAGTCGGCGTACAGCGGGGTCGGCACGCCGTAGCCGCCTTCGCTGCCGACGCCGGCGCTCATCGCCTTCTCGATGTGCGGGACGATCTCGGAGTAGCGCCGATCGTGGCTCGCCAGGTGCTTGGCGTACTCCACGGGCGTCCGCTGGTGGACGTTCGCGAGCGCCAGGGTCGCGATGAACCGCGACACCCTGATGCCGGGGTTCTTCTCGTCGCGCATCTCCGTCTCGGTCTCGAGACCGGGGGTTCCGATCGCCGCATCGCGCACGGCCTGGCCGGTCGGGGTGGCCGGGGTCCGGTCCGCCTTCATGGCGGTGATGGCCTTCTCGGCTGCGTCCTTCGCGACCTTCGAGAGCAGCTCTGCGAGCCCCTTCTCGTCGGTAGGCATGACAGTCTCCGTCGCCATTGCATCTCCTTCGTGCCGCACAAGGCGGCGGTTGCGAGGCCTACCGCCTCAGTCTTTGCGCTCGCCCAGCGTCTGCTTGACCGCCGCGGCGAGCAGCGCGGGGTCGTAGGTCTGGCGAACCGGCGGCGCAGTCTTGTCGTCGTCGGTCGCGGGGGTTCCTGCGGGCGGCCCGTTCCCGGGCTGCGCGGACGCCTTCATCTTGTGCGCGTGCTCGGTGAGCGAGTGCGCGGCGGCCATCATCTTGTGACAGCGGCTGACGCACTTTTCAGCCATCTTCACGAGCTTCTCGTGGGCGTCGGGCTCGTCCTGGTCGGTCTCTTCCTCGTCGTCGTCCTTCGACGCCGCCTTGAGCCGCTCCATGACCTCCGCGAGCCTCGTCGCCTTGGCCGTCGCTCGGTCAATCGCCGAGTCGTCGACCTGCACCTCGCAGGAGACGGCATGGGCAGTGCGCGGAGCACCAAAGGCCTTCTGCACCAGCTGGTCTCGGAACTCCTTCGACTCGACCACGCACGAGGCATTCGCGGGGACGTTGACGACGCTGACCTCGAGCAGTTCCTGCTTGATGAACTGCAGGCCGTACTCGTGCTCGGCGTCCTTCCTCGGCCCGTACTCGATGGGCGAGAATCCCACGCTGATTGCGCGTACGGTCCCGTCGCGAACACCCGCTTCGATCTGCTTGGCGAAGTCGGAGGCCTTCGAGAACTTCAGCTCCCCCTTGAGCGCGTTGCCCTCAATGCGCACGTTCTCGCAGGTACCAATCGCCGGGAGCGAGCGGTCATGCGACCAGAGTAGGCACGGGTTCTTCGCGTAGTTTGACAGGACCCATCCGCTCGCTTCGATGACGTCGCCGTAGCGATCGACATCGGACGTGGACAGGATCGCGGTGATCGTTCCGCCGGCGTCAGACTTCTCGATCGCTGCGCCATTCGCTCGCCGAAGGATCGGTTCCATGCAAGGAAGGTCCTGAGCCGGTTGAGGAACGCGCAAGCAAGCCACCGTCAAACGGTCGGAGTTTCGTGCCCGCTCGACCCGTTGCCTCGCCCGAATACGTCGCGCGTCCAGGCCGGGTCGCCGCCCTTGCCGGGGGGCAGCTGCGTCGGGGTGCTCGGACCTAGCGGCTTCAGGTCGCCATTGCTCAGCGGCTCCTCGGCGTTGGGACCAGGAAGGTGCCCCGCGAGTTCGCGCAGCTCGCCCTTGGTGAACGCGCTCGGGCCGGTGGCCATCGCCCGCAGCACGAAGTCGCGATCCTCGGGGACCGGATTCTCAACCTCGAGGTAGAGCTCCTCGCCGAGCTCCGGCATCTTCTCGATGTACTCCGGAACGATCTTCTCCTGGATCTCCGAACAGAGCAGTTCGTGCCGCGGGACAAGCACGCTCTTCGCGTAGAGGTAATAAGCGGCGTCCACCGTCGCCCGGTTCGAGTTCTGCAGCACGCCAAAGATCTCGGGCGGCACGCCGTAGACAGAGATCATCGCGTCGCGCTCGAACTTGCGGACGTTCACCAGGTCCATGTCCTTGAAGTTGGTGTCGACCTTGTCAATGCTCCACTTGCGCGTGGTGAAGAAGACACCATGCTGCTTTCCGGGCCCGCCGCCGTACTTCGCCCGCAGGGTCTCCTCGATGCGCTTCGCCTCCTCCTCGCCTGCGCCCTCGGCGCCCACGAAGAAGTCCGGCAGCGCTCCGTTGTAGAAGAAGCCCTTGACCCGCTTGCTGATTGCCTCATCGGTGTCGATCTCGTCGGCGAGCGCCTCGCTGGTTCCGACTCCTCGGCCGTAGGGGTTCAGTGGGTCAGGGTCGCGCAGCCATAGCATGTCCTCCTGATTGACCTGTCGCGAGATGCCGTAGACCGAGAGCCAGAAGTACGGCGTGGGCGTCGTCGGGTAGCGGATCACCCAGTGCGGCGCTGCTGGGGTGAACTCGATCGGCAGCCCGTAGGCGTTGCGATCCATCACAAGAAAACCGTTGCCCACCAGGTCGAGCGAGAGCTGCGCCAGCTTCCAGACCATCAGCGCCGGCATGTGGGGAGTAGGAGATCGCAGCAGGTCGAGCAGCGGGTGGCGCACGATCCGCTTGCGCGCTGGATCGCCCACTGGTGCCGTGTAGAGCCGTGGCCGGAAGGTCCCCGCGACCGACGAAGCGATCCGGTGGGTAACGGCGCGCATGAAGGGGCTCGTCCGGTAGGCGTCGAGCAGTTCCTTCTGGCCCTTCCTGGGCGCCTGTAGACCGGCGATTGTCTGGCCGAGAAACCCGATCTCACCGCCACCGGCCGGCGCGGTCTTCTGCGTCAGCGCCTGCCAAGCGTCTCGAAAGCGTCCCATGGTGCCGAAGGTCACGGGCCGGTTGGGACTGCGGCAACGCTCGAAGGCTCAGATCGCGGCGAAGTACCCCGGCCCGCCGTGCAGCAGTAGTTCGCCCAGGGCGTAGACCGCAGCGTCGAGGTTGTTGGGGCTCTTCTTCGTGTCGAGCGTGTATTGGCACATCTGGTCCTCGAGCGCCGTGAACATCCCGACGTGGTGGATCCTCCCCTGCTCATAGAGCGCCGCCACCGGCTCGGCCCTGGTCTTCTTGCCTCGGTTGCCGCCCTTCTCGATGGTCTTGATCTTGTCGTCGATGAGCCGAATGATCGCGGGGATCGTCTCGCCGCCCATCGTCGTCTCGGCCACCACGCAGTCCGCTCTCCACTTGCGCACCAGGTCCACCACGCGCCGGCCCCACGCGTCTGGCGAGGCTCGCTCCGTGGCGTCCTCGAGCACGTAGCCGTGGTCCTTCCCGTCCACCGTCCCGAGCGCAGCGACGCAGATCCCGCATGCGTCCGACTCCTCCTTGCTCGTCGTCGCCGGGTCGAGCCCAACCACGATGCGCCGGATCTTCACGCCCTTCGCCGCGAGCAACTCGAGCACTTCGCCCGGCTTGTCCGGGGCCTGCGAGATCCGGGCGCCGTCGATCCACCCCTGCTGCCAGAGTGCTCCGGGAAGGTTCTCGAAGAGCTCACCCCACAGCTCTTGGCGGCCCAGCGTCGTCTGGCCGTAGTCGTCTAGCATCTTCTGCAACCAGGCCGCGGGTAGGTTCGCCGCGTTGTCCATCGTCGATCCCCGCGTGATGACCGTGCTCGGGTCCTTCACGAGCTTGTGCAAGAGCGAGAGCCGCTTCGGCGTCGTCGTCAGGAGCCCCTGTGGATGCGTCCCGAGGCGCAGCCGGTGAAACATCAGGTCGAAGGTGTCCTGCAGACGTCTGCACTTCGCCGGCTCGTCGAACCACACGAAGTGGTGCTGCGGGCCTCGGAGCGTCTCGGGGACCTCCGCCGAGTACAGGAACCCGAGCGAGCCGTTGGGGAACTCGATGCACTGGTCGGTGACGTTGAAGCGCGGCTTCCACCACGGCGGGCAGCGCGCCCAGATCCCCGACTCTCCCTCCCACATGACCTCGCGGGCGTCCTTCGCCGTCGCCGCGATGAGCCCCAGCCTGCAGCCAGGGTGCTTCTGTGCCTTGCTGATGCTCCACTCCGCTCCGAGCCGCGTCTTGCCGAAGCCTGCGCCGGCGAGCACCAGCCAGAACGTCCAGAGACCGGGCGGCTCCTCCTGCCCTAGGAACTCCCGCGGCCCGACCTGCTCCAACGGACGCTGCCACCATGACCAGTCGTACTCCAGGAGTTGCCGCTGCCCCGGGGTCAGCGCGTCGTGCAGCGCCTGGGCCCCGCCGGCCAGCGCCGCAGCCTCAACGATTCGCGGGGGGCGGGACACCGCTGGGGCCCTTCTTGGTCTGGTCGATCGCCTTCTGGATTGCGGCCACGAGCTCCTCCGACGTCGCCGGGGGCTTCGGGGTCATGTCGATGACCGTCTGGATCGCCTTCCCATCGCTGCGCTCGAGCAGCAGCTCGGCGGCGCGCACCTTCACCTGCTCGCTCTTCGCGGAGACCAGCAGCCGCACCAGCGCCCCAACGGCCGACCTCCGATGGGCTTTCGCGAGCGCCTTCAACGGATCCTTCTCGTCGGGATCCGGCACCCCGGCCACCTCGTCCAGGGTAGCGAGCTCGGAGCGCACCACCTCGTCGGTCACTGGCACGGCGCTGCCGGCGGGGCCGGCGTGCACCGGGGTCGGGCCCCCCTTGAGCAGGCTCTCCATCCGCGCGAGGACATCGTCGCCCAGGTGCGCCGCGCCGCGCATCCACCGGCTGAGCTTCACCTGGCCCGAATTGCTGGGGAGCCCGGCGCCCTCGGCGAGCTGCTTGTGGGTGATGCCCTTTGCGTGCGCGGTCGAGAGGATCTCGTGCCGGCGGGCGACCTCGGCAGCTGTCCACGGCTTGGGCGGTGCCATTGCCCGATAGTGGGGGCCCGGTTGGGCACAGGACGAGACGGGCAACCGGGCAGTAAGTAACGGATTTCATGTCGCGTGTGTGGCGAGCCGCGTGAAACCCCCCACGGGCTCCCCGCCACACGCGCACTACCCCCGGGGGGCCAGGCCCTGCCTTGAGCACTACAACGCGCCAGCGGGGCACGTAGGCGGTCAGGTGCGCCTTCCCGCGAGCCCGCGCCGAACGTCCGCCGCCAGCTGCGCAACACCTCCGTGCGCCTCTGCCCATGCCGCCGTCGCCCCGGGGGACCAGCGGAGTTCGTAGCCGCGACCAGCGCAGCAGGAGCATGGAGGGCCTCGGCGCACCAGCCCGGCCGCCAGGAGGGCGGAGAGACCAGCCGCACAGCCCTGGCGACAGTGCTCGTAGTTCTCCCTGCCGCCGCCGGGCCGCAGGAGTTGGCGAGCCAGGCACTCTCCGTCCCTCAGTCCGGCGCGGAGGAGCGGGCACGCCACTGTGCGCGTGAGGCGCGCGGCCAGGAACGCGGCGGGGTCGCGCCAGCGCAGGGGGAGCGAGAGTTGCTCGGCTGTGACCCTCGGCATGCATCCTCACTCCGCCCTGGACTGGCTCTCTGCCTCTACGAATAGGTGCGCATCGAAGACCAGCCGCCAGCCAGCTAGAGCAGGGCCAGGAGCGCGTGCTCGACGGTGCCCAGCGGTGCGCGGTCCCCCTTTCGCCGGGTGCCAGTCTCCGGTCGCGCGAGCGAATTGCGCCGGGCCACGAGGGGTGGTCAGCACCACGGTCTCGGGCGTGAGATGGTGCAGCGGGTATGCGCGGACCTTGCGCGTCCATCGGTCGCGCTGCAGGTAGATGGCGATCCGCCTCATGGCCCTCTTTCCAGCACGCGCAATGCGAGCAGCGCCATGGCCGGGAGCGAGCCTCCGCTGGGCCACTTGGTGCGGCGCGCGAAGTCGTCGCATGAGGCGGAGTGCTCGTCGAGGAGCGCCTTGAAGCTGATGCCCTCGCCTCCGAGGGTCCGGCAGAGCGAGGGCTCGGTCACCGAGCAGTGCAGGCGACAGGCGACGGGCCGCACCGGGTAGACGGTGCACAAGCGGTCGTCTCCCAGGAAGATGCATGGGCGCTGGCGGGAGAAGTACTTGTCAGGGCTCATCCGCTCCTGCTGGCGGCCCGCCGCGGCGAGGCGATGCCGCAGGGACGGTGCATCGCGCCCCGCGTCTCGCAAGAACATGGCGATCTGGACGGCATCCATCGTCCCGCAGTCCACGGCGTGACAGCAGCAGGTCCAGCAGCGAGCCGCGCAAGTCACCGGGCGCCCCGCGGCGGCGGAGGCCTCGCGGAGCTCGGCGGCGCGAGCGTCCAGCGATTCGACCTGGGCTCGGTTCGCCAGGAGGTCTGCGCCGAAGGAGTGGCTCACGGGAACCTCCGCTCGTCGTCGGTGCGAGTCGTCGTCCTGGGCCACACCCACGTCCTTGTCCACGTCCTGGCCCTCCCCCAGGACTGCCGGCGCGGACGCGGCGAGCGAGCGGAGGCGGTCGGCCTCGGGCCCGGTGGGAGGACGTGGCAGCCAACCTCACGGCCAACCTCTCGTCCCAACCTCATAAGTGTTTTTCCTCCGTGTGTTCGCACTGTTACCGTCTTGTCCCAACGTCCCAACCTAAGATCACCGATCGTTCCACCGCTGCGCTATCCCCTACTACTACTCTCTCTATATTACTCCTCTAAGAAGAAGAAGAAGAAGAAGGGTAGAGACGGTAGGACAGTAAGCGACAATCGTTGACGAATTTCCGTCCCAACCTGTTGGGACTGTCCCATCATGAGGTGGGACGCCTGGTGTAGAACCACTGCCTTCCGTGCTCTCCCGACCTCGTGCGCTTGTACCCGAACCCCTTGAGCACCCTGGCGACGCGCATTTGGTCGGCCCGCGTGGCCTGCCCGCGTGGCTTGAGTACGGCCAACTCGAGCAATGTGGCGACGGTGATCAGCTTGGGCGACGTCTGGGCCTCGTTCTCCGACAGCCACACCGCTACCGGCTGCTCCCAGGGATCTTCGATCTCGTGGGGGGCTTGGGCGATGCTGAGTTCTTTGTCCTCCTCCTGGGTCAGCCACCATCGTTCGCCGGCGTCAAAAGCAGCCCGGGCCTCTGCCCAAAGCTGCTCACGCCAGGCCGCCGTCTTGTCGTCGTCGATGCGGTCGCCGCAGACCACCGGCCAGAAGCGGCGATTACCAGTCGAGTCGGACAGGAAGGTGCCCTGATTCGTGGTGCCCACGAGCACGAACGAGCGGGGCACAGTGCGCGGGGCGCGCTCGTACTTGGGAACGTAGACGTCGACCTGGCGGGACAGGTGAGCCTTGACCGTCTCGACGTCGCGGGCCCGCTGGATGGACTCGAGCTCGGCCCACTCCACAATCCATCCCTTGGCGCACACCTGGAGGGAGTCGCGGGTAGCCACGTCTTCGCTGGTGTCGACATACCAGCCATTGCCCAGGGTCGAGAACCAGTGGGACTTGCCGATGCCCTGCTCTCCGATGAGCACCAAGGCCGTGTCGACCTTGCAGCCCGGGCGCAACCCGCGGGCAACCGTCGAGATGAACCAGCGGCGCAGCATCGTGTTGACCAGCGTTGGAGGGTCATGGATGCCCAGCAGCTCGGAGGCAACCATCCCAAGCCGCGGGACACGATCCCACGTCAGGCCGGCCAGGTACTCGCGCACGGGGTGATAGGGAGACTCTGCTGCCACCTGGTTGACGGCTGTCCATAGTTCGTCTTGAGAGAAGCGCAGCCTCTTCCACTTCTGTTTCGCGTCGTCCTTGGGGGAGTTGGCGGCCACCATGAACCGCTCTTCGATCCACTCCCTGACGGCGGACACGGCGCAATCGGTGAGAGGGACCCTGCCAAGCTCTGGAGAGCACCCCATCTCGTTGAACTCGAGCCGCTTGCCTCCCAGCGCCCGCTCGCGAAGCAAAGGGGAGCGCAAGATGCGGCAGGCACTACGGTGCCCGCTCGAGAAGTCGGTGAGGTGCAGCGGGCTCGTGTCTGACGGTTCCTCTTCGGGGACCGGCTTGAGTGCCAAGGCGCCAAACGATTCTGGGGAGGCGTCGGCCGGGTGTGGAGGCTCCTCTGGCTCGGCCGCTGGGGCGTAGCGTCCGACGCTCTTCGCAAGCGCCTCGAGTTCGCACTCCTCCAAAGGCGGCTTGCATCGCTTCTCGTTCGTCACGCGGAGCGCGGCCAGGATCTCGTCTACGCCGCACCCGCGACGTCGCATGGTCCCGGCCAGCGAGGCCAGCGTCTTGTTCCTGGTGCCCTCGGGGATGTCGCTGCCTATGGATTCGGCCGGCGCCGAGGATTTGCTCTTGACCACGGCTGCCCGCTGGAGTTCGAGCGGGACCGTTTGGAGTTCGACCGACCCTGGCTCATGCCCTGCCGCCCAGGCGTACTTGGCGCCGCTCAGGTGGGAGCTGGGCGCAACCACGATGTAGTTCCCAGAGCAGCGGATGTCGAGTCCGGGGAGAAACCCGATCGTCCCCTTGGCGCCGCCGGGCGGGCACTTGAAGAGCAGGTGCCGTCCTCCGCTTCCGGTGACCGCCTCGACGGTGTTGGGGAGCTTCCCGTGCTTTGTCTCGAAGGCCGCCAGCGTCTTGTCCCCACCGTGGGGTGGGTCGACATCGAGAACATAGAGCCCGGATCCTTCGCCGGTGGCAATGGCAACGTTCGCCTCGGGCCATGACGTCCACCAGTCGCGGATCTGCTTCTCTTCTGTGCTGGCGTCGAGCACTCCATTGGTCGGGTAGGGATGCTTTCCAGGGCTGCCCTTCTCGCATACGGTCCTGCTCGAGCGGCTACAAGAGCACCTGCCGGCGCGGATGTAGAAGCAGGGGAACACGGGCCAGCCGCGGGCGGCGTACGAAAGCGCAGCCCCGAGGAGCGGATTTGACTCAGGCATTCCGTGACTCCGTCCGCTCGTACCAGCCGCGGTTCCCGTAGGCGGTCCAGGTGTCGATGGTCTTGGTGAGCAGGTACTCGACAACGATCTTCTGCGGCGTATCGAGCAAGAGCGCGTTGGGAGATTTCTGCCGTAGGTGCTGCCGGTGGGCCAGTTCACGGCCTCGATAGGGCGGAGGCTTCGGCAGCTTCTTGCGGCGGTTCTTGATGGGGGTAGGGATCACCGTCGCCACCCCCTCACGCCAATCGGCCCAACGAACAGCGTCCACCGAACGTATCCAACCCTCGGCCCGCGGTTGAAGACGAAGAAGGATCGCGACGGGGCGAACGTGCGCCAGAAGAAGGAGATCATGGTTTGCCCCCGCGAATGAGAGTGAGTTTCGTCCTAGGCCGCCGCTCAACCACCTGCGCCACGAGGTCGGAATCCGGGCGCGCGACGACCTCCTCGCAGATGGGACAAGCGAACTGGTGAAACGGCACCATGGGAAACTCGAGCAGGTGGACTCCGCAGCGGCTGCAACTCCACGTCCCGTCGCGGCGGTTGATGATGGCGATCATGGGGCGG
>Ga0182027_10004551_pt1 | contig 21438 bp, 24 predicted proteins | sample 712E1DmetaG_FD_121300 | JGI IMG/M metagenome (GOLD analysis project Ga0182027, IMG submission 121300) | Permafrost microbial communities from Stordalen Mire, Sweden - 712E1D metaG (Illumina Assembly) | ecosystem: Environmental > Terrestrial > Soil > Wetlands > Permafrost | place: Sweden... | reverse complement strand
TTTGGCGAAATTGGCTCACATGTAGATGTCGTGAGATTTCAAGGTGAGGCAAAGGTGTCTAAACAAGCGGCGGAAGGCGCGGCAGTGTTTGCCAACGGGATAGCTCACGGCAAATTCGAAGAAATAATCCGCGTCATGAAGCTAAGAGAAAGTGAAGGAACAATCTTTGATAATCTTTATCTCGGCGAGACGGTGAAAAAAGGGTTAGATGTTTTCAAAAAACCCTAAAACCGTGCGCATGTTTGTGCCTAAATTTTTAATTCGTTAAGTCTTGCACACGCGCTGTGCAATTTTTGGCTGATTCTATGCTTTGCTTGTTATGGTTATGTCGCTGGATTCTCCGATTAAGTAGGCTCCAAAGCCAAGCCCCCAGAGGTAAAAGGGGTAGATCGTTAAGCGTTCCATTCCGCCTTTGCCTAAGCCTAAATAGAAACCAGAGCTTACGTGGGCTCCTGAAAGGTAAAGGACGGCCGCTAAAATTGTTACTGCACCCAAGATAACAGATACGTAGGAAAGAGGTGATTTCTCGAATTTATAGGACATAATAGCAGAAGCCGCCCCGAAAAAAAGAGCAACCAGAGAAAAAACGTTGTGAATTGGTAGAAAAATATTCTCTGCGACCACGCCTATGCCGACCAAGCCGACGCCGCTAATAACCAATAGGGAGGTGAAAAGTCTGTTTTTGAATCCTCGCTGAATGAAATAAGCACTAGCAATAGTAAACATACCCGCCAAGATAATCGACACGTCGAAGATTGCGGCAGAGTTGCCGGCTAAGCTCCAGTTGCCCAAGTCACTCATATACTGCTGCCCTACGCTGTAGCCTGAATAGATCGCTTCTGAAATGATTACCGCAAGGACAAACTGGACGGCTCCGACAAAGATCAGCAAGCCCGCAATTCTCTTATTATCATAATTCATGATTTGAGATTGCACGTTGCACTTATAAGATTTTTCTAGAAGACATTTGACTTCGACCAAATCCAATTTCAAGACGATTAGGAACACGCATGCGCGCTCTTCACCAAAAAAGCCTGTTTTTCACCATTTTGCGCGTCAGATAAACTTTTGTAAATCTGCGGTTTTGATGTTTCTAAAACCTTTAATGGTTTCCCCGTTAAACGTGATATTATAAAGTTTAATTTTTTCGCCATTTTCAACGGCTAGCCATTCAAGCAATTCTTTACCGATCTTGAGCTTTTTTCTCTTAACCTCAATTGATGCTACATGCTTCTTGGAGTATTTGCCTACGGTGTATCCGAAATCCATTCCCGCTAATGCAATCAGTTTAGCCCCCATCCCCGCTGCTAGAAAAACTGCCCGGTCGCCATCAGTGAAACCCAGAAAATTGTACACATTAGAACGAGGATGCACCTGTGTGCTACCTATAGCTTTGGAAAACGCTGGCACATATTTTTTTAACTTATCAATATTATCTCCGTGCGCATGAATAACCACGATAGCCCCCAGATTCTGAGCGTAAATAATATCGCTAATTGTTCCATCCAAGTCGGTTACGATTACATTTGGCGCTGTTCCTGATATTTGAACAAAAGCTGTTGTCGCTCCATCAGCCACAACAGTTACAGTCTTTTGCAAGAGGCCTTCTTTCATGACTTGTCTGAGGTCTTCTTCAAGAGATGGACCCGCACCAAAAACCAACACAGATCTATTTTCAATTAGCTTCCTTAGCTCAGCCACATGCTCAGCCCGCTCAGCCAGCAATACGCTTAGCAAATCAGTTGCCCGCTGGTCTCCGCACTCGTCGTACCCGAAGTTTTCAAGAATTTTGTTATACCACGGCAACCAATCATCCAATGTAAAGTTCACGTTTTCTTTCCTCAATTATTCTGAATAAATCTTGCTTTTTCGTCGTTCCACCCAAGTCATGGATTCTATGAAGCTGTTGATTTTATGTAGGCTCCTTTATTGTTTGCTGTTGTGAAGAATACTTGCCCGCCAACGTTTTCTTGCAAGAACTTCTTAGTTGAAATTGATAATTTTTTTGCTTCTACTTCTCCGTGGGCAAGTCCGTAAACTGTTGGACCCCAAGAGCTTTGCCCAGCGCCATGGGCACCGTTTTCCAGCATGTGCTCTATGCAGTCTCCTGCCGGGGAGCTTGAAAAACGTTCTCCTTGAACCGTTGCAAAGTAGTCGCCCACTATACTTTGAATTTCAGTTAAGGATTTTCCAAAAGTTTCTATGTCTCTTTCCTTGAGTGCGGGCAGCAGACCCATAACTATCAGGTGACTTATGAGGGCGGCTTTTTCTTTATGCATAGGCTGCAAATGCTTAAACGCTGTGGCTTCCTCTTGACCAGATAATCCTTTCTTAACATTGGGGATAGCTACAACAAAAAACCAATTCTCTGGGAATGACTGAAGGAATATTACAGGCGGGAGGTTTTCCAAGGCTTGTGGATTGGGCTTGTTTCCTTGACTTTTTAATCCAGCTTCAACAACAAAACCGCCTTGATCGAAAAGCGCTGTTCCCACACCAGAAACATGTCCCCTTCCCGTTAAACGAGCAAGACTTTCAACAGAGGCATTCAAACGAAAAAGCCTTGATACTGCAACGGCAGCGGCTAACGATAACTGGGTTCCCGATCCTAATCCAACGTGCTCAGGGATAGTTTGCCTTACGTTAATAGAAACTTGGGGTTTCATGTTATACTTCTTAAGAAGTAGCTCCACTATGGGTCGTAAATTTTCGCTTTTTTTGCCCTTAAATTCAAAATTTTGGGATGATTCAGCCTCAAGAATGACGTTAGGACGATTTACGGCTACTCCTATTCCGCCAAAAACCCGCCCCAGTTCGCCTCCTAAATCAATAAGTCCTAAATGAAGTCTGGCTGGAGTTCTAACGTAGACCTTCATTCTTAACCGTCCATGCACCTATATTTTGAGTTAGATTAGCTGGGACCCAAGCAGCATAAATTTGAAGCTGCGTGAGCCATGAAGTACTATCGGTAAAATTCGATTATATCTATTAACCTTTGCGTTTGCTTTTTGGTTATCTGGTATTTCTCTCAAATAAGTGGGATTTACTGTTTAAGCATTTAATATTTTAGTCAACATGGCTGGGTCCAAAAAGACGAAGGTTAGCCCCCTTTTTGTTGACGAATTTCTGTAGCAAATAGTTAGCCTATAGCGGAGGCATTGATGTCGGATTTTTTGTTTTTAGCTTCTGTCGGAAAAGTTGCTAAGGGGGTAGCGTTTATTAGTCTCGAAAAACATCTTTTAGTATACCCGAAGGTTAGGGTTAGAGGTCTTTGTTTCATCAAATCAAGCATGCGCTTGGTTGGTTGTTGCAATGGCTTCGATGGCTTATCATTCACCTTAAACGAGGGTTGAATAAAGTATCCGTGTCAAAAAAGAAGGAAGAGTGTTTAATTGTCAGGAAGTAAAAAAACGATACTTGTTGTTGATGATGACAAATCGATACTTAGAACGTTCACGCGCATTCTTCAAAAAAGCGGCTATGAAATTGACGTTGCAGAAACCGGAAAAGAAGCTATGGAGAAAGCAGAAGATCACCATTTCGATTTAGCATTGGTTGATATCAGGCTTCCAGATATGGATGGCACAGATTTACTTGCTAAACTCAAAAAGCAATTACAGCATACCGTGAAAATAATGATTACTGGTTTTCCATCCTTAGAAACAGGCGTTAAAGCGCTTGATGAAGGTGCAGATGCTTACTTGGTTAAACCTGTGAAACCTCAGGAACTATTGATGCTTCTGGAAGAGAAACTGAAAAACCGGGAAGAGCCCCCTGAAGCAAGCATTAAAAACTAGCGCTTGAGTAAACGAGAGAAAAGTAGAGTTTATTCGATGTATATTGCTGGTTGGTAAGGCATAGCCATCACTGCACGATTCTTAGGGTCATAACGTTTCGGATAATCTTCGCTGAACACGCATACTTCAGCCTTAAAGCGTTCCTTCAAAAAGCCAAGTGCATTATCCAAGATTTCTTTCTCGTCTACAGCTTTAATTTTTATTATGTTAGCTTTTCTTTCATTCGGCAGTTTCGTTAAAGCCTTCATCACTCTTGGAAACATGCCTGCAATGTCCTTCATGTGCGGCTTTAGGTCCTTGTCGGCGGCAAATTCTTTCATTAACTCGTTAATCTTTGCCTCGCCAGCTAAGGTTTTGTCCAAAACTTTTAGGTACACCTGCCACTTCCATGACGCAGCTGTGTAGTAGCATATGTGTTTAGGTGTAATCTTCATGGCTTTTAGGATATTGGAAGTGTCTGCCATTGCATCAATTATCAGGTTCTCCTGCTCTTCCGCAGCCACGTCAACTTTTGCCTCATCAAACACTGGCCATTTTGCAACGCTAATGAATCCTGCCTCGCCCGTTTGGCTCCAAAGCTCCTCGCAAATGAAAGGCGCGAAAGGTGCAAGCATTTTAAGCCAAATTTTCACTGCTTCGCCCAGCGCTTTAGCGTCAGTGTTGCCTTTTCGTTGGATATACCAGCGCAGGTCATTCCAAGTTTCAAACAAGGCAATCTGCAAGGCGGTTCGGGTTTTAAGCTCATCTAAGTTGAATGTGACATCCTTAATTCTCTGTTGAAGCTTACTTTGCAACCATCGTTCCAGCGTGGTGTCTTCTTCTTTTTTGGCGGAGGCGTTTACTGCGCTTGCGAAACTGCATAATGCTTCAAACTTGCTTTTCAAGTCGCTTACGTTTTCCGCTCGCCAGTCAGGGTCATCCATGCCCTCTGCCCCAAGTAACAGTGCGCTGCGGGTGGCGTCGGCTCCATACTTTTCAACGGCGCCCTTCATTGTTATGAAGTTGCCTTTGCTCTTGTGCATCTGTTTGCCTTCAATCATGAGCATACCGTTTACTCCTATGGCTCTGGGCCAGTGTTCAGGCGGGAACAGGGCGGCATGGTGGAATATGCAGAAGGTCAAATGGTTTGGTACAAGCTCTTTAGCTGAATTTCTAAGGTCAAAGGGATACCAGTACAAGAATTCATTTCGCATTGCTTCTAGTAAAGGCGCGTTTATTCCAACCGCCTTTTGGAGTTCGGTACCGTTGCCTTTGCCATAGAAAATATAGTCAAACACTTCGGGCGTTAAAGCTTCAGGCTTAATGTTGTTTTGTTTTATGTGCTTGTTTATGGTGTAAAACGCCATGTAAATTGTTGAATCGCTTAATGTCTCGATTATCCAGCCTTTTCCCCAAGGCAATGGAGTTCCGAAACCTGTGGTTCTGGCGCAAGCCCATTCTCTCAGCCAGTCTATAACGGTATAGAACGATTGTTTGGCTGAGTCAGGGTAAATCGTCATTTGAGCCACTGCTTCTTTGGCTTTCGCCTTCCACTGTTGGTCGGAGTAGTTTAGGAACCACTGGTCTGAAAGTATCTTTACTATACACTGGGTCATGCATCGGCAAACCACTTGCTCTGGCAAATCGTACATGCTGTCGGCGACGCCAAGCTTACGAAAATCCAGAATAAGCGTATCTTTTACATCCCTAACGGATTTTCCAGCGTAAGGTCCACAATTCTGCTTTAGCACTCCGCTGTGGAATTCTTTTTTGTATAATGCTTTTGTAGCTTCGTCCGCTTTAGCGTCATTTTGGTCTTTGATGCCCATTTGTTGAACTATTTCAACGGCTGGGTACTCGCCGAAACCCTCGACCTTAATTATTGAGATAGGCTTAATCCGCTTAACGACTTCAGGGTCAACGCCAAAATCCTTGAGAACCTCAGGCTTTTCCTGCAAATCCTTAAGTGTCAGCCAATCGTACGGTGCGTGGGCGGGTACACTGTAAACGACTCCTGTAGCAGTTTTGGGGTCAACAAACCAGCCTGGCAAAATGGGAAATTTTCCTTTCGTTATAGGGTTTTCGAAAATTTTGCCAATAAGCTCCTTACCTTTAAACGAACGTTTTACTTGTATTTTCTTTTCTTGCTCTTTGAGTTTCTCAGCTGCTTCTTCACTAATTATCCAGTTTTCACCGTTGACTGCTGCTTCAACGTATGTTGCGTCGGGATTTATCCACATGTTTGTTATGCCGTAGATTGTTTCTGGACGGAAAGTTGCAGCTGGCAAAAACGTGTTCTCGTCAAGCTTGTATTTTATTAATGTGTATTCTTCTGGAGTGACGCCTTCGCCTACTTGGCGGTCATGGTCTCCTGTTGGGCTTTGGTCTTTTGGGCACCACACCACCGGATGCGTTCCCCGCGTGACGTAGCCTTTTTCTTTGAGGTTTTTGTATTGCCACTCAATAAATTTCTGGTAAGTCGGCATTACAGTGGTGAATTCACGTCGCCAATCGACCGAGAAACCTATGCTTTTAACGGCTAAGCGTCCTTCATTAGTGTAATATTGAGCCATGTATAATGGGTCAACAAACTTTTTCAGCTCTGATTCTGGAACGCCGTCAACTTCACGGAGAACGCGAATGAAGGCTTCGTCACCTCTCGCTACTCGCTGGCTGGCTCCTAGAAGCGGTTGCCCCGTCCAATGCCAACCCCAAGGCCAAAGCACATTGTAACCTTGCATCCGCTTGAACCTAGCGTAAGCATCAACCCGCGAAGCCGTGAACGTGTGCCCAACATGCAATGGACCATTCATGTATGGGTATGGGAAAGTTACCATTATTTTCTTTCTTTTTGGATCTGGGTCAGCCTCAAAAATGTGGGCGTTTTCCCATTTAGCTTGCCATTTCTGCTCGATTTGCTTGGTTTGGCTCATAAAACTTGTTGATTAAGTTATCAGCTATTAAGAGTTTTCCTTTATGTAAAGTCAACTTTCTAACCTTACACATTTTATCTAAGCGTCTCGGTGGAATACCACCCGTGTCACCTGTTTCCTGTTGTCGTGTAAAGTTGCTCATTGCAGTTCTTGTAAGACTTTTTCAAATTGAAGCTTGAGGTTGATTAAGTCGCGTGTAGCAGTAATCCACAATGCCCTAGTGCTCATGGCAAAATATTCGTGGGTAAGGTCTGTTCTCATGCCCGAGAGTTTTTTGAATGGGATGTGGTAGTGGTAAAATAGATTGCGGATTTGCCTGTTTTTTGAGAGGACACGAACTGCCTCACCTATATTTCGCACGTTTGCATCTACAGCGTCAATTGTCTGTCTGTTTTTAAGGAAATCCTCGTAGGTCATCCCTTGGGTGTATTCTTTAATCCTTTGGATAAACTCGGTGATTTCTGATAAGTAGAGTTTGGGGTCTCTTTCTAGATGATCTCTCTTCACACTGGCACAGCTTCCTCGATTACATGTTCTTTTATATGTTTATTGAGGAATTCTTTAGCTATGATATCCACTTTCAAACGGAGTTTTCTTTTTAGGTATTGCCGTAAATCGTATATCAAGAATAAGTCTTCTGGAATAGACCACGTTACGAGGAGGTCCAAGTCGCTTTTTTCTGTCTGTTCGCCACGGGCATACGAGCCGAAAATGTCTATGGTTTCAACTTTAAAACGTTTCTTAAGCGTAGGCTTCAAGATTTGAAGTTCCTGCCTTAAATCTTCCATTGACCTTTGCATGCTCTCAATTTCCTTAAGACCGCTTTCAGTATTCATTTCGGAGTTTGTTCTCTTTAACTTTATGGGCGGAAAATCTGAGGTTAGCTTTACAAGCGAAACTTAGATAAAAAAACACTAAATTAAGGAGACAGAAACGTAATCATACCTTTGGCGCTAGGTCTTGACCAAAAAATCAACAGACTAAAAGACTTCATAAGCTCTTCACTCCTATTTCTCCATTCCCGTTCAATGCGTTGTTCATAGGTTCAAAAACGGATTAATCTCTACTTTCATAGATAGGACCAAACAATTAAGTAAATATTTAAAAAAAGTCTTATGTACTTGATTTTAACATACAGAAGAGCGATAATCATGCAAGACAATACAGAAGCAAGAATTAAACAGGATCTGTTTGCTGAAATCCAGAATTTAGAGCAAAATTATGCCGTAATTAGGAATTTTCTCTCAGGTAAAGACTATGAGGCTATAGTTATCGGTGGGGCAATTCAATCTTTCAAAGACAGCCTAAGCCGTGCCAGCGCATTTGTCCTTGCCTTATACAACCTGAAAGGTAAACGAGTAAATATTCCGTGGGATCCGCTCTTTACAAGCTTAGATTATGCTTTAGCAACGATTGTGGTTTCTTCATCGCCAAAGCAGAAAGCGGCAGTTAAAACCATTCTATCCATGTCTGAAGAGCAAATTGAGCAGGTTCTATCTTACTTTTCAGCTCTGAAGGAGTCGCTGAAATAAGTAGAAACCAAGTTGCAAGTATTTTTCGACATAGAAACCACGTTTATTTGGGGTTTCCAGATATCCTCCGAAAATAGGGCGCGGTTCTAACTAAACTGCAAACTGAATGAGCAAACAATCCGTAAAAGACAGCCAACATTACGGTAAGACGCAAACATATGTGACTGACTTTAGCACAGTAGCACTGAGTGCAAAGTCTTTGGTCGTTTCTTTCGAGCATACCACCAATCATAAACCTCGCCAAAGCAGTAGACAAACATGATCATTCCAACAAAGAAAGACGCATCCGCAATAATGATGTCAATATCACTCAAGCCAATCACAAATTTCGCTCAAGCAGTCCAAGCTTAAAACAGTTATTTCGAAATTCGACTAGTTATCGAAATAAAATAAAGCAGTAAAGGGTCTGATTAAAAATAGTTTCATTTGATGTTTTTGAATTCATCTAGTAAATCGTTGAGTTGAGCGAATAATTCGAGAAAACGGTATCCTCTTTCGGTTGTAATGTATTTGTTTAGTTTTTTCTCAAGCAAACCCTGAGAAGTTAAAGCGTCCATTTGGCTTTTAAGCTGGGAATAATTTAGGTTAGCATTGTACATTATGCTGGTTTTTGTTTTTTGTTGCTCGCAGAAAAGTAGAATCTCTGCTATAATATCCATTTTTCCCCTTCTTGAGCCATTAGCAATACTCCATTCTCTTTCATGTTTTAGAAGAGCAAACTGGAGTTCTTGTGAATTTAATTTCGCAGTTCCAAGTAAACTGCTTGTCAAACAACCTTCCTCATGTTTAATTTAATTTATAGTTTCTTTGGCTCTTAAACAAATGTGATTGTACATCAACAATAACAACCAATCAAATTGGCGATTGTCTCATTAACGCTTTAATAATAAAGCGCAGCCTTAGATGGATAACGCTGAGAAACATGATGTATAAGCGATTGCTGCTTTATTCTGATGGTGGAGCAAGAGGAAACCCTGGACCAGCCGCCATAGCTTATTTAGCTTTAACAGAAAAAGGTGAATTTGTAAAAGCGGATTCACGCTTCATAGGGATACATACGAATAACCAGTCAGAGTACAAAGCGTTGATAGCAGCATTAGAGTTTGCCATAGCTCTTAAAGTTGAAGAAGTCACTTGCCACCTTGACAGCGAATTAGTTGCAAAACAGCTTAACGGGGAATACAGCGTAAAAAATTTTGAGTTACAAAAGTTATGGCGCAACGCAAAAGAATTGAAAGGCTGCTTTAAAAAAATAAGCTTTGTTAATGTTCCACGAAGTAACCCTTACATTCAAAGGGCAGATGCTCTTGTAAATAAAACTTTAGATGAAGAATCCAAAAAACACCTGTAGCTAAAGGATCAGAAAACATAACTGGGAAGTTGATTCGGTATTATGGGTGTATTCTAGGTGGACCATTAGTGAAGTTTCAGAAATGCTCACTCCTCTAAGCAGGAAGAAGCTTGTTGTTGCTCGCAAGAAAGAGGCGATTAAATGTCCAAGGTATGATTATGTCATGGATTTTGTGGAAGCATATAGGCCTTATGGAGATGAGGCTGATGATTTTGACGGATAGTCTGTTTTATTTGCGCCGAAGGCGTCTTTGCTCTTGAAATGGGTTCTTATGTATTCAAGTGTTTGCTTTAGTTTTTTACAGAAACTAATTATGCTGACCATAAGTAATACAGCTCCTGTCCACACTAACATGGTACCTTGAATGGCGTAAGGTGTTGCAGGGATTAGAGGGTCAGGGGAAGTGAACTTGGCTGTTGGAAACATAAGGAGCAATCCCGAAATTAAAAATGTGAAAGATGCTATGAATAAAGACACCACTACTAAAGTAGATGGTGCTGTAAGTTTAGCGTTGCTGTAGTGATTCCAAAGAATGAAACCTACAATAGCCATTAAAACAGAGAGATAAAGTAATTGATTGTAATTAAGAAATGAACAATTATATTCAGCTCCCATAAATTGCGTATTATACGCAACTCTTTCAGAACCCCAAGCGTATGACCCCCAAGGAAGATTCTTTTCCGTAAGGACGTTAATTTGTAAGTAAACAATGACTGCGCATATGGTTCCCGTAACTAATAATGTGAAACCAGAGGCAGAAAGAATTGTTTTGCGGTTAACCTTCCCAGAACCTGAAAGTTTCCAAATAAAAAGACCAATAAATGCCAAAGCGACACCAATGTCAAACAGTTGAGTGTATTTAAGAAATTGAAACGGTGCTGGCAGATATGTTATATCTCCATATACAGCAGTAAAGGGTTTTAACTGGAGCCTGTAACCATTCACGTAGTCCCAGAAAGGATACGAATTTAAGATTTGTATAATGAAAAATAAATATGCTGATAACCCTGAACCCAATAAGAAAAGAATTATCCCCAAGATGCTATATGGATTTACAACTCTCTTTTGATTTTCTTTTCCTATTTTACTCACTTAACCTGTTTCCCCCTTAACCCCTGATAAAACTTGTTGCGTTTGGATATAACATTTCTGGCTATTCTATGCTTTGCAGAACTTGCTTATAGGGGAATATCATCTGCATACCAGCATTTTCCCCAAGTGGAATGCGATCTTTTCTCATTAGTTTTAAAGTTGCCGATACTATGGAAGATACAATTAAGCTAATGGAAGTAGGCTACGAATTTCACGCTGAGATTGAAGGGCATAAGCTATTCTGAAAGAGGAAATGGAATAATGGATTATTCTAAAAACAAAGGGGTTATAACAAACGCTGCGTTCGTAAACATAAGGAACACGGGTGAGAAAGTGTTTGTTCATGCAAGCATTCGTACAAGCAACATGGAGAAATCCATTGACTTTTACACAAGACTTCTAGGACTTAAGGTTCTGAGTCGCCGAGAGATTAAGCAGACTAACGCTGAAATCGTTTTCCTTCAAGACGCAGAGGGCAAAGGCTGCACGCTTGAATTAACTTTTTACCGTAACCAAAAGAATTTCAGCCAACCTGAATATGAAGAGCGATTGTTTGATCATTTAGGGTTTGAAGTTGCAGACATGAACAAGACTATTGCTGCTTTGCGGAAGGAAAACGTGACGATTACTGATGAGCCATTCAAACTTGGATCGAATGGACCAGTAATTGCCTTTGTTGAGGACACAGATGGAACGCTTATTGAGTTAATCGAAAGGTAAGTTACAGGTTAATCAGAATATCGTTATTTTCAACTTTTAATTCGTATGTAGGTTCAGGTTTTTTGGTTGGTCCTTTAACAAAATTGCCTGTTTTCAGGTCAAAGGTGGATCCGTGGCACGGACATATGACTGTTTCACCTGTTTTCCCTTAGATAATTGACAACCCCTGTGCATACACACATTGCCGATGGCATAGTAATTTCCATTTACGTTGGCAGCAATATTTTTTTCATTCAATAGTGCTTGCGTAAGACTGTAGCTACATTATGGGGTAACTGGGTTTTTGGTTGCTTTTAACCGCCTGCTTATCAATCCTTTGGGAAAAGCTACGTTAAAGTATCAGAAGTTAAAAGTGTAGAGAGAGATTGAAGAAAAACTGTTTTTTCTAGCCCTTTCATTAATATGGATGTTTAAATGGAACTTTATTATATAGTATAGTGGAATAGCAGAAGCTTTTGTGGCTTAATTGTCTTGAAAATGACGGTTCAATGTTTTGAGGGGGTTATTGCTGTTTTTTTCCAGATGATTAATGAAACTATATCGGAGTGCCCCATTGATACAGTGACGTATAACCATGAAGTTGAGTGACTAGTAACAATGAACATGCGTGACGTAAAAGAACAGCCAAAAACAAGCCTTATTCAACAAAATAACCATGAAGCAAACGCCGAAGAGACCCCCAAAAAAAAGTGCCGCAAACGTCCCTGCCTAACTTTGCTAAACGACGTGCTTAGCAGTTTGGGACTCATTTAGAGCCAGTAATGGCGATGTAGCTAAAACAATAGAGGAAGCTTGCAAACTAATTGCAGACGGATGGACTCACGTTTTAACGACGGATGGAGTTCAAATCTTCAAAAAACACAAGTAGCCAGATAGCAACATTTAACCAACACCCTCACACCTATTTTTATTGCCTCGCCAAAAATGAGCACCCATAACGACGGACTCAACAGAGGAAGCAAGCACAACAAATCTTGCACCCATGACGAGCGAGTTCTACCCAATTATGGAACAGGTGAGGCACGGGCGCAAAAAAATCCCATGCCGAGAGAACTTAGCCAAGCAAAAAGCAACGCTCAGCAATGCGGTTAAGCGTTAGGTTACATGGGAGACAAACAGCCCGCAAGAAATAGAGTATGGTTTAAGCCAGGTTTCATTTTTTTCCTTTTGTTCAAGTGAAACCTCAAGTTTTTCCTATAATCTCTCGTATGCCCTGCCCTTAGTTAGCAAAATAAACTGTGTACTGAACAATTAGAGACAGCGCGTTTTGTATTCGTTAAACCGGAAGTCAGCTAACTCGGCTAATCGGGTCGCCTCGGTATTTGTGTTATAAACGCTGTTGTAGTCGTCCACAAACTTTTTAAAAAGGCCTGGTTCGACTTCACCCTGCGTCATGTATTGTGATACCTCCAGAAAAACATGGGTTAGAACTCCAACCTCGGGAACGGCGACAAAGAAAGCTGTTATAGCATCTTCAGTCAACTCTTGAATCTGGTCTTTAGCCTTGTCTTTTATGTATTCCTTACACTTATTCAAAAGTTCTTCGGGCAAGTTCTGTACGTCTCGCGCAAACCTTGCTCTAGCAGCTACTTCCAAACCCTTTGCAAAATCAGCTTTTCCCTTGTCATCATCCCAGGCGGCTTTCAAATTCTTGCACTCTAAATCACTGCCCTTCATTTCCTGTTTGTCCGCTTCCGGCGACCTCAGCAGTTGTGGAGTTGATTGTTCGCCAAGATATGGAGCTGTGCTTTGGTATGCAGCTTGTTTGTTTGCAATTCTTGTCCCCCTTGTCCTGATGCGCCCCATTATTATTCCAAAAGCTGATACTGCCATTAGGGCCACCACTACGCCCGCGGCTGTTGCGTTTGAACCTGATAATCCGAAAACTCCGCCTATGCTTGAGAGGATAATAACGACGCCATTTATGAGTGCATCTAAAGGACCTATCCCTGTGACGGTTGGTACCCCACTGTAACCTGACGTACCTGACTCACCGATAGTTATCGGCTGAGACGTAAAACCAGTAAAAGTACCAGAATCTGTCGGCATGTAAGCTTCCGGCACATACACTCCTGCTGTGTCGTAAGCGTGATAGAAATCATATGAGAATGACCCGCCAAAATCAACGGAATCAGATGTACCATCAGCATAGGCAATTTTCACAGGGTCGATATTGTATAAGTCGACCCATACTCGGAAATCTATCATGGCGCCTACGGGGATGGATCCTCCGCTATAATAGGTCGTAACGCCCCCAACAGTGTAGCTCTCAATTGTGATTGATGGAAATCCGCTACTGTCTTGACTGGCCTTTACAGGCATAGCTGTGAAGGCGACGACCATCGTAAACAATAGCAATAACGATATAAGAAAAAGCAAGCGCTTATTTTTACCCATAACTTTCCATTAGCGGTTCATGGCACTTATAAAAGCATGTGCGTCCATGAACATAAGATAAAAGTAAGATAAAAGCTGGATGGCAGATTTTATAGGCCTTTGTTTCCGATTCGGTTATGGTGGACGAAGTCTTCTACGTCTCGGCGTACTCTAAGGTATTTGGTTGAGGCAGTTGGGTATCCTAAGCGGCAGGTATAAGCGATTTTCATGTATTCGGGAACTCCGAGAAGCCGCTTAAGCTCTGCTTCCACATGGGGGGCGGCGAAGGAACTAAGAATCTGCAGGCTAACTCCTAAAGCTTGCGCCATAAGCCACATGTTCTCCATAACGCAGCCTAAACTCATGAAGCCTAAAACGTCGCCTGCTGAAGCAGGTGCCCTCTTCCTAGAATCGTATATCACTAGCAAAAGCGTTGGGCTACCTCGGATGGACTGGGTCAGCGGCATAGGTGCAGTTTGGCGGGCAGCCTCTGATATTTTCGCTGGGTCTACCCATGCTGGCGGAAACATTGTGCCTAGGATTCCGGTTTTCTTTTTCAAAAGTTCCTCTTTTGAGAACGATAATTGTTCATAGTTTTCGCGCAGGAAATCTTCTGATATGCGTGATTTGATGTTTCCTACTTTTTCCAGAACTGCCTTGTCGTCAACGACGATTACTTCGAAGTTTTGCATGTTGTGTGCGGTAGGCGCCCATTTTGCAGCCTCTAAAATCTGTTTCAAGTTATCTTTTGGTACTGGACGGTTCGGGTCAAAGGGTACTCTCGCGGATTGTCTTTCTTGAATGATTTTTAAGATTTCACTCATGTTTAACCCTCACTTACCTTTAGAACTGCTCGGAAATGAACCTTTGCAGCCATCATCCGTTCAAAAGCAATTGAGGCTTGCTCAAGCGGAAACACCTCAACCATGGGCACAACGTGCGTGAGAACGCTAAAGTTCAGGGTGTCAGCCGCGTTTCCTCCAACCCAACCGCTCACGGACCGTACACCACGCATCAACTGGATTGGCGAAATCTGCATCGGTTCATTGACAAAAGTGATAATTATTAATTGGCCGTTACGGGCGAGCCCGGCGACAAGTTCAGATATGGCTTTGCTGTTGGGCGCGGTACAAAAGATTGCGTGTGCTCCACCGAGCTTCATTAATTCTTCAGCTGCATTCACAGAGTTTGTGTCGATGTAGATTTGAGCGCCCAGCTTGCGGGCTAATGCTTCTTTTTCTTTGCCGCGAGATATAACCACGGGTTTTAAGCCAAGCCTGACAGCGAACTGTAACGCTAAGTGTCCTAATCCTCCGAAACCATGGATCGCAATTAAGTCGCCGCCTTTTACTGTACTGTTTTTCAAGGCACCAAGCGTGGTTGCGCCTGCGCAGAGAAGCGGTGCAGCTTCCACAGAACTAAGTTCGTCTGGAATCACGGTAAGCACATCCATTCGGGCAACCATGTACTCGGCGTATCCTCCATCGGTTGAGATGCCGGTAGCCAATGGACTTTCACAAGCCCAAAATTCGCCTTTTAGGCATGACTTGCAACGAAGGCAGTGTCCGCCGCGCCAGCCTACACCGACTCTTTGTCCGACCTTCCAGTAATGCGACTCTGAACCCAATTTGACGATGGTACCGACGACTTCGTGACCAGGCGTTCTTGGATACTGCAAACCGGGGAAATATCCTTGTTTAACGATTGCGTCTCCGTGACAGACTCCGCAGGCTTGGACCCTAAGAAGTACTTCATGCTCTTTTGGCTCAGGGATTTCTTTTTGAACAAGCTCAAAATCTGCTCCAGGAGCACTAACTTGAATAGCTTTCATTAATGGCATAAACATCCTTTTCCGTTAAATTACTTGTTACCTATAAACATTGTCAACATGCAAATAAGGCATATCTTGTAAGGTACTTTTGAAGTGGGTGATTTTTAAACTATAAAGCTTGCTTCTAGAAATCTTCTTACAATATGTTTTTCATGTTTGGGAAATTTCCAAGAACATTTTGGTAAAATAAATGCGTATGCCAAACTATTTAATTACCTTTGTAGCTTATTTAAAATGGGTGTTTGAATGCCACGAGCATATGTATTGTTTAATGTTGAGTCGGGCTCAGAAGATAACGTTCTAAAACAGCTTAGGAACATAAATAATGTCGAAGAAGCTTACGTTTCCTATGGCGTATATGATCTAGTTGTACGAATCAAAGCAGACACTATGGAAGAGCTAAAGAATTCAGTGACACATAAAATTCGGACAATCAAGCAAGTTAGGTCAACTTTAACTTTGATAATGATGGAAGAATAAGCTCCTCAAACATTTATTTTCAGCTTTTTCTAATTTAGCGTTTTGTATTCTTTATATTTTTCCAGTTTTCAGTTGACTGCAATTCAACCTTTGGTCGAGAAGTTTCCTCAGCTATTTGAGAGGTTTCGCTCTTTAAAGTTTGCATAACTACTCACAAAAAAAATAATGTTAATGTTTAAAGGGAAAGAGGTTTTAGGGTGCTGACTGCGTTTTCTGCGGAGGATTCTCTGTTTGGATTTGGAAACCTTTGGCGTTGTCTTCCATGTTCGCAATCCAAAGAAATGATTATGAATAATGGTGAGATCTCACATGACACGCAACCTAAAAATAATGAAAATTTTGGAAAAACTCAGGTTGATTGATATGTTATTATAGCGCCGCATCACCCATTCATTCATTGCAACGGTGTCAGTGTTTGCCAGGTTTAATTGAGCCTTTGAAAGTGAAGGGGTTAACTCTTAGGAACCGCATTGTTATGCCGCCCATGCAGACGGGAAGGGCAACTTTTGAAGGCGCCGTAACTAACAAGCTGATTAACTTTTACGTTCGACGCTCGTCAGCGTTAGGTTTGCCCATTGTTGAACACGCCTATGTTTCGCCAACTGGAAAAATAGGCCCAAAGCAACTTGGAATCTATGATGACTCGTTAATTAGTGGTTTTGAGAAGCTTGCAAAAGGTATACATGAGGTTGGTGCTCCCGCGGTTGTACAGATATCTCATGCTGGCGGAGTTACGAACAAAAAAGTCATCGGCGCCGAACCAGTTGGACCCTCAGCAAGGGATAAAACGCGCATGTTAGAAGTAAATGAAATGGAAGCTATTGCTAACGAGTTTGCTTTGGCTGCTGAGCGCGCGGTTAAGGCTGGTTTTGACGGGGTTGAGCTTCATGGAGCGCACGGTTACTTGCTTAACCAGTTCTTCTCGCCTCTATTTAACAAGCGTAGTGATGAGTATGGCGGATCTTTAGAGAACCGGATGCGCTTTCCCCTGTTGATTGTTGGAAGGGTACGTGAACGCCTCAACGGTAAACTTTTGCTCTACAGGTTAGGTTCGGACGATTTAGCCCCTAGTGGAACGCATATAGAAGATTCTGTTACGTTTGCCAAGAAGCTTGAGCAGTCTGGAGTGGACATTATTGATGTGTCTGGGGGCATGTGCGGAAGCGAACCTAAACAGCTAAGGCAAGTAAAAGGCTATTTTGTTCCACAGGCAAGTGAAATTAAGAAAGCAGTTAACGTTCCCGTTATCGGTGTGGGAGGAATCACCGAGCCTGGATACGCGGATAAACTGGTAAGTGAGGGAAAAGTTGATTTGGTGGCAGTTGGCAGAGCGTTTTGGAGTGATTCGAAATGGGCAGAAAAAGCCCTCGAAACATTAAGAATCAACAAATCAGCTCATTAACACCTAACGATTCCTAGCAGCAAAACAAAAAAGCTGATTTAATAATTTTAGATGAAAGTTTTGTGAGGACGCTGGGATTGAACGCGAGTCCCATGTGAAATATTTCTCCCTCACCTTTTTTTGCTTTTTCATACTATTATGGAAGTCGAGAAGATTTGACATGGTCAATCCTTAGTTTCTGCGCAAAAAATATATGTCACTAATGTATAATAAATAATCATGGTGGTGTTATTTTGGTCGGATGCTTAGCCAAAACTCGCAAGGTCGGAGGCTCAATAGTTGTTACTCTGCCCAGTGAATTGGTGAAAACTCAAAAAATCAAAGAGAACGAATTTGTCGAACTAACGATTAAGAAATGCCGAAAGTCGGGTTTTGGTGCTTTAAAAAACTTGTCGTCTTTCACTGTTGAGGATGAGTTGAAGACACGTGATTAGGTATGTAATTGACGCCTATGCTTGGGTTGAATACTTAATTGGAAGCGATGTAGGCGCTAAAGTTAACGAGATTATAGAGAAAGAAAATGTTGAGGTCTACACATGTGCTGTTACAGTTGCTGAAGTCATAAGCAAAGTTGCACGAGACAAACAAGACGTTGAAAAAGCCTTTGACATACTCCTAAGTAATTCCCAAATTCTAAATGCTGACGAAGAACTCTCTAAAAAAACAGGTTTACTCCATGCTGAAATGAAAAAGACTGAAAAAGACTTTGGTCTCGCTGATGCCTACGTGCTAGCTACTGCAAGGCAACTGAAATCCAAGGTGTTAACCGGAGACCAGCATTTCAAAAACTTGAAAGAAGCAGTCATGCTAAAATAATCAGTAAGTCTTGATCTAACGTTTTTCTTAGAATATGCAGAATTGAGGTTGTGGTGGGACCGCTGGGTCTGAACCGCCTTAATGGCGATAATACTCTCGAATTTCTCTTTTTTAGTTTACCAAGTTTTGCTTTGCACTATTCGCTGGTCGACCATCCAAGCGGATACTCTTATTAAGTGAATGAATCATTCATTCATCTACAAGGTTCATTGAAATGCCAAGAACAGAAGAAGCAAATCAACAAATTCGCGAAGAACAACGCACGAAAATCCTAGCTGCGGCTGCAAAAGTCTTTGCGAGGAAGGGCAAAGCGGCCACCATGGCTGACGTGGCTACTGAAACCGGAATCAGTCAGGGATTAGCATATCGGTACTTTGCCAGCAAAGAGGAAATCTTAACCACACTGGTAAAGCAGACGGCGGAAGCCGGCGGCGGACCTGCTGCACGCATCCGGGAAATCCAAGGAACGCCGGGCAAGCGCCTTGAGCTCTTAGTTTCATATTTGTTAGAAGATAGACGCGAACACCCAGGATTCTACCAGTTTTTTTACCAGGTTTTGGCTGACGATACTATGCCTAATGATCTTCGGCAGCTTGTTCAAAGTAATGGCCGTGTTATTCAAGACATAATGCGGCAGCTTATTATTGAAGGCCAAGCATCCGGCGAGATTGCAAAAGATGACTCAGACCAGTTGATGACTGCCCTGATGGCATGTTTCGACGGATTAGTAAAAAGAGCAACTTTGCTAGACGCCGAAAACGCAAAAAAGCATTTTCCCGAAGTCAAAATTATCCTGCGAATACTCAAACCTGACGAGCAAGAAGGAAAGCGACCTTAATGAAGCGAAAAGGGGTTTCTTATGATGCAGGCCGAGTGATGGGAATTAATTGGCGTCCTAACTTTGACCCAAAAATTGTGCATCGTGAGCTCGAGATTATCAAAAATGACCTGCACTGTAATGCCGTGAGAATCTGCGGCCTCAATATCGACCGCTTGATGGTTGCCGCGGAAGACGCCTTGAAACAGGGGTTGGAAGTTTGGCTTTCGCCAGAGCTGTGGGACAAAAGTCAAGAGAAGACGCTCAAGTACATTACGAAGGCAGCTACGGCAGCCGAATCATTACGTCAAAAATGGCCAGAGCAGCTGGTGTTCAGCGTCGGTTCCGAGTTCACTCTCTTCATGCAGGGCATAATAGAAGGCAGGCGGCTCATGGATCGACTACGCAACCCCAAAAATTGGGTGCGCGTCAAAGCTGGAGAACACAATAAACCACTCAATGAATTTTTGGCCAAAGCCAACGATGCTGTGAGAAAAGAGTTTCACGGAAAAGTCATGTATGCATCACTCATCTGGGAAGCGGTTGATTGGAAACTCTTTGATTTTGTGGGCGTTGACCATTATCGATCAAGCCGCATCAAAGATCGATATGTGGAAATGCTCAAGCCGCTTTTTACCTATGGAAGGCCAGTTGTCATAACTGAGTTCGGCTATGGCACTTATCAATGTGCCGAGATTGCAGCTGAGAGCGTGGGGCAAGACGTTGACTCCATAACGCTATTTTTGCACACAATACCATTCTTTGGTCGATTTGTCCGACCGAAGATTAAAGGTAACCATGTGCGAGATGAGGGCTGGCAGGCACGCCAACTCGTTGACCAACTCAATGTACTGGACAGCGCAGGCGTTGATGGAGTTTTCATATTCCAATTTGCCTCGCAAATTTCTCCCTACAGTGACAACCCAAAGTACGACCTTGACATGGCAAGTACCAGTCTCGTTAAGAGCTACACTGACGGAAAACACGGCACCACTTACCCAGACATGCCATGGGAGCCAAAAGAATCGTTCAAAGCAGTGGCTAACTATTACAGATCATGATAATGGCATCTTTGCATTGTTGCTGTGTTTTTGCAGTCACAAAACTAAAACTACCTGAAAAAGCTGTTCTTTCGGCTGCTAAACGCCTTAGGGGAAGTTTGGAAAGTTTAGGGTTTACTTAACAGGTTAGGTTTATCTTTTACATTTTGCTATGCGGAAAACATATCAAGCTGATTCAATCATCATGCAAATATAATATGACTCTTACTTCAAAACCGTCGCAAGGCATTCGTGCTTCAGATAACTGGTTAAAAGACATTCTGAAGAGCAGTAACTTAGCGGATAATAGCCAAATAGTTGCCCGAGCCAGAGATGACAGCTTATGTGTTTTGTGCAAGGGCGCCAGGTTTCTATGCGGCAAAACTCGTTGCCCGATAATGGTTAAGGTCAACTATTTCCTCAAAAGCGTGCCGCTGATGGCAAGTGAAGATATCAATGGCATGTCTCCGCCAAGTGTTTTCATTGGAAGAATTGGCTACCCCAACGTTTACGCTGGTCCACTTGTGCCGCCCCTACATGAGGATACGAGCATTTACGATTTGCCTGAACATTGGTTTGGTAAGTCAATGGATGAAATTGTTGGTTTCCGAAGTATGCTTGTACGTGGTAAACATCGGGTTAATGTGCAAAAATTTATGGATGCTGGAAAAATACTGGATCAAACACGCGAGTTAGCCCTTGCAGACAGCAGCGTAGACATCGAATTGAACCTTACAAAAAAACCCAGGGGCTCTATTTTTCTTGATGATAATGTTCAACCGTTTGGTCCTTCAGCGCCCATCCGAGACCTGCACGTCGGCAACGCGCGGTACGATGATAAGATAGAGAAAGCGTATTATGATACGGATTTGCGGGCTAAGCAGGCAGTGGTGGAACTCTACAATCGAGGCGTCATGGTTACAAAGATTCAAAAAGCCTTCAGCGTCGGCGCTTTCGGAGTGGAAAAAAACAGACGCTTGGTTCCTACACGCTGGAGCATAACAGCAGTCGACGACACCATTTCCAAAAGCCTAATGGAAAAAGTTAAGACTTTTCCTGAAATCAACGAGTACAGGGTTTACGAGTCAATCTACATGGATAATGTTTTTGAGATTTTAATGATTCCGCAACAGTGGAGTTACGAGTCCATGGAAGCTTGGTATCCAGGCACCGTTTGGAACCCGAATGGAACCAGCATAGCGATTTTTTCTGATTGGGAAGGCAACAGTGGAAGAACCACATACGCGCAGATAGGCGGCTGCTACTACTCAG
>Ga0182027_10004550_pt1 | contig 21439 bp, 13 predicted proteins | sample 712E1DmetaG_FD_121300 | JGI IMG/M metagenome (GOLD analysis project Ga0182027, IMG submission 121300) | Permafrost microbial communities from Stordalen Mire, Sweden - 712E1D metaG (Illumina Assembly) | ecosystem: Environmental > Terrestrial > Soil > Wetlands > Permafrost | place: Sweden... | reverse complement strand
TCCAAGATGGAGTCGGAGATTGTCAGGCTGCCGCGCTCGGTGATGACCGTGAATGCTTACGTGGAAGACCATTACAAACCCGAGTTCGTGAGCAAGCGAAAACCCAGCACGCGCTTAGCGTATCTCCAGATTCTCAATGCTCACATTGTGCCAACCCTGGGTGCCATGGAGCTCAACCAAGTTGCCAGGCGGGATGTACAACTGCTCATAAACCGCCTCCATAGCGAAGGCAGGGCTAGGCATACCTGCGATAACGTGAGAACGGTTATTCGTTCTCTGTTCCGCCAGGCTATCCGGGATGAGTACGTCACCGCCAACCCCGCGACACTCATTCAGATGCCGGAAGCCGATGCGCGCATCCCCGTAGCGGTACCCAGCCAGGAGAAGATGCAAGAGCTTCTGGATACACTTAAGGAGCCCTACGGGACACTAGCCTGGTTCGTTCTCGTTACAGGCTGCCGTATTGGTGAGGCTCTCGGTCTCAAGTGGGGAGCTATCAATTTCGAGGATAAACTCGTCTGGTTTCTCACGGCCAGCTACCACGGGCATATGCACCTCACAAAAGGTCATCGAAGCAATAGGCCTGTGTACCTGAGCGAGGCAGAGATTCAACGGCTCAGGAAGTTCAAGTCGTTATCTCCCGAAGTCACGGAAGACGACTTGGTGTTCCCACACCCAGAACACCCGGGTAAGGCCATGACGTAGTGGCATGCTCTCAGGGTTGGTGTTAAGCCTGCTGGAAGAAAGGTTGGAATTAAGCTGACCTGGCACCAGCTACGGCATTGGACAGGGACGATGCTGTATCGGGCTGGGGTTCCGGTGAAGGTGATTCAGGCCAGGCTGGGACATTCAAAGTGGGAAACTACGGCGGATTGGTACGTGGAGTTCTCTAGGGAAGGGGAGCGCGAGGCTGCGGAGGTGATATCGCATTTGCTCCAGAAAGTGTTGCCGTAAATGTTGCCGTAGAGGTTGAGAAGTGAGTGTAATCGGGCTAAGTTATTGAAAGGAAAGTCCGGGCCTGTAGCTCAGACGGATAGAGCAACGGTTTCCTAATCCCATCATTATGAGTCGGGGTGGTGTGTTTTCAGCGATTTACGCTGGTATTCGCAGCGTAAAATGGCCTCATTTGGGCGTAGTCGGCAACATTTTGGGCAAGGAAATGGGCAAGGACTTGCCTCGGGCTGTGGGCCTTTCTATAATGCACTGGGCACCAGCGATTTCTATCTGTAACACCGCTAAAGTATCGGCCTTTGGCCAAAGGCGCACAGATGCATTGGTGCTCTCATACGTTCCCACCACCACGTGAGCGCAGTCAGCCTAATCCGGCTGACTTCGGACCGATTGTGTAACTAACCGGCGGCCCGGGCCACTGATTCGCGATATCAGTGTCCCATGCGTCGTCGGTTTCTTCTTTTCTTGAGTTTCCGATGAGGCCAGTCAGGATCTGTGTGCGGCATGTGTGCAGGACTTTGGTTCCCTCAGCTCCAAGTTCCACTCTCGCGCAACGGAGTGGCGCCGGTTTTTTCGATCCACTTCGGGAGTTTGTTTCCGGCAAAATCTAAGACCCCAAGGAGGGTAATTTGCCGTGAAGCAAAAACGATTCAGCGTGGAGCAGATCGTAGCGGTGTTAAAGCAGGCGGAAGCGGGACAGGCTGCAGGCCACACACTAACTGGCAAAGGCGCCTACACGGTGAGGGGAATTGTTAAGCAGAGAGGTTTGAGTTGACCTTGGTGGGCCTGGAGCGGCCCGTAGCTTCAATCACACAAGCAAGGCCTTTGCCTGTGTTTACATGGCGCAGTCTGAGCGCGACGTCGGCCCCAGCGTGAGCCAGAGCCAGCGCGATTGCGCGCCCCAGGCCGCGTGCCGCACCTGTCACCGGGGCCACCCTTCCGCTCAGGTCAAATTGAGGTGGTTCTCCCATCTCGCCTCCTCCAATAGTGGCTCGTACATCGGGGGCATCCCTGGTTCTCCGTGCTGATTATGCAGAACTACTCCCCACCAGATTGCGCCAGCATCAATTGATTCAATGTGGACGCGATTCATGGTAACCATATATGCACTATTCAATTCTCAGCTTCTCCAAGCCTAAGTCGGCACTATCATCGTTGAGCGCATGGAAAATGCCTTTTCGGATCCAACGCCGGATAAAAAGGAAAAAGGCGAGAACGGCAATAACCACCCACACGCCGCTTGCCAACCAGTGACGGCCAAACAAGCATGACGTAGCAGCCACGCTGGCAGTGCATAGCGTGATCCCATATACGCACTCCCAGACGTCCCCGCGGAATTCCTTGCGAATTCTCGCCCGCTCCTCAGGGGGGACCGATTGGGCAATGCTGCCCCATAGGCCAGGGGGCTTGCAGCGCCGGTAAAACGCTTCCAGCGTTGCCGTAGATTCCGCAGGTGTCAGTAGGGTCACAGCTACAATGACCAACCATCCCATGCCAAATAGGAGCAGAAAGCCCTGCCAGAACGGCTTATGGGCAAAACCGAGGGGGAACCATATAACGTAGCCGAACGGCAACCCCCCCGCCAGCGCCGCGACCTCACCCCAAATATTCAAACGCCACCAGAAGAATCGCAGCCAAGCAAGAGGCAGGAGGAAGGCGATCATGACACTATTGATGAAAAGGAACCACGCCATCATGCCTTTCACCAAATAGGCGCCCATGAGGAGGGCCAAAACCAACAGAAGAAACGTAGCCAAGCGGCCTGCCCACACGTAGTGCCGGTCGCTGGCATTCCTTTTTATCAGCCGCTTATAGATGTCGTTAATGAGGTAAGAGGCCCCCCAATTCATTTCTGTACTTATGGCAGACTGATAGGAAGCGAATTCTCCGGCCACCAGAACTCCCGTGAGCCCGGCAAAACCGAACCGCCTGACCAACATGGCCCAGGCAAGAGCGCTATCAACGGACCCTTTGGGGAAAACGCTGGCCGCAATGATGCCGAGAAAGATAAAAGGGATTACGCGCACGACGAGGGAGAGCATGGAGTTGAAAAGCTGGCCCACTTGCGCGTGAAATTCATTCTTGGCGGCCATGAATTTTTGGGCTGTGAATCCTTCGCCCCCGGTGGGTGACGCGGCAAAGAACATGCCCTGTAACACCAAGGCGAAGATTGTAAGGCCCGTGAATTCTCCGCCAGGCGGGGTCGCGTGAAAGAACGACGCCCCGCCATGGCGTTCGGCATTTGCATAAATCTGCCCAAGACCACCAAGGCGGTGGATGAGGACAGGAATGAAAATTACATTCGCGGTCACGAAGAAAACAAACTGGAAGACCTCGGAATAGGCTGCGCCCAGAAGTCCGCCCAGCATCGTATAGGCCAACGTGAGTGCGGCGGCAAACAGAATGATAGAGCTGTCCCGCCAACCCAGGATGGGGCCAACGGATTTCGTAAGCCATCCGGTGACGTAGGCCATCAGAACCACGGCCCAACCGAAACTATAATAGACGGCGGAAATCGTGCGGAATACTCCGGCGGCCCGGCCTCCGTACCGTACTTCGACGAATTCCGCGGTGGAAACAATTCGCAGTCTTCTCCAGAACTTCGACCAGATCACCGCAACCAGCGGCATCCAGATCATCCAGGGAATCCACCACCACCAGTTCCCCAGCAGTCCGCCGGAATAGATGAGCATGGTAAATGCTGAGGATGAACCCGCGGAGGTGAAGGTGGCGACGGCGGAAAACCCGATAATCCACCACGGCAGCGACCGGGCGCCAACAAAGTAGCTTTCAATCCCGCGGCTTGAGCGCCGGGTGAAATACAATCCGATGGCCAGCGCCACCAGGGCATAGATCACCATGATGCCCCAGTCAAGAGGTTTCATGGGGGAACAAGCTCCTTAATCCGAGGAATACTTCTTCGGGGCAGCGTAATCTCTATGCGGCTGCTGAGGTCGCCTGTCTGAACAGATGTGACAGGGTGGCTTTGGTCTAACACTCACTCACCAGTTTGTAACGTCGGGGACCTTCCGAAGCCGCCCCAACATTTCGTATGTTCTGGCCAGGGCGTGGTTCACCATGCGCTCCCCAGCGCCGACCTCAATCCACGTCGTGGGACTTGTGGCGCCGTATCCCCCTTCGGTCGCGGCCCGAATCGTGGGAAAGTACCCGAAGTACCCGCCGGCATATCCCAGAAAGAAGGCGTCCCTGACCGGACAGCGATCCCGCCAGTTGATCTGGAATTCCACGAAAGGCTCGCCGGGCATACCCATGAAGGCAACTCGCTGGTTGATGAGGAAGGTGACAACGGGCAATCGCCACTCTTGCCGGATGCGAGGAAGGACGGAATCCGAGAAAGCCTGACCGTACGCGCTGAGGGTCGACCGCCGCCATTCCTCGGCGTCCCAGCGCAATTGAAAGGGCATCAGGTCTTCAGCAAATTGCAGGCTCGCCTGGGCGTCTTCTCGTGATTGAATTGCTGTTGCTACGCGCACGGCTTCCCGCCCCAGTTCTTCTCCCTCCCAGTCGCGCATCTTCACGGCGTCTTGTTCGCGTGGGGTTGCCGCGTAAAAGGGATTGATATCGGCCGTAGCGCCTTGGAGGAAGAAGCACACCGGCTTGCCGGCAAAGGCCTCTCGGACGGTCTTCGTCGCAACTCCCGGGAAATCAGCAGAAAATTCCAAGTTATCCGGGCCCAGAGTCACCGGATGACAAGCGAAGTTCACGAGAATTGCCAGCGGGGAACCATCTCGCGCGTCCACACGAAGCACGGAAACAACAGGATCGACCGGGGCCGTGGGGATTCGCGTCGGGTTGCGATCAAGCCAGGAGATCGTTCCATCTTGGTTAACGCGGCGCCGGTTGTGTCCTATCGAGACCAGGCCATAACCAGTCCCGATCCGCACGGGCAGGCTATGCCGGTGCGCTTCGTCGACAGCCTGGGCGATCTTGGTGAGCGCCGCAGTTTCCCAGTGGGGAGTGTCTCCCCCGGGGTACTCGTCTTGCACGATCGGCCCCGCATGAGTGTGTGAGGCGACCACGAGAACATTCGAGATTTGGCTCGATTTCCTAACCGCCGCCCGCAAGGACTCGAGTGATGCCGGCCCGAACGGCCGTCCCAGGTCGAGCGTGACCATCGCCAACCGCTGCTCGCCAACCTCCAGCACAAGGACCCGCGCGAAGAGAGGATCCAAAATGCCGCGTGAGGGACCTGAACGGGCAGCATAGCCCCACAGCGGCAGGCCCACTGGCGGCGTAATATCAACCTCTGCCACGCCGCCCATAAGGGTAGGGGTTGCGGCGGAGGACGGTGTATCGCGCGCGCCAGACGAAGTTATCGAACTCATACAAACTCCGTGGTTTTTGTCCGGATGAATTCTATGGCTGTCTTCCCCAGGGCATATGCCGGCCCATCGGTGCCCCGCGCATCGTTTATTTTGGACTCGCTCAATATCGGGAAATGATCTCCAATTTCTGTCGCATCATCGTGCCTGGCAGCTCAATAACATCGTCGTGGAAGGAGCTCCAGGGCTTTCCGTTAAGGGTGACATCCTTCGGCTTTTCGCCGACTCTGGGAGTACGCATCCAAAGCCTAACATGCTCAGGATAGCTGCCAGTCTCAGCCGCTAACGGCTCAATGGTCGCTCGGAATTGATTGCCTGCCGTATCAGCGGCAAGGTTGTAATCGAGCAAGCCATAAGGTGTTGGAGCTCGTTGAACAGAAATTGCTTCGCCGGGTTCCAGCCATGCTCGGGGCGTGCCGGAAGCCAGCAGGAGATCATTGCCCTCTTCTCTCACCAGCATCATGCGCAGCATACGAAGCTGCTGCGTATTCGAATAGGTATGCGGCAGGGTCAGCTCATTGATGCCGAAAGGTAAGTGGGTAACCTCCACAGCCGAGTACGTGCCCCGCGACATGCCGTAGGCCAGTATTCCGTAAAACGTCAGGAGAAACTTGCCAATGTTCCCATCGCGAAGCTCGGTCAAAGCATAGCCATAGGTGTAAGCATGGTCCACACCATCCGCATACCGATCAAGTCCGAGTAGTAGACCGCCTCTCTCATCCATGTATCGCGTGATCCAAGAGCTGCGCGCGTCATTTGGACCGAAGATTCCGGTTTCCAGGATTCCGGGTGCGATCAACCCGTAATAGTCTCCCCCTCCTTGCTTGAGCAGTCTCTGAGTGAGGGGCTCGACGGGCAGCGCTTTGAATCCACCCACGTCGACCAGAGCCGCTTGCATCGAAGTCAGGATGTCATCCCGGTAGTCATCGGCCTCCCGCAGCCATTGTTTGCCCTCCGCCGCCATCCCCGCTTCCTGAAAAGCCAAGGCCGCCTCATGCATTCCCAGCCAGTTGTATGAATCGGAAACATAGGAGTAGACCGGGATCTGGTAATCGCAATAAGCCGGGCCGGCCGGAAGTAGTCCATAAGTGAGTGGCTTGCTTCCACCCAGCATCATCCGCGTCGTCGCCCGGCTGCGGCTGATCCACTCGCAGGATCTGATCATTTTGGAAGCAACCGTCTTGAACCAGCCGAGGTCGTGGCTCAAGGCATATTGCTGAGCGAGCGCGAAAAGCATCGCTCCATTATCGGGCGTGCCATAAATCGTAAGGTACTCGCCGTCCGGTTGCTGGGTGCTGAACAGACTCTCGAGGTATTTTTCAGTGTCCTTCCAGTAACCGTATTGAGAAAGGGCGTCGCAATACAGAGCGGCACTGTAACCGTAAACCTGTTCGTAAAACGGCCTTCCATCGTAAATCATATACTGTCCCTTGATCTTGGGGACGTTCAGGAAGTTGTACATCAGCCAGGCACGATACGCATCGTTGACCCGCGTTTCGGGGGTGCGAATAACCATGTTCTGGTTCAGCAACTTGTTCCAGAATGCCGCTGTTTCGTTAAGGGCTTGGTCGAACTCCGCCGCGCCAATGGGAAAAACAAGGTGCTGCGGGTCCACGGTGTTAGGCGTTTTGAAATAGAAATCATGCTCCTGGTGGGCCGGGATTCGTGCTGAATATGAGGGGACTGGTCCTCCGAGAGCGGGTGTGGAATAGACTGTGATACGAACACTCGACTCCTGCTCCCGAGGATTGGTTACCTGGAGCCTGACGTAAGCCCAGAGCGGTTCATCAGGGCTCAGGTTCTGAGAATGGCCCAAGACAGTCTCTTCATACAGGAGGCCATCAAACTGCCACTTGGTCTGAATAACTGGCAAATAGCCTCCGAGCAGTGAACGGGTGACCTCGCCCTCACCGCTGTAGGGCGAGGGCGGATCCCCCAGGTGAAACGAAATCTGTACCCTCCCGAATGTTCCTGGTGGACCTTTGCCAAGCTCCAGCGTCCCGTCCCAGGCGACCCCGATGAAATCCGGGTGGTCTTTCACGCCGACGATGGCGCGCGGCCGTTTCATGGCAGGGAAGTAATTTTCGACGCGGCTGAACGACGGCTCCCCGGAGGCCATGACCTCCTCTCCCAGAACGTCAGTATTGGCTTTCATTGCCCGTCCGGCATCCGGGCCGAACTCCCCGGGCATCATCTTGTCCTGGCAGAAGGCCGCAGATATTCCAAAAAAACAAGCCAGGAAGGCAATGACAGGCAATCGTTTTGTCATCTTGATTCCCTATGGTATCAGATCGCGAGGTCTGGCACCCGGGCGCCGTCGGGAGGTTCGGATAATCGGAACCTCCCGACGGGCCAGGATGCGGGGAGTTTGTTGTATTCGCCAACCATCGCCTAGAAGTTCAGCTTCAAGGCAAACTGAATTTGTCGGGGATCTACTGATGTACCATAGATTACCCCGAATGATGACGTGCCTGCCACCGAACCGGGTTGGCTGAAGATGGGATGGTTAAGGAGATTGAAGAATTCGGCCCTGAACTCAAGGCGCCGTGATTCTGCTCCAAGGGGTATATTTTTCGCCACACCAAAGTCCCAATCCTGGATTCCAGGGCCTCGCACGAGGTTTCGCCCGGCATCCCCCCAACTGAATGGACCATTGGCTCCAGGACAGACGTTCACAAACGCCGAAGTATCAAACCATTCGTTCTCTTCTGCGGCATGTGACCGCCCTCCCGGCAAGTCATTAGGATTGTGCAACAAGTCCGGCCTCATTGATCCCCCATTGGTGTTGGCGCGATTGCAGGCCTGCTGAACATAGACGGGGTTTCCCGATTGAGCGGTTGTGATGCCGTTGACCTGCCAGCCTCCCAGCACAGCGGCGGCAGCACCCCCCTGATTTAGGAGTAGTTTCCCGCGACCAACCGGCAGTTCGTAAAGATAGGCGATGAAGAACCGCTTCGGAGCGTCTTGGGTAGATAAGCCGTAATTCATGGACGAATTGTAACTGTCCTGAATTGATGCGCTCCCGCCTGCGCCCTCACCCACAAAGGTCCCATCGGTGTTGTCCAGCGCCTTGCTCCAGGTAAATCCTGAAAGCAAGGTAAATCCGTGCGCGAAGGTCTTTTGGAACTTTGCCTGGAGGCCATTGTAATTGGAAATTCCGTTCCAGCTTTGCCAGAAGAAAAATGGTGAGTTGGGCCAGCGCTCACGCGACGCGAAGGACCCCGGGCCGGGCCGGGCTTGGTTCGGCTCTTCAAAAGAAGGTAGGTGCTCAGAGACATTGCCGACATACGCCAAAGAGAAGAGCGAGCCCCAGTGTGTATGCTCCATGGTCAGGTTCCATTGCTGGGTCCGGGGAGTTCTGTAAGCGGGATTCAAACAGTAATATCCAAGTAAATTCAAGGACGCCCCGTTGGTTGGATCGAACCAGTTAAACTGATTGATGTTCGACGAATTCAATGAGTAGATGGCGCTGTAAATAAAAGGCGGATTCAGATCCAGATCAACGTAAGCATTGTCCGTGTCCCGTTGGAAGAAGTACCCATATCCACCGCGGAGTACCGTGTTGGAGAGCTTCGGAAGGGAGTACGCAAAACCGAACCGAGGTCCGATGTTCCTGTCGTCGCGACGGATCAGAGAGTCCGGTAATCCCAGGCTCTCGGCGGTTACAGAGGACACTCCCGGGAGAAGGGCCTGTTTTACCCCATCGAAGGTGATCGGTCCGAAATTTTGGGAAGTATAAAGCTGCGGAGCGGCATTATTCGGTCCCAAATAGAGGTCCGAGGCACTGTGATTGGCCGAATAAGGTGTGCCCTTCCACTCATAACGCAGCCCCAGATTAAGGACCAGATGGGGAGTTACCTTCCAGTCGTCATTGAAATACCCGTCCAGCATGGTGTAACGGTATTGGCCATCGAAGGGCGTGGTGGAGACATCGACAGAGTCAGGAAGGCCCAAAAGGAAGTCAGCTAGAGGATAATTGGTGAACTGTCCGTTGAACCCAAAAGATCCGTCGGGAACGAGAGCTTCGGGGAAGGTGTGCAGAACGCGGTAGAAATCCATCCCGTACTTTATAGAGTGTTTGCCCGCAATCCAACTGAATCCGGGGTGGAACTCGATAACGTTGGGCTTCCATCCGCGCGGCGCCGAGCCGACTTCCCCAAAACTGCTATAGCCCGTCACGCCCCAACTTGGAGCTCCCCAGGCGGCGCCAAGCGTCGACAGCCCTTTAATTCCCAGTTCACTGACGACATCATTCTTATAGGCCGTGGTGTAGTACTCATTCTGGTGAAATCTTGACCAACCGAACGTAATATCCCACAACAGATTCGGCTTGAGCTGTGTAGACTCGTGGAATGCTACTGAATTTGTCCGGTTTGTCTGGATGTACTGCCAGTTGGGATTCAGATTCGGATTTGTCAGGGCGGCATTATTGAATGCATATCGTCCGTACAAGAAAGTCTTGTTGCCAACCCTCTGGTCAATCCTCGTCATGAACTGGTCGTTGTTGAACAGGTCGGGGCTCGAACTTTGATAGTTATACGCCCCCGATGGCGTTGATGTATTGGGCAGGGGAAGCCACGGACCCTTACCAATTCCATTTTGGAGAAAATTCAGCAAATGAGTCGGCACACGATTCTGTGGGACTATGTTCCCTTGGAAGCCCGCTCCCGTCGTGGGGTCGATCACCGGGTTATCGGGTGTGGCGACCGTGGATAGATCGCCTTCAAGTTGGGCGGACGTGGGGAACAGACCGGTAACTGGAATCCCCTGCCACTGGCGAAACCCCTCGTAAGAAGCAAAGAAGAACGTCTTATCCTTACCGTCATAGAGTTTCGGAATATCCAAAGGTCCCCCGACCGTTCCTCCAAACTGGTTCCGGCGGAAAGGTGGGAGGGTCGGCGCGTACCAGTATCTGGAGTCCAGCGCGCCGTTGCGAAGGAATTCATAAGCATCGCCGTGCAAGGAATTGGTTCCAGACTTGGTGACCAGGTTCACATGCGCCGCTGACTCCGATCCTTCGGCGGCGGAATAGTTGCTGGTCGACACTTGAAATTCCTGCACCGCGTCCACACTGGGGGAAAAAGTATTGCTGCCGTGTTGCCACTCCGTGATCAGCGTGTCATCCAGAGTTACCTGATTATAGTCGCCTCGCTGCCCGTTCACATTGAAGCTTTGCGCCGTCGGATTGATCTGGACGGAGTCAAATGTATTTCGGTTCACATCCGAGCTCGCTCCTGGCGACAGGCGAGGAAGTTCCATAAAGTTGCGGCCGTTGAGCGGAAGGGCGGTGATGAGAGTGCTCTCGATAACCGTTCCAACAACGGCCGTCGTCTGGTTTAGCAAGGGTGGCGTGCCCGCCACCGTCACCGACTGCGCGACGGTCCCGACCTCCAGGTGGAAGTCCTGGGTGACCGGCTGGCCGACGTATAGTTTGATCCCACTTACCAATGACTTCTTGAACCCCTGAACTTCCACCGAGATGTCATAGGCACCCGGAGTTAGGTCAGGAAACAGGTATTCTCCTGCAGCATTTGTTTTATCCGTTCGGGCAAATCCCTCTGCCACCGAGATAATCTCAACTTTGGCATTAGGGACTAGAGCGCCCGAAGAGTCTGTGACTGTGCCACTCAATGATGTGGTGGAGCGCTGGGCAATTCCAAGCCCCGCGAATCCCGCGAGGAACAACAGGATGCCGAGAGGCAACATCCTGAGTCGCAAAAACGATTGATTCCGCATACATCCTCCTTGTGGGGAAGATCTCCCCCATCTTGCGCTGCCGTTGGTTGACCCAATCCCGAAACCTGCAAAGACGAAATCTTGGGGGTGCTTTTATATCGCCGCGAATGGCGCCTTACGGCTGACCCCAAGCACAGTGAGAAAAGTGAAACACCGCGTACATTCAGGTTCTGCTGGTGAAGAACGGCCGGTGGCCGAATTAGGTTCATTAACGGAAAGAGTGTAAGGGTCGGATGATGACAGGAGAACTGCTATTCGGTGCTGCCACCCGAGGGGGTTGGGCCCCGCTCGCGACCCTCTGCCTGGCGCGCTTTGCGCGGCGCTGCTCCCCGCTGTGCCGCTGGATTCCCCGAATGCCTTCCGCGCTCCGGTGCGGTTCCCGTTTCTTTCCCAGGAGCATCGCCGGGGAGACCCAGGCAGCACCTTGGCCGTGGTGATCATTCCCACTTGTGGTAGTAATTCCCCAGCTAGCAAGGAGTCCATTGTTCGACTTCTCTCCAGATAAACTGCCAATTGATGCGCCAGACGATAGCGGTTTCAAAATGCGATGTCAAGCACTTTTTATCGAAAACATATTTTTATATCCAGAATTTTACAAAAATATGTCTATTTAATATCATTAAGTTATTTTCATCTTGACATGGTTCCCCGTTCTGTCTATGATCCCGCAGTGTTAATCGCCGCAAGTTGACGTGAAAGTGGTCAGGACATGCCTAACAACAGCCTCCGTGTGATGTCCCGCGTGTTCCCGCCGGCTTATCAGGCTTTTCCGTTCTTATTTGCTCGGGGCGAAGACTCAAGATACGATAACGGGCTTGGTAGAAATACCGAACACGTTACATGCGCTCCGCGCGAGGCAGGCTACCCTCGCGAGGGATTCATCGCCTTTCCATGGAGCCGGCTTGGAGTAACATTCTTATGAAACACGTCGGTAAGAAGAAAGAACATGACAAGCTCACCATCGAAGCAGTTATTCGGCGCTTCGGCCCTGTGTCCCGCGTGCAGATTCACGAATTGACGGAGTTCCGGAAGACCACCATCTCTGACCTCGTGCGGGAGTTGCTGGAAGAGGGGCGGGTTATTGAAGCGGGCCTTTCCAACAATCCCATGGGCCGCAAGCAAGTTCTGCTCACGCTGAATAGCGAATATGGTTCCGCGGTGGCGCTGGAGTTCGACGAGAACACGGTTGTCGCCGGGGTGCTCGACATCCAGCTTCGCATTCGGGAAATCATTAAAGAGCCTACCAATTTGGCCGGAGGAGTGGAAGGACTTTTGAAGCAATTGCAAACGTGCGTTCGAAGGCTGATCCGCGGAACGAACATTCGCAAGGAGTCCGTTCTGGGCATAGGGATTGCGGATCCAGGGCTGGTCGATAGCCGTCGGGGTGTGACCGCGACTTCGTCGACGATTGAATTTTGGAGAGAAGTTCCCTTGAAGGAGACCTTCGAACGGGAGTTTAAGAGCCCGACGGTGGTAGAGAGTAAGACTCGCGCCAAGACCGTCGCGGAACGGATGCTCGGGGCCGGAGACAAGTGCGAAAACATGATCTATGTTGACTACGGCGTCGGGATTGGTGCCGGCATCATCATCGACGGTCGTCTCTTGTATGGTCAGGATTGCGCTGTTGGCGAGTTCGGACACACCCATGCCGTGGAGGGTGGTCCGGCTTGCAAGTGCGGAAGCATCGGATGTCTTGAGGCGGTCGTTGCGGCGAACGCACTCGTGGCGCGGATTCGCAAAGCACTCCGTGAGGGAGCGAATTCACAAGTGCTTTCCCTCGCCGGACTCGACGAAAAGAACCTGACGGCCTGGATGGTTCTACAGGCTGCGAGTGCGGGAGACAAGATCTGCGGCAACATTGTCGCTGAACTTGGCAACTACCTGGGCCGGGGTTTAGCAAACCTCGTTAACCTCTTCAATCCGGCCATCGTTGTTCTTGATAAGCGTCTGGAAACCGCGGGAGACGGGCTGCTCGACCAGATCACGCAAGTGATCAAACGGCAAGCGCTGAGCAATTCCGTCGAACGCCTCTCAATACGTTTCGCAAAGGTGGCAAGTGAACCCGGCCTTCTTGGAATGGGGTTACTGGTGTTTGACAAACACTTCGAGATCCCCGCTTTCCGGCCACCGCGATTCATGATTGAGCCTGTACCACTCATGTCAGGTTTGCGCGAATTGCCGCTTAACGAAGTCGCCTGAGGATCAAGGAGCTCAAGTTAGGAGCCCCATAGGGCATCCGGAATCTAATATCAGTCAGCGCCGCGGATGATCGGAGAATCTCATGAGTCAATTGGCAATCCTTGGAGGCACCCCCATACGGACCAAGCCTTTTCCCTCGTGGCCGGTCTTTGACGAAAGGGAAGAACGCGCGTTGCTGGGCGTGCTGCGCAGCGGCAAGTGGTGGCGCTATTCATACGGCGAAGGCGTGGAGATGCGCGACCCGGAACCAGGGCAGCCGCGCTCGCGCGTGGCAGAGTTTCAAGAAGCCTTCGCGCACTTGCAGACGGCGAAATACGGCATCGCCTGCGCCAACGGCACCGCCGCCATCGAGGTCGCTCTAAAGGCTTTGGGCATCGGACCGGGCGATGAGGTCATCGTTCCCGCATACACGTTTATCGCCACGGCATCGTCGGTTCTGATGCTCAACGCCATCCCCATCTTCGTCGACATTGAGGAAGACACCTTCAACATCGATCCGCGGCGAGTTGAAGAAGCTATCACGCCGAACACCAAGGCGATCCTCCCCGTGCACTTCGCGGGTCTCGCGGCCGACATGGAAGCCTTGCAAGGGATCGCCCAGCGCCATAATCTCGTCGTCGTCGAAGACGCCGCGCACGCCCACGGCGCCACCTGGAAAGATCGGGGCCTGGGGAGCATCGGCAACGCTGGCACCTTCAGCTTCCAGGCTTCGAAAAACATGACGGCGGGCGAAGGCGGGCTGATCACCACCAACGATCGCGACCTCGCCATGATGTGCGAGGCGCTTATCTGGGCTGGACGCAAGGTGGGAAGGCCCTGGTACGAGCATCACTGGTTGGGCTGGAATTATCGCCTCACGGAATTCCAGGGTGCGATTCTCCTGGAGCAGCTCAAACGCATCGATGACCAGAATGCGCGGCGAAGACAGAACGCGCTCTATCTGACCCAGCGTCTGGCGAGTTTCCCCGGCATTCGGCCGGTTGTCGTGCGCGATTTTGCTACCAAGCCTTCCTTCCACATTTACCCATTCCGCTTCCATGAGGCGGAATTCGGCGTAACCCGCCAGGATTTCCTTCTTGCCTTGGAAAAGGAAGGAATCCCCTGCTTTGGCGGGTACGTCGACCCACTTTACAAAAATCCCATGTTCGTAAACCAGGCATTCTACCCACATGGTTGCCCCGTCACGTGTGGGCATTATGGAAAACCGCTCGATTACGTGTCCTTCGCCGCACTTTGCCCGGTGTCGGAAAGGATCTGCCGCGAAGCGGTGTGGTTGGAGCATCGGTTGCTCTTGGCCGAGCAGGCAGACATGGACGACATTGTCAGCGCCATTGAGAAGATTCACGCGCATCGCCTGGATTTCGAGCCGGCCGCGGTGCACAGGGTTGGATAGCACATGATCAACTTGGGAATCGCGGGCATGGGGTACATCGGGCGGATCCATCTGAAGGCGGCCCGAGAGGTTCCGGGCGCTCAGGTCTTGGCGGTGGCTACCCAAGAGGCGGCAGAGCTCCGTGATACGTTCCCCGGCTTGCAGGTTTACCCCACCTACCAGGAACTTTTTCTTGACGACCGGCTTCATGCCGTCATCATTTGCCTTCCTACCCATCTGCACGAGGTCGCCACGGTGGAAGCCGCCGAGCGCGGCCTCCACATCCTGTGTGAGAAGGCCATGGCGCTTGATGCCACTTCGGCACATCGCATGCTTGAGGCGGCCCGGGTCCACGGCCGCATACTCATGGTTGCACACATCCTACGCTTCTGGCCGCAGTATGCGCGCATTCAGGAAATGATCGAGGCGGGCGATGTGGGCTCTGTCCGTTCCGTCACCGCCTGGCGGCTCGGGAAGTACCCACCCTGGAGCGACTGGTTTCGCGACCCGGCGAAGAGCGGCGGTTGCCTGCTTGACCTGCAAATCCATGACGTGGATTTCATCCATTGGATTCTGGGACGTCCGCAAGGCGTGTACACCGTCGGAATCCAGGCGCCGACAAAAAGCTGGGATCACGTGCATACGACGTTGACGTACCCCCAGGCACAGGCCTGCATCGAGGCGAGTTACATGATGCCGGAGTCGATGCCCTTCACCACAGGTATTCGCGTTCTCGGTAGCGAAGGGGCGCTGGAATACACCTTCCGCGTTGGTGCCAACATTCAGGAGCGCGAACAGGCATCGCACATCTTCCGGTGGTACAAAAGCGACGGCACCGTGATCGACCTCACGGCGCCCGACGCAGATATGTTCACCGCCCAGCTTCGGTACTTTGTGTCGTGTGTTGCGGATCGCCGGCCGCCTCACCTCTGCCTCCCGGAAGAGACCTGCCAGGTCATGCGGGTAATGACCGCATCCCGACAATCGGCGGAAAGCGGTCGGGTCATCGCGCTCGACGAAGAGTAGGGCTCCGAGCTTTTACGGCCCTGACGACTAAAGGCGGTTTCATGCGCTCACAAATCCGATGGCTTCCGGTCGTCTGCATATTCGCTTGCGCTCTAAACTCCCGCGCCGCTTCCACCACTATCTGGCAAATCGGAGATTTTGATAAATCATCCCGAGAGTTCGCTTCCGGCGTCAGCCCTACGCGGGGTGGCCCGCTTGACTACAGCAACCCGGCTGACGATCCCGTGTATATTATCGGCAAGAGTCAGCCTGGTAAGAACTGGCTGGCGTTTCAGCCAGGTTCATCCAATGGCAAGGCTGGCCACCGGGCGCATCCGTTCACGATTAAATTCTCTCTTTCCGGCCCACCGCGCGGCGTCTACACTTTCACCGCGGCGCTTCTCGCTTACAGTCCACGCGTCCCGGTGCTCGACGTAAGCATCAATGGGCGCCACGGCTGGTTTTACCAACATCCCACGTTGAATTACGACGCGGGGGACCTGGGCAGCGTGTTTGCGCCCCGTTATTCCACGGCCACGATCGCTTTTGACTTCCCGGCGAGTTACCTGAAACCCGGCGCGAATGAACTGGTGCTCACGGCCTCGGACAACCCGGATGCTCGTGATGATTCCGAAGGCGCCGTCATGGTGCTCGGCAACTCCGGCATTTACTTTGACGCGCTCAGGTTGGAGCAGAATGCCGGGGGCCGATTCCAGCCGACTCAAATCACCGCGAATGTTACTCCAACAATCTTCTACCAATCGAAGGATGGCAAGCAGGTGGAAGTCATTGAGGTTGACCTGCGCCTCGGCGAACTGGCGAAACACGGACGCATAACCCTGGTGGTAGGAAATCAGAAATTCACTGCTCCGCTTGTGAGCGACCGTGATTTCGGCGAGCAGCGCTTGGATTTTGAGGTTCCAGAGTTCGCGACGGAGTCGCTGGCGGACGTTAAGGTCGAGTGGAACGGACGCTCCCATGATTTCCCCCAGAAGCTGGTTCCCGGGAAAAAGTGGAACGTTTTTGTGGTCCCGCACGAGCATCTTGATATCGGCTATTCGGACTATCAGGGCAAAGTCGCCGAGGTGCAAAGCCGAGCCATCGACGAAGCCATGGCGATTGCGCGCCGCGAGCCGGATTTTCGTTTCAGCCTCGATGGATATTGGAGCGCGGAGCAATTCCTCGCCAACCGCAGCGAAGAGGACCGCGAGGAGTTCCTGGAGCTTGTCCGCCAGGGGCGGATTATCGTTCCACCCCAATACGCCAACCTCCTCACGGGCCTACCCAACGTGGAAACGCTCATCCGTTCGCTTTATGGCGGGTTTCAATTCAACCATGAGCATGGCGGATCGTTTACGTACGCCAATATCTCCGACGTGCCTTCCTACACGGGGTCCTATCCCTCCATTCTCGCCGCGGTAGGGTTGAAGTACTTCCTTCATGCCAGCAATGGCTATCGCGGCCCCTTCATCATGCTCAGCCGCATGAATGAGAAATCACCCTGGTATTGGGAAGGGCCTGACGGTAAGCGGATTCTGACCTGGTCGTCACTCAGCTATCACCAGTCACGCATCATGTTCGGGCTTCCGCCCAGGCTTCCCGCCCTGCGTGATTCGCTCCCCATTTTTCTTCAGAGTTATACCCGGCCTGATTATAAATCCGACGGCGTTATCGTTTTCGGTACGCAGTGGGAAAACACGGACCTGAACCCCGATCAGGTGGGGGACTTCCCGGCATGGAACAAGCTATACACCTACCCGAAGATCCACATTTCTGGAGTGGGTGATGCCATGGACTACGTGGCCCGGCAGATGGGCGACGCCGTGCCGGTGCTGCGCGGCGATGGCGTTCCCTATTGGGAGGATGGCGCGGGCTCCGATGCGCTGCACACCGCGATGGCGCGGCAGAATGAGTACCGCGCTCTCTCCGCCGAGAAATTGTCCAGCATCAGCGCGCTGGCGAATCCGCACCTCCAACCGGAGCAGACCGCTCTCAGCGCGCTTTGGCGGAATCTTCTCCTCGCGAATGAACACACCTGGGAAGCTGACCGAGGAATCACCGACCCGCAAAGCAATGAAAGCGTGAAGCAGCGCGATGTGAAGGATGCGCGCTCGACCGATGCCCGAAGGCTGGTGAACCACGTCCTCGAACGAACCATGTCGGCCTTGGCGGATAGGATTCCGGATGGATCCGGGACCCTCATCGTTTTCAATTCTCTGAATTGGCAGCGCTCGAGCCTGGTGGAAACCGACCTCGACAATGGCTTGGAGATCGTTGATCTCTCCACCCATCAGGCGATTCCGCTGGAGGTGCTTAACACCGGAAAATCCCTCCGGCACGTCCGCTTCCTGGCGTCGGACATCCCCGCGGTGGGTTATAGATGCTACCAGTTACGTGCGGCAAAAGCGGAAACGCCGGCGCCGGCCACGCCTGGGGCTTCCGTCCTTGAGAATCGTTACTATCGGGTGGAGCTGGATGCAGCGAGCGGGGCAATTCGCAGCATCTTTGACAAGGAATTGAAACGCGAGTTGGTGGATAGCTCCAGTCCCTACCGTTTCAACCAATATGTGTACGTCACGGGAGCCGACGAGGGGCCGAACCGCCTCATCGACTACAGCATCGTCACGCCACTTCCCCAACTGACGCCGCACGGGGCGGCCAGCGGGAAAATTGACTCCGTAGCAAACCTGCCGTTCGCGGACGTGGCCTGGCTGGAAAGCTCTGGCGTCAACACTCCACGCATCGAGTCAGAGATCATACTTCCCAAGGACCAGAAGCGCATTGAGATTGTCGATCACGTGCGCAAGGACAAGGTCTATAGGAAAGAGGGCGTCTACTTCGCGTTTCCTTTCGCCATAAAGCACCCGCAGTTTAAGTACGCCCTCCAGAATGGGTACATCGACCCCGCTAAAGACCTCCTGCCGGGCGGCGGGCGCGAGTGGTTTTCCATTCAGCAGTGGGTGGGTCTGCAACAAGGCGCCGTTGCTGCGGCGATTGTGCCTGTAGACGCGCCGTTGGTGGCGCTGGGAGACATTGTTCGGGGAACCTGGCCGCTGGAATTCGGTGACCGCAGCGGAACCATCTTTTCGTATGTCATGAACAACTACTGGGACACGAACTATGTCGCCGGCCAAGGCGGCGATTTTAGCTTCCGCTACGTCATCACCAGTGCTTCTGGCATCGTTGCCCCTACCCTCACACGGATGGGATGGGAAGCTCTGACCCCGCTGGAAACCGACGAGATCAAATATCAAGACAAGTCCGTAAATCGGCCTGCGCCACTCGGTCCCGCTCAGGGCAGTTTCCTGAATGTGGATAACCCCGGAGTAGTGCTGCTGACGTGGAAGCAGGCGGAGGATCAAAACGGTTATATCCTCCGGTTCCTGGAAATCGCGGGGCGGGCAGCGACAATCGGCGTGACCTCGCCGATTCTTGATATTCAATCCGCTTGGCGGTGCAACGCCATGGAGGAGAATCAGCAATCTCTCGCGGTCGCGCAGAAGGGGGTAAGGTTTGACGTCAACCCGTATGAGATCGTGACCGTGCGTGTGCAGGGGAAGCCGACACTTGACGCGGTTCCCTAATCGCCGCAGTTTTGCTCGAAGCGGGAACTATACCGCAAACTAATCCGAAGGCACGAGATCCGCGACCGACGGCCCATGGTATCTATGAGTTCGCCGGGAAAGTCGTGGGGGCCAAGTTTGAAGGTATTCGCGATGACCCAGGCGCCTGAAGCTTGAGACGCCCGCCCTCGCCGGAATGGAGAAAGTATGATTCGTCGTGAATTCTTGGGTTTTCTTGCTGTGGGTGCGCCTGGTGCGCGCCAATGGCTCGGCGGTGCCCCGCCCCTCGCAGCACTGAATGGAAATGCACTGACATATCCCGCGCCCGTAAGTCTCCCGAGCAAGCTCAACCGGATTTCCATCTCGACCTGGAGTCTTCATAACTACTTCCAAACCACTCGTCAGAAGAACTTCACCCTGCCCGGCCCCCTACTGGAGTTGCTCGCTTTTCCCGAAATGATCGTCAACAGATACAAAGTGCATCATTTCGAATTCTGCGCGCCGCACTTCGTCTCATGCGAACCGGACTACTTGCAGGAACTGAAAGGTGCGCTCGTGCGCACGCGCTCCCAACTCGTCAACATTCCCGTCGATATCAAGGAACTGGGAATGGACGGCGGCCTCTCCGATCCGCGCAAGCAAGTGCGCGACACCGTGGTGAATGCCTGCAAGAAGTGGATCGACGTCGCGGCCACACTGGGCGCAAAGTCCGTGCGCTGCGACCCGGGAAAGATGGATCCCAAGAACCTCACACCCACGGCACAGTCCTACCGGCAGCTGGCCGCCTACGGGAAGACGAAGGGAATTATGGTGATCGTCGAAAATCACAACGGAGTGGGTTCCGAGCATCCCGCGGATCTCATCACGCTTGCCAAGCTGGTGGGAGCGAATTTTGGCACGCTGCCGGACTTTGGTAACTTCCCCGACGAGGACACGCGGGAAAAGGGGCTGCCCATGCTTTTCCCTTTCGCGCACGTGGTCTGTCACGCCAAGGGGCTCGAGATAGGGCCGGACGGCGAAGAGAAGCGCTACGACTTCCCGAAGGCCATTCAGGCTTCGAAAAGAGCGTCCTACAAGGGAATCTACTCGATCGAATTCGAGGGCCCTGGCGACCCCTATGTGGGGGTGCAGAAGACCTTGGACGAATTGCTCAAATACCTGTAAGTCGCACCGGCCATGGGGTTGGCTTGCGGGGACCGTGACTCGAGACTCTTTCTGGGCAAGCGGACGATGAGGCAGAAGGCAGTCGATATGAAAGTTGGGCCAGCCGACGTAAGGTCTTACTCACGCAAGGGGCTCGGCGGCCGAGAGGTCCCGGGTTATGAGGGGATTCTGATCGGGGGGAAGGTTCTTGGGTAACGGCTCCGCCACTCCTTCCTTTGACGCCCGGGGGCACCATGGAGTTGAGATTTTTGCGGCTAATCATTTGTTTTTGTAATTCAACAGCATGCTCGTGGTCTGAGAGACTACGACAAAGAGACCGAGAGTGCGAAATCCTTGCCGGATACAGCCAACTCCTGCTGCTGGCAAGCAGGCTTCGCGCCATTTGAGCAGCCGCGCCTTCACAACCTGCCGCTGGCCATATCGGGAAGGACCTGTTGCTCTAGCGGGATTTCTGGCAAGCTCCATGGTCATTTGCCTTTCCCCAGTTGATCGCAAGAAATCTTCGAGGAGGATTCGCTCTCATGGAAAGATATCAAATGAATCGTCGAGAATTTATGGGTGCCAGCGCAGTGGTTGCGACCCTGGGTGCTGCGCCGAACACCACTCTACTATTACCCCAACTTCTCCATGCCTCGCCCGGCGCCGTGCCGCCCAGTGATCGCGTGCGTTTCGCTTCCATCGGCACGGGTGTGGAGGGTTGCACTATCATGCAGGCGGCGCTCCGTTGCCCTGGCACCGAGATCGTTGCTGTCTGCGATCTTTACGACGGCCGGCTGACCGCCGCCAAGGAGTACGCGAAGAAAGAGATATTTACCACCAAGGACTACTGCGCCATCTTGGATCGTAACGATGTGGATGCAGTGCTGGTGGCCACGCCGGACCACTGGCACGCGAGTATTACTCAGGAGGCCTGCGCCGCGGGCAAGGACGTCTACTGCGAAAAGCCCATGTCGCACACGGTGGATCAGGCCTTCACGATGATCGAAGCAATGCGCAGGCACAACCGCATTGTGCAGGTGGGCAGCCAGTGTCGCAGTTCGATTGTTTTTGCGAAAGCCAAGGAGATTTTTGAAAGCGGCGCTCTGGGGCAAGTCACCGCCGTCGAG
>Ga0182027_10004549_pt1 | contig 21439 bp, 13 predicted proteins | sample 712E1DmetaG_FD_121300 | JGI IMG/M metagenome (GOLD analysis project Ga0182027, IMG submission 121300) | Permafrost microbial communities from Stordalen Mire, Sweden - 712E1D metaG (Illumina Assembly) | ecosystem: Environmental > Terrestrial > Soil > Wetlands > Permafrost | place: Sweden... | reverse complement strand
GAAAACTTTTGTGGAGGCTGGGGCGAACTCCCGTCGATCTGCCGGACAACGACGTATTGTTTCCAGTGTACGTCCACGCCCAGCTTGATCAGCCGGTACGGTTTTACGCCTTGCGGGGCCGCTAGCGGTCCAAGTCGACAAAGCGTGCGGGCATACTGCTTCGACGCTTCTCCGCAAAGAAGGTTTCTCCCGATTAAGAACTTTCTTCGTATGTATTGGTTTCAGGACCAAACGGCGTCCGCCGTTTGCTTAGCAGCATGGAGGGCGAAGCCCGACAGACTGCTACCCAGCCACAATCGCGCCTGACAGGATGATCGCGTAAACGCAAAGGTACCCGCTGCTTTTCCCAAGCAAGCCGACGCATTCCGCCGGAGTTGCCGCCGTGCGCAATGCTCGGCATAGGGCGAATCCGAAAACGATCGCGGTGGCTGCGACCAAGCATGCCGCGCCAGGGCGAAGGCCGCCGTACCTTGCGAGCGCCAGCGGGGTCACGGCAGCAATAACGTGCGCGGCGGCAAACTGGCCGCGCGCATATCGCCGGCCAAAACGCACGACCACCGTACGCTTGCCGGCTTTCGCATCCGTGGCGGCATCCCGATAATTATTGGCCAGCAGGATATTGGCCGCCAGCGCGCCCACTGCCGCCCCCGCCCATGACGAAGAAGCGGTGATGTACCCCGCCTGTACATAGAACGTGATTCCGACAGCGACGAGACCGAAGAAAAGGAAGACAAAGACATCGCCGAGCCCGTGATAGCCGAGTGGATACGGTCCGCCGGTATACGCAATGGCGCCTACGATGCTGGCGACACCGACCGCCACCAGCCACCAGCCGCCCCAGGCGACAAGCGCCAGGCCGATGACAAACGCCAGACCGAAGACCAGCCACATCGCCCTCCGCATCGCGATCGGAGATACCAGGCCCGCGGCGACCGCCCGAACCGGGCCGACCCGCGCATAGGTGTCGGCTCCATGCAAGAAATCATAGTAGTCGTTCGCGAAATTCGCGCCGATCTGTACCAATAGGGCAAACGCCAGACAGAGCAGCGACGCAACCAGGCCGAAGGCTCCCGCCCGACTGGCCAGTGCCGATCCAACCAGCACGGGCGCGATTGCCGCAGGCAGGGTCCGCGGCCTCATGGCGGCGGCCCAAATTTTCCATCGCGAAACATTCAAGCTCGGGTTGGACACGGCGCGCGAAGATTAGCGTGGCTCCGAGCTCCGACAAGCGGATTGCAGCAGTCGGTTGCGGGTTGTAAGTCATTGCAAACGTTCTCACATTGATCCCCTTCCCTTTCCATGCACCTGGGTATCGCGCAGATAAACACCACCGTGGGCGATCTCTCTGGCAATTGCCGCCGGATTATCGAAGCTTATCGCACGCTGGCGGAGCGCGGGGCCGAGCTCGTGCTTTTCCCGGAACTCGTGGTTTCCGGCTATCCTCCGCGAGATCTGCTCTTCAAACAGCGCTTTGTGGCGGACGTCGAATCGACGCTGGCGGAGATCGCGGCGGCGGTAGGCAAGGTGCCTGCGCTCGTCGGATTCGTGGAAACAAATACCAGCGGACAGGGCCGCCGGTTTTTTAACGCCGCCGCCTGGTGCGAACGGGGCGAAATCAGGCTCGTCGCACGAAAATGTCTGCTGCCGACCTACGATGTATTTGATGAGGACCGTTATTTTGAGCCGGCACCCGAGCCGCGGACCATCGAGTTCGCCGGCCAGCGCATTGGCATTACGATTTGTGAGGACATCTGGACTCATCCGATGATTGCGACGCGCCGGTTGTACAACGGGCAGGATCCGGTCCGGCAACTCGCCAACCAGCGGTGCGACCTGGTCCTCAATCTCTCGGCCAGTCCCTGGCATTTCGGCAAGGGGGGCCTTCGCGAAACCCTCGTCACAAACGCCGCAAAACTCCTCGGTTGTCCGGTCATCTACTGTAACGCAGTCGGCGGCAATGACGAGTTGATCTTCGACGGGCGCTCGGTCGCAGCGGCAGCGGACGGTCGCATTGTGGCCGGTCTCGCCGCCTTCCAAGAGGAACTCCGCCTGGTCACGATCGGCTCGGGCCGCCAGCCGGCGAAGAATGAGGGCATCGCTCCGTCCTATGCACAGGCAGACATGAAGGATGTTTTCGACGCATTGGTGCTCGGCCTGCACGACTATGCAACCAAGAGTGGTTTCAAGCGAGGCTTGGTGGCGCTGAGCGGCGGCATCGACTCGGCAGTCGTTGGAGTGCTGGCGGCCGCCGCATTCGGACCGGAGAACGTCACGGGCGTCAGCCTTCCCTCCGCCATCTCAAGCAACCACAGCAGGGACGACGCCCGCGAACTCGCCCAAAATCTCGGCATCGCGTTTCACACGATCGCCATCGCCGAAGTCGTGACGGCAACCGAGTCGGCGTTGGAACCGGTTTTCGCCGGCCGGGCGCGCGATGTGACCGAGGAGAATATCCAGGCGCGGGTGCGCGGCGTCTTGATGATGGCATTGTCCAACAAGTTTGGTTCGCTCCTGCTGACCACGGGCAACAAGAGCGAGGTCGCCGTCGGCTATTGCACGCTTTATGGCGACATGTGCGGCGGCCTGGCTGTCATCTCGGATGTCTTCAAGACGCAAGTCTACACTCTCGCCCGCTGGATCAACGACGATGCGCAACGGGCCGGTCGCCGGCCGCCGATTCCACAGAACTCGATTGATAAGCCTCCGTCGGCCGAGCTGCGCCCCGGCCAGACCGACCAGGACAGCCTGCCGCCTTACGAGTTGCTCGACGCCCTCCTGCGCGGCTACGTTGAAGAGGGCCTCTCGCGGCGCGATCTGGTGGCGCAGGGATTTGCCGCGACCGTGGTTAATGATGTGGCTCGAAAGGTCGATCTCAATGAATACAAACGCAAACAAGCCGCCCCCGGCCTAAAGATCACTCCCCTCGCCTTTGGCGTCGGCCGCCGCATTCCTATTGTGCAGAAATACATTTGCTAGCCGGTTTCACACTCATGACTCACTCTGAACAACTTTTCGAACGCGCGAAGCAGCTTATCCCTGGCGGCGTCAACTCGCCCGTCCGCGCGTTTCGCTCTGTTGGCGGCACGCCCTTTTTTGTCACCGCGGCGAACGGTGCCATGCTCACCACCGCCGACGGTCGCGAGCTGATCGATTTTGTCGGCACCTGGGGTCCGGCTATTCACGGGCACAACCATCCGGCGATCAAGGCGGCGATTGCAGCGGCGCTCGAGAATGGCACGAGCTTTGGCACACCCAATCCCTACGAGGTCGAGATTGCTGAACTCATCGTGCGTTTCGTGCCATCGATCAAGAAAGTGCGGATGTGCAACAGCGGCACCGAGGCCACGATGTCGGCGATCCGGCTGGCCCGCGGCTTTACGCAACGCGACAAGATCATCAAGTTCGCCGGCTGTTACCACGGCCATTCCGACTCGTTGCTGATCAAGGCAGGCTCGGGAGCACTCAACCACGGCTACCCCGACAGCGCCGGCGTGCCGGCATCGTTCGCACAGGAGACCATCGTGCTGCCGTTCAATGACCCGGCCTCGCTCGAAACGGCCTTCGCGGCCAATCCGGGTCAGATTGCCTGCGTCATTCTCGAACCCTATCCGGCCAACGTGGGCCTCATCCTTCCCGAACCCGGCTTCCTTTCCTATCTGCGCGCCCTATGCACCGCCCGTGGGACGTTGTTGATCTTCGACGAGGTGATGACCGGATTTCGGCTGGCCCGCGGAGGGGTCCAGGAGATCGAGAAAATCGTGCCGGACCTAACCACCTTGGGGAAGATCATCGGGGGCGGCCTGCCGGTCGGTGCTTTCGGCGGGCGGGCGGATGTCATGGATTTCCTGGCGCCGCTCGGCCCGGTCTATCAGGCCGGGACGCTGAGCGGCAATCCGCTGGCAATGGTCGCTGGTATCGCCGCGCTGAAACTGCTGGACGAAACGAATCCTTATGCGCGCCTGGACCGGCTGGGCCGCGAGGTGCAGGGCGCTTTGCTGGCTGCCGCCCGAAAGAAGGGCCTTCCTTTGCAGGTGCCACAAGTTGGATCCATGTTCGCGGTCTTCTTCACCGCCACGCCTGTGCGCGACTACGCGACTGCGCTTGCCTGCGACGCCAAACTGTTCGCCCGGTTCTTCCATGGCTGCCTTGATCGCCGGGTTTTCCTTCCGCCAAGCGCCTATGAAACGGCTTTCCTGAGCACCGCCCACGAAGGCGCCGTGGTTGCCCGAGCCTGTCAGATCATGACCGATGCAATCGCCGCCCTCTAATCTTCTGCGCGCCCGCCCGTAATATCCTGCGATGACCAAAGCGATTCTGCTTCTGTTCGCTGCTCTAGTGCTTGCATTTGCCGGCCTCGCCCAGGTCCAGCCCTCGCGTCCGGCGCTTATGCGGCTCGACGAGATCCGGCCCGGCATGCGAGGCGAAGTCTGGACGGTTTTTCACGGCACCCGGCCGGAGCCATTTAACGTCGAAGTCGTCGGCGTGATCCGCAACGCGCTGGGCCCGGGCAAGAACATCATCCTCTGCAAACTTACCGACCCCCGGGTTCAGAAGATGGGCGCAGGCGCCGGGATGAGCGGCAGCCCGCTCTACATCGATGGAAGGCTCGCGGGCGCCCTCTCCTATCAACTACAGCGTTTCGAGACAATTCCCCACGCAGGATTCACGCCCATCGATGATTTGATGGAGGTCAGCCGCCTGCCGGCGCCGGCAGGCGATTCCTTTCCAACGCCGATTCCTCTCAAAACGGCGCGTGCTGCGGACTCGACGCCGGCCGCCGAACGCGTTGCCTCAACGGCGGGGTTGGATTCGCCCTTTCAGGCTCTGACTCCGGTCTTCAGTCTGAGCGGGATCGATCCAGAGGTTGCTGATATCTTCGGTCCACAATTCCGCGCCTTGGGCCTGAATGTGGCCAACGCGGGAGGCTCCTACGGCTTTCAGGCCGAAGCGCAAGCAACCATGGACGAAGAAGCTCAGCTCACCGGTCCGCGTTTTCCCCGGACCTTGCACGCCGGCGACGCCATCTCCGTGGCCCTCGCCACCGGCGATATCACAATCGCCGGCACTGGCACGGTCTCCCGAGTAGAGGGCACTCACCTGCTCGCTTTCGGCCATCCGCTCATGGATCTCGGGGCCGTCGATCTGCCCATGGCATCGAGCGAGGTGGTCACAATCCTGCCGAGTTTGATGAATTCGTACAAGGTGGCGAACGTCGGTCCGGTGATCGGGACCATCAGCCAGGACCGGCTGTCCGCCGTCTACGGAGAACTCGGGCGGACGCCTGAGATGATTCCGGTCACGGTCACGGTGCCCAGCCGGGGGACGACACGCACGCTCCATTTCTCGGTCGTCCGGCAGGCACAGATCGCGCCGATGGTCGCAGCCGCGGGCTTGACTCAGGGCATCCTGGGTTCGAACGACGCCGGCCTTGCTGAGGGATTCCGGGTCCGCCGCCGGGTCGCCTTTCCCGGCGGGCGTGCGATTTCCGCCGACGACTTGTACGCCGGACCTCAAGGATTCACCGCCGGCGTGAGCGGAGTTGTGCGGGATCTTGCAGACTGGCTGCAGAACCCTTTTGAAAGGGTCTTCCCAACGAGCGTCTCTTTCACCGTTGAAGCGCTGGGCCACAATCCCCTGGCGATTCTGGACGTGATGCAACTCTCCCGAACCACCGCTGCGCCGGGCGACACCGTTCAACTCACGCTCACCTGGCGCGACTATCAGGAAATCCGTTCCACTCAGATCGTGAATCTGCCGGTGGACCCGGCGTGGGCTGGCAAAACCTTGGACGTTCTGGTGACGACCGGCCCGCTGCTCGACGAACTCACCGGCCTCCCGCGCAGGGTGCTGGCTTCGCAGATTCGCAGCTTTGACGAATATCTTACCGCGATGGAGGCAAATCGTCACACGGACGGGCTCTATGTGGCCGTCGTCGAAAGAGCCGCGGTCTTTCTCGACCAGACCAGGCCGACGGTTGACTATCCCGCTTCATTCGCACGCATCGCCCATCAGGCCGACGAGCAACGGTACAGGCGGCAGGAGGCGACCGTGTCGCTCTGGGAGCAGCACCTGCTTTCTGGTCGCATCATTTCGGCGAACCTGCGCCGCCCGTTACAAGTAACCGATTAACCTCCATGAACACCGCCCGCCGCCTGCTGGCATCCGCATCTTTTGCTGGCCTGGCGTTGACGTCAGCCGTGATGGGATCCGATCCGCTGACCAAGCGGCTGGAGATTGATTTCGGGCGCGACGTGGCCAGCCGCAATCTCAAGGGTCTCGCCACCCGCTCGGACGGCTGCATTGTCGCCGGGCCAACATTGACGGAACTCGCCGGACCTACGATGGGCGAGTTGCTCTGGACCTTAGAACCTGTGGACAAGTCCGGACAGAGCTGGCTGATTGGGACTGGACCGGAGGGCCGGATCGTTGAAGTTACACTCAAGGGGACTGGATACACGACACGCGAAGTCGCCCGGGTCGCGGAGCCACAGGTATTCGCATTGAGATCACTGCCCGGTGGTGCGCTGCTCGCAGGCACGTCGCCGACCGGCGCCTTGTATTTGATCCGTGACGGAAAAACGATGGCTCGCGTCGTTCTGCCTGTTGATTCCATCTTCGACGTCCTGCTCCTTCCGGAAACCCCAGCCAGCGCCGTCCCGGATGCAACCGCTCGCGTTTCAGCCCATCCGGGCGCCCGTGCGGCGCTTGTGGCGACGGGCAATCCCGGCCGCATTTACCGGATTGAGTTGGACAAATTCAGCGCCGCCGGAGTCAACGCCGCCAAACTCTCCGATCCAACGGCGCTCGCAGCCAAGGGCATTACACTCTTCGGTGAAATCCACGATCGAAACGTGCGGCGGCTTGCGCTTCTGCCAGGCGGCAAGATCGCCGCCGGCTCCGCGCCGCACGGCAACGTCTATCTTTTCCCCTCCGATGGCGGCCACCCGGTCATGCTGCAGGAGAACCGTGAAGCCGAGGTCACCGATCTGCTGCCCCAGCCGAACGGCGATCTGTATGCGTCCATTGTCTTCTCGTCCGCGCCCGGTGAATACCGCATCAACCGGCCAACCGGCCCCACCGTGGGAGGGGCTCTGGCCGCGACGGGAGCAGCCATCACCAGCACGGGGGACAATGTTGCTGCGACGCCAGCCGGCTCGGAGGCCTCGCACGCAGATCGGTTCAGCGGTCGCAGCTCGGCGGTCTTCTTCCCTTCCGACGGGTTTCCGGAACTACTTTTGACCCGCAACAGCCTGGCGTTCTACCGTCTGGCCCGTCGCGACGACCTGCTCCTTATTGCGGCGGGCGACCAGGGGGAGGTTCTGGGCTGGGATCTCAAGAACCGCCTCGCCCTCACGTTCGCCGGCAGCATCGGTTCACAGCTCAACGGCCTCGCTGCCATGCCCGGTTCCATGGATCGCTTCCTGTTGCTTCGAAACAATGCGCCAGGCCTCGCGCAGCTCGAATTCGACGCTGCCGGGCCGCGCCGGGTCGAGACCGAGCGCCTTGATCTCGGCGTGCCAGCCGAGCTGGGCAGTCTTCGCTTCGCCACGCTACGCGGCGTCGCACTTGACTCGGTCCAGGTGGAAATCAAGACGAGCCTGGCCGCCGACGAGACCGAGGGTTGGACCGATTGGGCCCGCCTGGTTCCGCGGGACGGGGCGCATCTCGGTGCGAATCTACGCGGCCGGTATTTGAAGTTGCGGATTGCCGTGCCGGCAGAGGCGAGGAGCTTCGAGATCGATCCAGCCACGCTGTACAACCTGCCCCAGAACCGCCGTCCGGTTCTGACCGATTTTCGCGTGCTTCCGCCCAACCTCCTGCTTAATCCGCCACCAGAATTCTCCGCTCCATTGGTGACCACACTTGGGCAATTGCTCAATCCCAACCTTCCGTCTGCCCTTCCCGAGGGGATTCAGGACAACCGACGAAAGCTTGGTTTTCTGGGCAGTCAGCTGGCGCCGGCCCCCGGCAATCAGGCGGTCTATTGGACGGTTTCTGATGCCGACGGCGACACGCTCGCTTACACGTTCTCGATCAAGCCGGTGGACGCGGCTACTTGGACAGATCTCGCCGTCGACATCCGGGAAAACTACGCGCAATTCGACACCTCGCAGCTGTCCGATGGAATTTATGTCAGCCGCCTGATCGTAAGCGAGCAGGCGCCGCGCCCCGTCGCTCAACGTCTCCGCACCGAATTCTCGACCGATGATCTGGTCGTCGATCACACGCCGCCGGAGATCCTTGACGCGGCGGCGCGCCGGGACGGCAACAACCTGCTTGTGACCGTTCACGGTCGCGACGCCCTTTCCTTGCTCGACGGCGCGGAACTCGTCTTTAACAACGGCTACCGGGAAAGCACGGCGCATCCGGTCGACGGCATTAGCGATGGGCGCGAAGAAACGTACGAGCTGTCGTGCCCCTCCACGAAAGTTACCGGTGCGACCGCTATCGAAATCCGCCTCTCGGACGAAATGGGAAACGTCGCGGTTCGCCGTCTATCCCTGCCGGCCTCGAATTAGGCCGCCATCCAGGATGGGCTGAGGAAATCTCATACAGGCAAAACAACACGAGGAAAAACGATGAGACAGAAAATCAGCAACTGGGTGCCAATGGTTTACTGCGCAATACTTTCGCTCATTTGCGTCACGGCGTTCATTGGTTCTCACGACAAAGCCGGGTTGATTCCATTTCTTTGCTTTTTGCCCATGTGCTTTTTCTTCGTGGCGACAGTGACAGCCAATTTGCAGCGCGAGGTCCGGGAGCTAAGAGAGCAGGTTGCGAAGTTACAGGAGAGGGGAATCGGTCCGAATGATGCCACCTGAACCAGCAGCGCCAGAGAGCATCCTGCATGTGCCAGGCAGCCGGACACGGACAAGCCCCATGCTTCGCCGGAGGCTACGGCGGAGAGGCTTCCCATGGCATTTCCACTGCCGGCGACCGGCATTGCCCTCTCACCGAAACGCCCGCTCCTTGGCGCAAACCGGGGTTTCATTCACGCCTTCTCAGGCGGACCTAATGTCCCAGAGTCAAGTCAGTGCTGCCACGGTCGGAATGCTGCACCCAGACTCCGCGGAAGGCCGCACTGGTGACTATTTTGTCCCGGCGGCAGGCGCAGAGCCAGGCGCAGGACTGGCGGGAGCGTGAGTAGAGGGCGGAGTGCCAACAGGAGCAGGACTGCCAGGCGTCGGGTGACCAGGACCAAGGTTGGCAGGGGCCGGGTGGACGGGAGCAGGGTTGACGGGCGTTGGTACAACATCCAAGAGTTCCACTTCAAATTCCAATGTCGAGAATGGAGGAATGTTGCGCTGGTTCGCCGGACCGTAAGCAAGGGAAAAAGGGACATAGAGCTTGATTTTGCCTCCGACACCGATGAGCTGGATCCCTTCTGCCCAACCACGGATCATTCGGTTCACTTGGAAAACGGCCGGTTTGCCCTTGCTATCCGATGAATCGAACACCTTGCCGTCGGTCAATCGCCCCGTATACTTGACCGTCACTGAATCGGCTGCCGTGGGCTTTTTCCCCGCACTTGGCTGGGTTATCTCATAACACAGACCACTGGGAGTACTCGAGATCCCTTTGGATTTGAGACCTGCAAAGAAGGCGGTTTCCTTGATCTGCGCTGCCTTCTGGGCATTGGCCCTGGCAACTTGCATCTTGTTCTGCATGTAGGTCGACATCCTGGGCCCCACGGATTCCATCGGCAAAGGGGCGTCTTTTCCGTTCAGCGAAAGCGTCAGCCCACGAAGAATTGCCGCTATCTGGTCTTGATTTAGACCAGCTTCCGAAAGCTGAAACCGCATTCCCATGAACCACCCGAATTGTGTGAGCAGTTGCTCCTCGGTGTATTCAGGACCCCCGTGCCCCGTTGTATCAAGTGCCGGAGGCTTTTTGACCGGAGCATTTAAAGGGCTCACGGCATTGGCCGCGGGAGTGGCGGGAGTGCTTGACGAACTGGCAGGAGCAACCGGCGTTGCCGAAAGCATTACAGGCAGGCAGGCGAGAAGAAGGCAGCAGAGCTTGCGCATGATGACTTGGGTTTGAATGAATATCTTTGATTTTGGGAGGCGCTGACAAGAAAGATCGTGGCGGAAACCAAACCGAACGTTTCATCGGCACGATCCCCTCGCGTCTGTCATCCGGCCAGCGCCTGACCGGTGAGAGAACGGGGCTCCTTCTCGATCCCGGCGCGCGGGCCAGCGTAGACAATCTCGCCACCGTCCGATCCGCCGCCTGGCCCTAGATCGATGATCCAGTCGGCCAGCCGGATCACATCCAGATTGTGCTCGATCACCACAATCGTGTTGCCCGCATCACGCAGTTTGAAAAGCAGGTCCATCAAGCGCTGGATGTCGACCCAGTGCAGGCCGGTCGTGGGCTCATCAAGGATGTAGAGGGTCTGCCCCTGCTGGCGCCGGCTTAACTCAAGCGAGAGCTTCAGGCGCTGCGCCTCGCCTCCGGAAAGTGTGACCGCGGATTGTCCTAGGTGCAGATACCCCAGCCCTACCGCATCGAGCGTCTCCAATTTCTCCAAGATTCGCGGAATGTAACGGAAGAGTTCTATCGCCTCGCGCACGGTGAGATCAAGCACATCGGCAATGCTCCGGCCGTGGAAACGTACTTCAAGCGTCTCCCGGTTGAAGCGGCGGCCGCCGCAGCTCGGGCATTCGACGTAGGCATCCGCAAGAAACTGCATGTCGAGCCGTATCTGACCGTCGCCCTGGCAGCGTTCGCAGCGGCCGCCGCGGATGTTGAAGCTAAAACGGCTCGCCCGGTAGCCGCGAACCTTGGCGAGTGGGCATTGCGCAAACAGGTCCCGGAGCAAATCGAGCAGTTTTGTGTAGGTTGCAGGATTCGAGCGCGGACTGCGTCCGATGGGCTCTTGATCCACGCGCACCGTTTTTTCGAAGAATTCCAACCCGTCGAGTCCGCGATGCCGGCCGGGAATGGTCTTGGCTCCGTTGAGCCTGCGCGCCGCCGCCGCACCCAGAATGTCGTTCACCAAGGTGCTCTTCCCCGAACCCGAAACGCCCGTGACGCAGGTCAGCAAGCCGACCGGGAACGCCCCGTTGATGTCCTTCAGATTGTGTTCCCGTGCCCCGCGGACCGTCAGCCAGCGACCGTCCGGCACGCGCAATTTCGCATCCTTCGTCACTGACGCCGTGCGGGCCAGATACGGTCCGGTGCGGGATGCGGCGGCCGGCTGCCGGGCACACGCCTCCGGTGTGCCTTGGAATAGCAGTTCCCCACCCTCGGTGCCGGCCCCGGGACCGAGCTCCACCAACTCGTCGGCAGCCCGCATGGTATCGCCGTCATGTTCGACCACGATCACGGTGTTTCCGCGGTCGCGCAACTCGCCCAGCGTGTCGATCAACTTGCGGTTGTCATGGGCGTGCAGGCCGATGCTCGGCTCGTCGAGCACATAGATAACACCGATCAAGCCCATTCCGAGCTGCGTCGCGAGCCGGACGCGCTGCGCCTCGCCGCCACTCAGGGTGCCATATTCCCGGTCGAGCGTCAGGTACCCCAGCCCGGTTTCGAGCAGGAAATGCAGGCGCTGTTCTATTCCCTCCACGACCTCGCGCGCCGATTCGACGCCAGCCAGCCTCAGCGTCAATTCGAGAGCGAAGGCATGCGCCGTGGCGACGTCCATGGCAAAAAACTCGGTGATCCCGACGCCGTCCGGGACGCGTTGGCCGTTTATCCTAGATTCCGCAGTTGAGGCTTCCGCTCCTCGTAGCTGCGAGCGTGAGCGAGTGGATTCCGCCTCAACTGCGGAATCTAGGTCAATTTGAGAAGCAGGCGGGGAAGCCTGCGCCACGCTCTGCAATTTCACCGCAGCCACGCGCGGATTCAGCCGGGTGCCATGGCAAACCGGACATTCCGCGCTTACCTGAAATGTCGTTAATCGTGCGCGGAACCCGTCGCTGCGGGTCTCGCGCCAGCTTTCGTCCAGCAGGGCGAGGACGCCGGCAAACGGCATGAGTTTGGGCTGTTTCATCCGCCGCAGACGGAAGCTGAACAAACGTTCGCCTGCGCCATACAGCAGCGTGTGGCGCACCTCCTCCGGCAATTCCCGCCAGGGCTTCTCCGGGTCGAAGGGCAGTTGTTCGGCCAGCTGCTTGAGGATGGCGTTATGTTTGATGATCAGATTCTTTCCGCCAATCCGCCAGGGCTTGAGTGCTCCCTCGCGCACGGGCTTTCCCGGGTCCGGCACGACGAGTTCGGGACTGAATGTCATCTGCCGTCCCAAACCGCCGCACGCCGGACAGGCTCCTTCCTGATGGTTGAATGAGAAATGCCGTGGGGTGAGCCGTTCGTAAACCTCGCCACAAACCACACAACTGAGGCTCTGGCTGAGCACGATTTCCCGCCACGGCTCTTCAGGGACGCTTGGACCGTCGGTCGGCATCTTCTGGGCCAGCACGATGGCGCGGTCCTCCCCTTCGCGGAACGCCAGTTCGAGTGAGTCAGCAAGCCGGCTGCGCTGCTCCGGTACGGCCACGAGCCGATCGACGACCAGTTCGACGACCAACTCCCGGACTCCGGGAGGAAGCAGGTGCGGATCGTCCAGTGACCTGATCTCGCCGGCGATGCGGACGCGCTGAAATCCCCGCTGTCGCAAGCCGGGCAATTCATCGCGCAGCACGGAGGGTTTGGCGCGCATCCATGGCGCCAGGAGCACGACGCGCTCGCCCGGGGCCTCCCGCAAAACACGTTCGACGCAGTCGTCCAACGAATGCGGTTCGATCCGGCCTCCGTCCTTGGGACAAAACTGCGCACCCTGCAAGGTCCAGAGCAGGCGGGCGTAATCGGCAAGCTCAGTCACCGTCGCCACAGTCGTGCGCGGCGATCCCCCTCCCGTACGTTGCTCGATCGCCAGGACCGGCGAGAGCCCATGAATGAAATCGACATCCGGCCGGCGCAGCTGGGCCAGCACCTGGCGCGCCTCCGTCGAGAGGCTTTCCATGTACTTGCGATAGCCCTCGGCGTACAGGGTGTCGAAGACCAGGGAGGACTTTCCGGAGCCGCTCGGCCCGGTGACCACCACGAGCTTTCCACGGGGCAGACGGAGTTCGAGATTCTTCAGATTGTGCTCCCGGGCGCCCTTGATATGAATATGTGCAGCCGCCTCCATGGCCTCATCAGCCACGATTTAGGCCGTGGCGTCAAAGCGGGAATCGTTGTTTTAGTTCTTGCCGGCGCTGATGAAACCCCGCTTCATTGCCTCCCGTTTGAGCTCTACCCCGGGTCAAACCTGAACCCCAAAACCTCACAAACCTCCCGACGCGGAGGTTTATCGTTGTACATACTCAGAGCCATGAAACCCCGATATTCTCCCCCCGCGTTTAGTTGGCACCGGAACCGAGTAGCGTTGGCTGCGGCCGCCTCCCTGTTCCTTGCTGGCGCTGCCTCAGTTCACGCCTTCGTCTTCGCGCTCGGCGATGTTAAAGGCAGCCTGGACACGACCCTTTCGGTGAGCGTGATGGACAGGCTCCAGAACCCCGATGCCGCGCTCTATGGGATTACAAATTCGTTCAACGGTATCCCCGGCAAGGCCTATTCGGTCAATGGTGATGACGGCGACCTCAACTACGGGCACGGCATCGATTCGGTCCTTTGCAAGGTTACTGACGACCTGGAACTCAAATGGAATGACTGGGGAGCATTCGTCCGAGGGTATTACTTCTACGATCCGAAGAACGATAATACCATCCGCCCACACACTCCGCTGAGCAGTTTCGCCAAGGACAAAGTGGTCCGGGGCGGGGAGTTGCTCGACCACTACATCACGGGCAATTTTGACCTTGGCTCGATGCCGGTCACCGTCCGCCTCGGCAGGCAGGTGATCAGCTGGGGTGAAAGCACGTTCATTCCCAATGGAATCAATGTGATCAATCCCATCGACGTGGCCCGTCTGCGGGCGCCCGGCTCGGAGTTGCGCGAAGCTCTGCTGCCTGTTTACGCTTGGGACACGTCGGTGAAGCTGACGGACAAACTCTCGCTCGATGCCTTGTGGCTGCTGGAGTTTCGGCGCACGGAGATCGACCCTGATGGCACGTATTTCAGCACGAACGATTTTGCCAGCCGTGGCGGCCAGAAGGTCATGCTTGGCTTCGGCGCACTTGCCGACAACCAGTCGCTTGGCGCCATTCCGCGGGGCTACGACTGGGAGCACGGCAACTACGGCCAGTGGGGCCTGGCCATGCATTACCTCGACACCAGCCTGAATAACACCGATTTCGGTTTCTATTATCTCAAGTACAACAGCCGCCTGCCCCTGATTGATGCCATCACCCCGACCACGCCAGTGGCGCCTTTCATGCCCGGCGCATTGGCCGGCCTGCTCGTGCAGTACGGTGCTGCCACACCAGCAACGGCCCCGACGGTCGCCGGTCAGCTGCTTACCGTGTATGCGACCAATCCCGCCTTGCTCAACGCGACGCAGCAAGGCCTGATTGCCGGAGCACAAAAGGTCGCTTTTCTCACTGCCGCCGCCACCGGCCGTTACTTTGTCGATTACCCGTCCGGCATAAACATGCTGGGAGCCAGTTTTAACACCGATGTTGGAACCACGGGAATTTCGCTGCAGGGCGAGGTCTCCTACAAACAGGATGTTCCCCTGCAGGTTGACGACGTAGAACTGCTTTTTGCCACCCTGTCGGCCCTGAGTCCGGCATACGGTGCGAACAACCAGATCGGGAATTTCCTCGGCCAAATGGGAGTCGAAATCCCGGGTTACCGCCGCCTTGACGTGTGGCAGGCCCAGACCACCGCCACGAAGGTGTTTGGTCCGATGCTCGGCGCCAGTCAGTTCACACTGGTTGGTGAAGTCGGCATCACTGATGTGCCAAATCTGCCCGACAAAAGCACGCTGCGTTTCGACGGAGCCGGCACCGCCACCGCCGGTAGCGCCGCCGAGATGATCAACACGGGAAACGGCACTGTTCCCGCAACGCCGAACAGTGCGTTCCCCGACCGGATTTCCTGGGGTTACCAGGTGGTCGGAAAACTCGACTACAACAACGCCTTTGCCGGGATCAACTTCTCCCCGTCGCTGGGTTTCGCCCACGACGTCAAGGGTAACACCCCGCTCCCGTTGGGGAATTTTGTGCAAAGCCGGAAGACGCTCACGGTCGGTGCGGACTTCACATTCCAGAACCAATGGACCTTCGAGCTGCGCTACGTCAATTATTTCGGCGCCGGTGACCGCAACCTCCTTTCGGACCGCGACTATGTCTCGGCGACAATGAAATATTCGTTCTGAACCCCGCTGAGCTGGCATTACTGAAAGACTTCAAGCCCATGAACTCCCATTCTCATCACCTCGCTTCCATGTGCCTCTCGCCCCGTGTTCTCGCGGTATTGGTTGCAGCGGCCTCCGGCCTGTCCGCCGCGGTACCGGCCGACCAAGTCGCACGACTTGGCAAGGATCTGACTCCGCTCGGCGCCGAACGCGCCGGGAACACTGCCGGCACCATTCCCGAATGGACCGGCGGCATCACCCAGCCGCCCGCCGGCTATGCCGTCGGGATGCACCACCCTGATCCGTTCGCCGCCGATCAACCACTTTACGTTGTCACAGGCGCAAACGTCGACCAGTACCGGGAGCATCTCACCGCGGGATCGATCGCGATGTTGAAGATGTATGCCGACTACAAGCTGCCGGTCTATCCGACGCGGCGCAGCGCGTCGGTGCCCGACCGAATTTACGAAGCGACCAAAGTCAACGCCACGCGCGCCAATCTTGTGCGCGACGGAGCAGCCGTGGAGGGCGCGATTGGGGGCATTCCGTTCCCTATTCCCCAAAGCGGCTTGGAGGTCATGTGGAATCACCTTCTCCGCTTCCGCGGTGTGTCTGCGGAGCGGCGGATCGCCCAGGCCGCGCCCACCCGCGGCGGTTCCTATACACTGGTCGATTTCGATGAGGAATTCCTCTTCAACTATTATCTTGAGGGAATGACCTCGGAAAAGCTGGGCAACACGGTCTTCTACTTCAAACAGGAAGTGAAGGCTCCGCCGCGGCTCGCCGGCTCGATCCTGCTCGTGCGCGAAACAATCGACCAGGTAAAGGAACCGCGGAATGCCTGGGTCTACAACCCCGGCCAGCGCCGGGTGCGCCGGGCGCCGAACATCGCCTATGACAATCCCGGCACTGCGTCGGACGGCATGCGCACCAGCGACCAACTCGACATGTTTAACGGCGCACTCGACCGCTATACGTGGGATCTCCTCGGCAAGCGCGAGATCATCGTACCCTACAACTCTTACAAGCTTCACTCGGACAAGGTGAAGTATGCCGACATCATCAAGCCGCTGCACATCAACCAGGATCTCACCCGCTATGAACTCCATCGCGTGTGGGTCGTCGAAGCCAAACTGAAGCCCGGCACCAGCCACATCTACCCGCGCCGCACCTTCTACGTCGACGAGGATTCCTGGCAGGTCCTTGCCGTGGACCAGTACGATTCCCACGGCCAGCTCTGGCGGGTGTCCGAGGCGCATTGCATCAACTATTATGAAGTGCCGACCTTCTGGAGCACGCTCGAGGTCCACACCGACCTGGTGGCCGGTCGCTATCTCGCTTTCGGCATGGTCAACGAAGGACCTACTTACAATTTCTCGATCAAGCGCACGGTGTCGGACTACGACAATCCTGACAACCTCCGCCGCGAAGGCGTCCGATAGGCTCCTTGAACTCCGGGAGCAGGTGTGATCAGGTCAAGTCTTCAGGCGGCAGATCTGGCGGACACGGCGGTCCGCCCTCCAATAATTGATTTACGCTGGAGGGCGCTGCGCTGTCAGCGCCATTCCAAGATCTTCGAGTGCGGAACGGTTTCGGTTCACGGATCGATGCGTCTGCGCAGCGACCGCGAAAGCGAGGCTTTTTTTGCGCACCGGCGCTCCTCGACCTTGTGTTTCAGATTGCCTCAAGACGCTGGACGGTCTGAGGCGAGCCTGGCTGGGAGTCTGTCGGACCTGCGTCCCGCCAGACTCCGAATGGCAAAATCGCCTGTCGAACAGATGGGCCGCCCATCACCGCAGATCGAAAGCAGGCGATCTGCTCAAGGAAAACCCATGAAAATGCTTGGCCTGACTGCAGGACAGTCTGGGGCCGGTTTTGCAGCCGCGCTCATGACGCTTGCCTTGTTCGCAGCGACGCTGGGAGTAGCCCCCTGCCCTGCAGCCGACCAGGCAACGTTCCTCGCCTCGCGGACCCTGCTTCTCGACGCACAGGTATTCAACCAGACCATTGTCGCAGTCGGAGCTGGTGGCCATATTCTCCGTTCCACCGACAGCGGCCACACCTGGCAGTTGGCCCGGACGCCGACGCTCACCACTCTCACCGGCGTTCATTTCCCGGACGAACGGCATGGCTGGGCGGTGGGGCATGACGCAATCATCCTGCACTCGGAAGACGGGGGACAGACGTGGGTTTCGCAATATCAAGGTCCGGATCTCCAGGTCTCGTTTCTCGACGTTTGTTTTTTGGATACGCAGAACGGATTCGTTGCCGGAGCCTATGGGCAGTTCCTCGCCACTACCGATGGCGGTCGCACGTGGACGCCGCGCCGGGTCATCGAAGAGGACTTTTTTCTGAATCGAATCACGGCTGGCCCCACTGGCACGCTGTATCTGGCGGGCGAGCACGGCACTCTTCTGCGGTCCACTGACCGGGGGATCAGCTGGACACCCATTCGCACGCCGTACGAAGGGTCATTTTTTGGCATTCTGCCCCTCGGCCCGAAAACACTTCTGGCGCACGGCTTGCGCGGACGCATCTACCGAAGCGAGGACGACGGCGACACCTGGCAGCTGGCGCCCAGTGAACAACGAGGGTTGCTTGCGACCGCCATCCACCTCAAGAACGGCGTCATCATCGTGGCCGGCCAATCCCGGTTGTTCGCCGTCAGCCGCGACGAAGGTCGGAGCTTCACGCCGTGGGCTCCCGGTCTGACTACCGGTGTGGCTGAATTGGTGGAGGCACCCGATGGCACACTGCTGGCGATTGGCGAGGACGGCGTCACCCCCCTCCCGACCCCCTGAGATGAAACTTACGCTCGAACGTTTCACCACCTGGGTGTTTGGCCACCGGGCTTTGCTCGTGGTCATCTTCAGCGTGCTTACTGTCGTAATGGGCTGGTACGCCGCCCGCCTGCATGTCGACGCGAGCTACAACAAAGGACTGCCTCTCGAGCACCCTTACATCCGCACCTTCACAAAATATCAAAGTGAATTTGGCGGCGCTAACCGCGTGATCGTCGCGCTCATGGCGCAAAAGGGCGACATCTTCACGCCTGAATTCTTCACGCTGCTCAAGGAGGCTACGGACGAGATCTTTTCCTTGCAGGGCGTCGATCGCGCCCAGGTGCAATCCCTCTTCACACCGAACGTGCGGTATACCGAAGTGGTCGAAGATGGCTTTTCCGGGGGCAACGTCATTCCGCCTGATTTCCAACCCACGCCCGAGGGGCTCGCGCGCGTGCGCCAGAACGTGATCAAGTCCGGCAAGATCGGACAGCTCGTTGCCAATGACTTCACCGGCGCGATCGTCAGCGCCCAGCTCATGGAGGTGGACCCGACCACCGGTCGCAAACTCGACTACCTCCGCGTGGCCAAAGCGCTTGAAGCGCTGCGGACCCGCGTGGAACGGGAAAGCGGCGGCGGCGTGCGCGTTCACATCATCGGTTTCGCAAAGGTGATGGGCGCGGTCGGCGATGGCGCGCATGGCGTGCTGACGCTGTTCGGCCTGTCCATCATCATCACGGCGCTTTTAGTCTGGTACTATGCGGGCCGGTGGAAACTCGCCGGTGCACCCGTCCTGTGTTCCTTCATCGCGGTGATCTGGCAACTCGGGCTCCTGACGGCCCTCGGCTACGGCATCGATCCGCTGTCGATTCTGGTGCCCTTCCTGATTTTCGCCATCGGCGTCAGCCACGGCGTGCAAATGATGCGCGCTTTCCGCTCGGCTGTGTTTTCGGGCTGCGACAACAGCCGGGACGCGGCCAAGAGCGCCTTCCGACAATTGCTCGTGCCGGGCGGCGTGGCCCTGATCGCCGACACGTTTGGCTTCCTAACCATCCTGGAAATCAAGATTCAGACCATCCGCGAACTGGCGATCTCGGCAAGCCTGGGCGTTTGCGTGATCATCGTCACCAATCTTTTCCTTCTGCCGATCATTCTGTCCTCGCTCCGGCTTCCGCCCACCTACGGCGAATGGGTTGCGAAACGTCGCGCAGGCACCGACCGTATCTGGGCGCGGATCTCATCGGAGATGAAGCCGGGACCGTCGCTCTTCGTCATCGTCGTTTGCCTGGCACTCGGCCTTTGGGGTTGGCAGAAGTCGCGCCAGATCAAGATCGGCGACTTGTTTGCGGGCGTGCCGGAGTTGCGCCAGGACTCCCGCTACAATCAGGACACTCGGATCATTACCTCAAAGTTCAGCATCGGCGTCGACATCCTCTCCGTCATCGTCGAGTCCGTGCCAAATGGCTGCGTCGATCACGACGTGGTGTCCTTGATGGACCAGTTCGAGATGCACATGCGCACTGTGCCTGGCGTGCAGAATATCATTTCTCTCTCGTCAGTCGCGAAGATCGTCAATGCCGGCTGGAACGAAGGTTCGCTCAAGTGGCGCATTCTGCCGCGCAACCAACAGGCAATGGCGCAAGCTGTGACCCCGATTGACACCGCGACCGGTCTGTTGAACGCCGACGGCAGCGTTATGCCGATCATGATCTTCCTCACCGACCACAAGGCGGAAACGCTGCATCGCGTCACGGAAGCCGTGAAAGACTTCTCTGCATCCCATCCATCGCCGAAAGTGAAGTTCCTCCTCGCAAGCGGCACGGCGGGAGTGATGGCCGCAACAAACGAGGTGGTGCAGGCGGCGCAGTTTCCGATCCTGATCTGGGTCTTCGGAGCCGTCACCGCGCTCTGTCTGATCACATTCCGCTCGCTGCGCGCAACTCTCTGCATCGTGACGCCACTGGCCGTGGTCAGCTATCTTGGCTACGCGCTGATGGTCTACCTCAACATCGGCCTGAAAACATCAACCCTGCCGGTCGTGGCGCTTGGGGTCGGCATCGGCGTGGACTACGGCATCTACCTCTTTGCGCGGCTGCAGAAAGCCCTCAAGGAGGGCGACTATTTCGAGGATGCCATGTTTGTCGCCTTCAAGGAGACTGGCAGTTCCATTCTGTTCACCGGCCTCACCCTCGCCATTGGCGTCAGTCTTTGGTTTTTTTCCGATCTTAAGTTCCAGGCCGACATGGGTCTGTTGCTGACCTTCATGTTTTTGGTTAACATGATCGGCGCCCTCCTCCTCCTGCCAGCGATGGCACGCTGGCTTTACCGGCACCATCGCCGGCGAGAGGATCCCGCGGAGTAGCATCTGTCTGGATTTTGAGGGCTGCGCGCCGTCACCGCCAGGAGCTCGCTCCTTCAATTTGCGAGATCCGGTTTGCCTGAACATCTCGGCTCTTGCCAGCCGCCCGCAGACGATTATGTTGTTCCCATGATCGCTGCCCCGATCTTGTACATCAAGCGCGGGTGCCCGCTCTGCCGGGCGGCGGCTGCCTTTTTTTCGACTCATGGCGTTCCCGTTCAAGTCCGAGACATCTCGAGCAACCGGACCGACCTGAAGCGTTTGATCGAATTGACCGAACAGGGTGATGTTCCGACGTTTGTCTTTGGCGACTTCGTCGTGTCTGGCTTCGATGTTGAGGAGTTGCTCGACGAACTGGCCGAGCGGCCCGACATCCGCCTCTGCTTGGGGCTTGGTGATCACGATGACGAGCTTTGAACCGGCCATTTCATCCTGGATTCCGCAGCTGAGGCTTCCGCTCCTCGTAGCTGCGAGCGTGAGCGAGTGGATTCGGCCTCAACTGCGGGATTTAGGTTCATGGACGTGCGCTGCCGTCGTCGCGTCTCCAACGCACAGCCTGTACCACAGCGCCATTCTTGGTCCGGATCATACGGGCTAGCGTGCATGCCATGGGATGTTCAACACCGGCGCGGATTCTGGTTGCCACAGACCGGTTGGTATCTCGATTCCCGCGTGGCAGTTGACCGCTCGTTCATTTCGCACGCGCATTCCGACCACATTGCCGCCCATCGGGAGATTGTCTGCTCCGCCGCGACATCCCGTCTCTTGCGTGCGCGCATGTCGGGATCCCGAGTCGAACATATCCTGCCGTTCGGGCAGACGGAGTCGCTCTGCGCCGGTACGACGGTGGCACTCCATCCGGCCGGACACGTGCTCGGTTCGGCCCAGTCCCTGCTGACCCATGAACGCCATGGGACCCTGCTCTACACCGGCGACTTCCGCTTGCGACCTGGCGTTGCTGCCGAATCCTGCGCCACCCCGCACGCCGATGTCCTGATCATGGAAACCACCTTTGGTCTGCCGAAATACGTGTTTCCACCGGCCGCCGAG
>Ga0182027_10004548_pt1 | contig 21440 bp, 12 predicted proteins | sample 712E1DmetaG_FD_121300 | JGI IMG/M metagenome (GOLD analysis project Ga0182027, IMG submission 121300) | Permafrost microbial communities from Stordalen Mire, Sweden - 712E1D metaG (Illumina Assembly) | ecosystem: Environmental > Terrestrial > Soil > Wetlands > Permafrost | place: Sweden... | reverse complement strand
ATTCTGGAAAAACCTTTATCACAGAATAAAGGGAGATCAGTTCCTTTTTTCAGATTACTTTTTACCCGGAACAATATCAATTAATGGTCAGACATTCAAAAATCTGAAGATCAGATATGATATTTATTCCGATGAAATAATGATTCCGGTAAATCTTGAGGAAATTCTGCAGGTTAATAAGGAAATGGTTGACAGCTTTACCATTAATTCTGAAAATAAAGATTACAGGTTTATCAGGGTTGAGGATGAAGCTTTGAAGGATATCAAAGGGTATATCAATGTATTGTATATAGGAAAATCAGCTCTTTATGTAAAGTACAAAAAAGATATTTCGCTTGCATTGACTGAAACAACTGATGGTGAATTCTTTCAGAATGACCAGATCTATTTTGTGAAAGATAATGTCGTTTATCCGATTAACGGAAGAAATGATTTGTTAAAGCTTCTGGATAAAGACAAAGTCCGGATAAGAGATTTCATTAGCAAGAACAGGATAAAGATTTCAAAAAAAGTACCTGAAAGCTTTATCCCGGTCATAAGGTTTTATGATAGTTTAGACCAATAGACCTTTTCCCAATGAACCTTAAGATCCTTTTCCTGGTATTGACAATGTTTTTATCCTTAAGTATGGGGGCTCAGGAAAAATATAAGATATCATGGGATTATAAAGATCTTTCATTTAAGGATTTCGTGTCAAAAGCGGAAAGCCTGCTGCCTGTTAAATTTTATTATAAGGATGAATGGGTTAATGACCTTAAGTTATCCGACTTTAATGGCTGCGGAAACTTGTCATGTATACTGGATAATCTCTTTAGAGGAACCTTGCTTTTTTATTTTATTGATGACTCGGGGAATGTAGTAATTACAAAGAATTTCACGATAAAGGTTTTAAATGAACCGCTGGAAACCGGAAAGCACTTTATTCCTCCGACAGACTATTCAGAAACCGGGAAAGAACAACAAATGGCTGAGAATTCATTTGTTGAAATCGGAAACTCTGTGGACAGGAACAAACCTGGCAACGTAGTCATATCAGGATATATCACTAACAGGGACACAAAAGAGCCTGCTGCAGGAGTGACAGTTTTTGTCCAGAAACTGCTGGTAGGAACAATAACCAATGCATACGGTTTTTATACTTTAACGCTTCCGAGGGGAGTTCATCTGGTTCAATTCTCATATGTCGGGATGAGAGAAAAGAAGGTTAATCTGAACCTTTACGGAACCGGTGAAATGAATATTGAAATGAACAGTATCCTGATCCCTTTGAAAGAAACAGTTGTTACTACCCAGAGAAATATCACACTCCAGCGTTTTGAGGTTGGTGTTGAAAAGATCAATATATCGTCATTCAAATTATTACCAACCTCCATGGGTGAATCAGATTTAATGAAAAGCATTATTTTGATCCCCGGAGTACAATCTGTCGGTGAGGGTTCAGCAGGCTTCAACGTCAGAGGTGGCTCAGCAGACCAGAACCTGATTCTTCTGTATGGTGCGCCGATCTACAATTCATCTCATTTCTTCGGATTCTTTTCTGCAGTCAATTCTGATATAATAAAAGATGTTACACTTTACAAAGGCGGGATTCCCAGCCGCTATGGAGGAAGGATATCTTCGGTCCTCGATATAGAAACAAAAGAAGGAAATAGTGAGGAATTTAAAGGGAATGCCGGTATAAGTCCTATAACAACCCACATTATGGCAGAGGGACCGATAATAAAAGATACATTATCCTATATTCTGACCGCAAGGACTACTTACTCGAACTGGATATTTGGTTTGATCAAAAACCCGGCGCTGCACAATAGCAGGGCATCATTTTACGACCTTAATGGAAAGATGACCTATAATCTGAACAAGAACAATAAAATTGAATTCTCTTCCTATTTTAGTCATGACTCTTTCAGGTTCAATTCCGACTCGGTGTACAGCTACGACAATAATATTTTTGCTTTAAAATGGCGACATTTTTTCACTACCAGGTTTCTTTCTGTCATATCAATAAATAATAGTTTTTATAAATATAATATTTCAAGCGTGAATGTTCCGGAAGAGGCATTTGATTTGTCGCATAAAGTAAACAGTACAGGATTGAAAGCAGATTTCAACTGGTTCTATGGCAGGAACGAAATTAATTTTGGTCTTGATATGAACAGATATTCCATTATACCCGGAAGTTATCTTCCTGTTGGCGATTCGTCTCTCGTAATTCCACATACAATTCAACAGGAAAAAGCATATGAAGGAGCTTTGTATATCGACGATAAATTCAGTCTGACAAGTTTCATGTCTGTCAATATGGGGATCAGAATGTCATCCTTTATCTCTCTGGGGCCTCAGACGGTTTATGTTTATGACCCCAATTACTCAAAAAGCAGATCGACTATTACTGATACTTTAAATTTCAAAGCAGGTGAAATTTCAAGTAAGTATGCCGGTCCGGAATTCAGGGTTTCATTGAACTTCAGAGTTACAGACAAGAATTCTTTCAAGATCAATTATAACAGAACGCGCCAGTATATTCATCTCCTTTCAAATTCAACCTCTATTGCACCGACCGACACATGGAAATTATGTGATTATTATCTCAAACCACAGATCGGGGATCAGTATGCAATCGGTTTTTATAAAATGCTGTTTAAAAACAGCTTTGAATCCTCGGTAGAAGTATATTATAAGGAAATAAAGAATATGATTGATTTTAAGGGAGGTACAAATCTTGTAATGGATGAAACCATCGAACAAAACACTATAAATGTAAAGGGTAAAGCTTATGGTTTGGAATTAGCGCTGAAAAAGACTGAGGGTAAAGTCCGCTATAGCATAGGTTATACATACTCCAGAACTTTTCTTAAAAGCCTTGGCTCCTTCAGAGATGAAATCATTAACTCAGGAAACTGGTATCCGGCTAATTTTGATAAACCAAATGATCTGGTTGTTACATTTAACTGGCTCTACTCACGCCGATTCAGCTTTTCTGCAGACTATACATATAGTACAGGCAGACCAATTACCTACCCTGTTTCCACCTATCATATCGGTGATATCTTATTGATGAATTATTCTGACCGGAATAAATACAGGATTCCGGATTATTCCCGGTTAGATATTTCATGCAAGGTAAGCGGAGATCTCAGATCTCATAAAATTGCCAATCCGAGCTGGATATTCTCTGTTTATAACCTTTTTGCAAATGAAAATGTATATTCTGTGTATTTTGAAAAAGCGGGAAATACTGTTAAGGGTTATATGTTATCGGTTTTTGGCAGAGCGATCCCCTCAGTGACTTTTAGTTTTGACTTTTAAACCTGAAATGAAAAAAACAAGACTGATTCAAATATTATTGTACTTGCTTCTGATTAACAGTTGCGTTGTCCAGTTTATTCCAGATATAAATGAAGATCAGGATCTCCTTGTTGTTGAGGGTACAATTACTGATCAGCTGAGAGTTAATACAATAAAAATATCAAGATCAGCACCCCTTGGAATAAATAATTTTTCCAAACCTTTAAAAGGATGCAAAGTCTGGATTTCTGATGATCTGGGAATAAATAATGCTTTAAAAGAGACCAAAGACGGTACATATGTTACAGATTCGACAAAATTTAAGGGCGCTATTGGAAGACAGTATACTTTGCATATAATCACAACCCCTGGAACCACCAGCATTTTTAATTATGAGTCATCGCCTGTGGAAATGAAGCCTGTTCCTCCCATAGACAGTATTTATTATGAAAAGAAAGTCTATGTAACCTGGCCGCAACCTGTCGAAGGATGCCAGATTTATCTGGATACACACGATCCTGCAAATAATTGTAAGTACTACAGGTGGAATTATACCGAGACCTGGGAATTTCATCTTCCATATAATGTTACAAACAGGATTTGCTATATTTCAGACAATTCTGATGGTATACTCATTAAAAACACCTCTGTCCTTGGAGAAGACAAGATAAGCAGGTATCCCATTTATACTATAACCGATCCGGTTGACCGGCTGAGTGTTAAATACAGCATTTTGGTTAATCAATATTCTCTGAATGAGGACGAATACCATTACTGGGAGAGTCTGCAGAACATGTCTGATCAGGTGGGAGGTCTGTATGATATGATTCCTTCTCCTATCCCAAGTAATATTTATTGTATTGAGAATCCTGATGAAAAGGTTTTGGGCTATTTCAGCGTTTCAGCTGTTTCTTCCAAAAGGATTTTCATAAAAGATAATTTTCAAAGCGTAAACGATCTTTATTTTAAATGTATAACTGACACTATAATAGGCACTGGTGCAATTCCCGGACTGAATTCATCAGTCTGGGTAATTGTTGATAATTCAAATCTGGTGCCACCTAAAAGGTATATTACGGATATCATTGGATGTGCCGATTGCAGAGCAAGAGGCTCAATAACTAAGCCTTCTTTCTGGGATAATGGTAAATAATTAGCTGTCTATAAAATTGTCAAATGATAAAAAAAACAGAACCAGCTATCCTTCTCATATTGCATTTAATATTCCTGCAGAATGCTTATGGTCAGTCAAAAATTAATTTTAGCCTTTAAACCTGCAATGGGAAATATAGGGTTAATTATAATATTTTTCTGTTTGCTTCTTTTCAACAGTTGCGTAACCCAGTTTGTTCCCAATATCAATGAAGATAAAACACTCCTGGTTGTTGAAGGCAAAATAACTGATCAGCCAAGAACTTATATTATTAAGCTTTCAAAATCCGCTCCGCTCGGCCCAAATAACTATTCAAAACCTTTAAAGGGATGCAAGGTCTCGATTTCAGACGATATGGGACAAATCGTTAATCTGAAAGAGACCAAAGACGGGACTTATATCACAGATTCGACAAAATTCAGGGGAGTACCGGGAAGACAATACACATTACACATTACTGGAGAAACTGCTCTCGGAGGCCTTCACTATGAGTCATCCCCCGTGGAAATGAAACCTGTTCCTCCCATCGATAGTCTTTATTATGAAAAGAAAGTCTACGCATCCGGGCCACAGCCTGTTGAAGGTTGCCAGATTTACCTGGATACTCATGATCCGGCAGATAATTGTAAATTCTTCAGATGGGAGTTTTCTGAAACGTGGGAATTCCACCTCCCGTACGCTGTTCCGAACAGGGTGTGCTGGATAACAGATAATTCAGACCAGATCTTTATCAAAAACACGGCTATTCTGGATGAAGCCAGAGTCTCAAAATATCTGATAAATTCTATAACCGATCCGATTGACAGGTTGAGTGTAAAATACAGCATATTAATTAATCAATATTCTCTTAATGAGGATGAGTACCACTACTGGGAAAGTATTCAGAATATTTCTGACCAAGTGGGAGGTCTTTATGATATAATTCCTTTTACAATCCCAAGTAATGTTTATTGCGTTGAGAATCCCGATGAAAAGGTTTTGGGTTATTTCTCTGTTTCAGCAATGTCATCTAAAAGATTATTCATAAAAGATAATTTTGCTGGTTACAACAATATGTACGATAGATGTCTTAATAATCCCATTCCCACTAATAGGCCTGATACCCTTCATGGTATAAATACCGATAGTTGGATAATTATTGATAATTCAGCTCTGGTGCCGCCGGTGGTTTATATTACATTTGAACATGGTTGCGCCGACTGCAGAGCCAGAGGTTCAAATATTAAGCCTTCTTTCTGGAATGATGGTAAATAATCAACTACGGATAAAACCTTTATAATGATAAAAAAAATTGTACCAGTGCTTCTTTTTCTGATGTGTTTAATGTTTCTGCAAAGAACTTATGGTCAGTCACAAATTAATAGTATCGATTTCTTAAGACAAAAATTTTTAATTTACTGTGAATCAGTTCCACGAGAAGAAATATTTTTACATTCGGACCGCGAAGAATACATTGCAGGAGAAGATATGTGGTTTAATATTTACCTGATAGACCGGCAAAGCTCCAATACTTCGTTAAATAGCAGAATTGTCTATTTTGAAATTTTGAATTCCGGAAACAGCCCTATAGTACAAAAGCGTTTCAGGGTTGAAAATGGTTTTGGACCAGGCCAAATTGTCTTACCTGATTCGTTAAGTACTGGGACATATACGATAAGAGCGTATACCAACTGGATGAAAAATTTTCTTCCTGTTAATTGTTTCATGAAAGAGATAAAGGTTTATAATGCATTTATTACCAAAAGTTTAAAAGGAAGAACCGGCACAATTAACTTCCAGAAGGAGGAGACAAAAGATAAAATTGACAATTTGCAGATGATTCCGGGACTGACTTTAAAAGCAAATAATCTCAGGTCAGACACTTTAGAAATATTTGTTAATGCAGATCAGAAATATCGCTCAGAAAACAATAACTTATTTTATCTTTTTATCCAGACTCATGGAAAAATAAACCTGGTAAGTTCTGAGATAATAACAGAAACTAATACAAAAATTACAATCCCTAAATTAGTTCTTTCGCCGGGCATAAACCAGATAACATTATTTGATTCAAAAGTTCAGCCAATTTGTGAGAAGTTCATTTATACTCCTGAAGTCAGGAAAGAGCAGTTTTTTACATTTCATTCAATTGATAGCTGCAGTACAAGGAACAGGGTCACTCTTGAATGTAAGATCGGAGATAAATTATCTTCAAAATTGAATGAAGCAAATTTCAGCATTTCAGTAACTCCTCTGACAAATAAAAAGGGACCTGTGGAACTTGAAGATTACATGGTATTTGGTACTGAGTTTGGGTTTGAACCCTGGCTGGCTTTAAGAGGCAGAAAAATCGACAAGATTCCTCCGGAAGAGATGGATAGTCTGCTGCTGACATTGAAAAGTAACTGGATAAACTGGAAAGACATATTATCCGTTGAATTGCCGGTGTTTAACTACCAGATTGAGAAGGATAATCATTATCTCTCAGGGACACTTTTGACTGCTGATCAACAACTGGCTAATCCGGGAGAGTTCCTTCTGATGTCGACACCTGGAAAAGTACCTGTATTCCAATTTACCAGAACTGATTACAAGGCGGATTTTAATTTCTATATTCCAATAGATGAAGATCTTAAAGATTTAATTATCCAACCTGACGATACAACAAAGAACAATAAAATTATAATTGAATCTTCATTTTCAAATCAATATCTTAAATCTGAATTCAAGTTCGATTCAATCAGCAATCCGATACCTCCTTATATTTCAAAATGGAGCGTTAACTACCAGGTAAGGAAAATCTACGAATCATCTTCGGTCGGGGATCTTCTAATCCCATTTATTTCACCAATAAAATCAAGAAGATTCTATGGAAAGCCTGATGTAGAGGTATTTATGAAGAATTATATTAAGCTGCCTGTAATGGAAGAGGTTTTTTTTGAACTTATACCGCATGTTACTTTGAAAAATAATAAGTCTGGTTATGAAATATCAATAGTCGATCCTTTTGGTAATAAAGTTTATGATGATCCGCCTGTACTGATGATCGATGGAGTTATTATAAAAGATCCAACAATCATTGCAAACCTTGACCCTGAACTTGTAGAAAAAATAGATGTAATCCGTGAAAGATATCTTGTGGGTGATTTTTCATTCTATGGAATAGTGAATGTTATAACAAAGGCAGGTGATTTTAGTTATGTCTCACTTCCGAACTACGCAATCAGGCTGAAATACAGAGTTGTAGATCCTATAAGATCATTTGGATCACCCGATTATTCATCTGCAGAAATGAAAGCTTCCCGGACTCCTGATTTCAGAAATACGCTTTATTGGAATCCATCAGTTAAGCCCGAAAAGGACGGAAAGGCAATAATTGAATTTTGGACTTCTGATATTAAGTCTGATTATGAGATTAATATACAGGGAATTACACCGGAAGGTAAGTTTATATCATTAAAGAGAACCATCAAAGTAAAATAATTTTTTCATGAAAAATAGTTCAGCCATTCTGATAGTTATTTGCTTTTTTATTGCCGGTTGCAGTAATTTATCTCACCATAAAAATAATGTTGTCTATTTTATTGACAGCCAACGTGGTGATGATAATAGATCCGGAATCTCTCCGAAACTGGCATGGAAAAGTCTGCAACGTGTCGCACAACTAAAACTAAAACCGGGTGACCAGATTAAGTTATTTGGTAGCAGCCATTTTAAGGGAACGCTGAAGCTTACCAACCTGGAAAATACTAAGGATCTTCCTCTAATCATTTCTTCATACGGAAATGGGAAGGCAATAATAGAGTCGGGCGATTCTTCAGCAGTATTAGCTTCAAACTGCAATTATTTAAAAATTAGAAATATACAGGCGTCAGGTTCAGGTAGGCTAAAAGGTAACAAGACAAATGGTATTGAGCTTATCAACTGTAAATTCAGTGAAATTGACAGTGTAACAGCAAACGGATTTTTGTACAGTGGTATCCGTATTACGGGTGGAAATGATATTTGTATTACTCACTCTTATGCCTTCGATAATGGTTTTTGCGGAATAAATGTGGAGTCAGGCGAAAAAGAATACGGGAAAGATGGCTCGGCTTATAAAACCATGAAACATTTATATATTGGATATTGTATTGCAGAGAATAATCCGGGATGCCCTGCAATAAAAAATAATCATAGTGGCAATGGGATTCTTATTGGTGGTGTAACTGATGGACTTATAGAATATTGCGAGGCAATGAATAATGGTTGGGATATGCCACGGGAAGGAAACGGACCTGTGGGGATCTGGGCATACATGAGCGACAGCATCACTATTCAGCATTGTTTTGCTCATCATAATAAAACGTCTGCCAGGGGTAAAGACGGAGGCGGATTTGATTTCGACGGAGGAATGAGAAACTCAGTAATGCAGTATAATCTCTCGGCATTTAATGAAGGATCTGGTTATGGAATTTTCCAGTATGCTGGTGCGACAGAATGGGATGACAATATTGTCAGATTTAATATCAGCTATAATGATGGTTCTAAGAACGGGCAATGTGGTATTATGGTCTGGTGCGATCCTTCTGCCGCTCCAATGAGAAATTTTAATGCTTACAACAATACCATTGTAAATAACCACGGGCATGGGATAAACTTTGAACCAGGAATTTACGAAGGCTTCCTCTTTGAAAATAATATTATTCAGGTCACTTCTTCTATTAAAAAATTCATAGGAGGAAAATTCGCTATGGCATCGTTCAGCAGAAATCTTTACTGGTCTGATTTTAATGGTGCAAAGGGAATGCCTCAGCCAAAAGTAGCTTTAGATAAAAATGCTATCTATTCCAATCCTAATTTGAACTTGCCTTCTGATTCAACGCTTCTTGAGAATTCTCTTTATACTCCAGGTCTGAGATATTTCAGCTTGCAAACCGGATCTGTTTGTCTGAAAACCGGGGATAAAATAACAAATAATGGAGGTTTTGACTTTTGGAAAAACAGTCTCTCCCAGGAGTTCAATCCTAATCTCGGAGCATGGCAGGGGAAAAATAATAATTAAAATAAATTATATATTTTCATAAAATATTTCAGATAAAATTGACCCTCGTAAGAATGAGGACCTTTATTAAAAGTCTACTAATTTATATAATATGAAAAAAAATTATGGAATTCTGTTTCTGATATTCATTGCTCAAAGTTTTACTCTTTATGGGCAAGACTATCTATTGCCTTTATATAAAGGGATTATCCCAGACTCAAAGGTTTCACCGGTTACAGAAAAGATTGAGAAAACGGACATTAAATGGATTAATAATGTTCAGAATCCTGATATTGCCGTTTATCTGCCTACAAAGAAATTTGCGACAGGACAGGCAGTTGTTATTTGTCCGGGTGGTGGTTATGGAGGGCTGGCATATGATCTGGAGGGCACTGACATAGCCAGATACTTCAACTCCATTGGTATAGCTGGAGTGGTCTTAAAGTATCGTTTGCCTTCCAAAGAAAGTTGCATTGAACCCCATAAAGCTCCATTAATGGATGCTCAGCGTGCGCTGCGGCTTGTTCGTTTCAATGCTTCAAAATGGAATATTGATCCAATGAAAATTGGAATAATGGGATTCTCAGCCGGTGGTCATCTTGCATCAACGCTGGGAACTCATTTCGATTATGGAAACAAATCAGCAGCAGATTCGGTCGAAAGACAAAGCTGCCGTCCGGATTTCATGATTCTAATGTACCCTGTAATATCTTTTGCAGATTCAATTACTCACAAAGGTTCAAGGAAAGCGTTGATTGGCGATAACCCTGGGAAAGAATTAGTAGTTTTTTATTCAAACGAATTACAGGTGAGAAACGATACACCACCTACATTCCTGGTTCATGCAAATAATGATGACGCAGTTCCGGTAGAAAATTCCTTACTTATGTATAACGCATTACTTAAGAAAAAGATACCGGCGGAATTACATATTTTATCTGAAGGCAAGCACGGTTTCGGGCTAAGTATTGACAATGAGCATGTTGCTTCGTGGACAAACAGTTTGAAATTATGGCTTATTTCGCTCGACGTAAAGAAGTGACATTCAATAGCAATAAAATCTAAAATAGAATCAAATGAAATTAAGAGCAATTTGCCTGTTTCTGTTCAGTTATGTTTTATCGCTTAACTCACAGGCTCAACATCAGACAATATTATTCGATTCTGACTGGAAATTTCATCGTGGAGGTGCTCAGTACGCCGAACAACCAGGTTTTGATGATTCCACATGGCGTACTATTGACCTTCCACATGACTGGAGTATCGAAGATCTTCCTGGTACAAATTCTCCTTTCAACCGCGATGCAATAGATCAGGTAAGCGGTGGCTTTACCACAGGTGGAACAGGCTGGTACAGGAAGACCTTCATCCTGCCTGATGAACAAAACTTAAAAAGAATTATTATTCAGTTCGATGGTATCTATATGAATCCGGAAATATGGATAAATGGCGTTTATCTGGGAAATCATCCCTATGGATATACTTCGTTCTGGTTTGACATTACAAAGAATGTTAGGTTTGGAAAGCCGAATATTCTGGCAGTTAAGGTCAGAAATGAAGGTGAAAACAGCCGCTGGTATTCAGGGTCGGGTATTTACCGCCATGTCTGGTTGAAAGTACTGGAACAGGTTCATGTCGAACAGTGGGGAACCAGCATTACAACCTCGGAACCAGTTGCAGGCACAGCTAAGGTGAATATCAATATCAAAGTCAGGAACCAGTCAGCCAATGCCTTAAAAATTAGAATAGTTACACGTATATTAAACAAGAAAGGTGAAGAATCGGACAAAAACGGATCTGAGCAGATGATTGAAAAGGAAGGTCTTTCAGATTTTAATCAGGAGTTCATGGTTAAGAATGTGGATTTATGGTCAACCGAAAATCCATCATTATATACAGCTATAAGTGAAATTTATGATGGGGATAAGCTGATGGACCGTACAGAAACAAAATTTGGTATCAGGTTCATTCATTTTGATGAGATAAATGGTTTTCAATTGAATGGGAAACCATTGAAACTGAAGGGAGGTTGTTTTCATGATGATAATGGTCCATTAGGTTCAAAATCTTACGATCGGGCAGAGGAACGCCGGGTTGAATTGCTAAAAGCCAGTGGTTTCAATGCCATCAGGTGTTCCCATAATCCTCCTTCACCAGCCTTCCTTGATGCCTGCGATAGGCTGGGGATGCTGGTAATCGACGAAGCCTTTGATATGTGGAAAGACCAGAAAAATCCTTCAGATTATCATTTATACTTTGATGAATGGTGGCAGAGAGATATTGAAAGTATGGTCCTTCGCGACAGGAACCATCCATCTGTAATTATCTGGAGTATAGGTAATGAGATTCCGGACAAGAACAAACCTGAAGTTGTTGAGGTAGCCAGGATGTTAAGTAATTATATACATAAAATTGAACCAACACGCCCGATTACCTCTGCCGTGAATGACCTGAATACAGATAAAGATCCCTTTTTTGCAACACTCAATATCGGGGGTTATAACTATGGTTCAGGATGGGATAGTAAAACTGACAACGTTTTTGATATTGATCATAAACGTGTTCCTTCAAGAGTAATGGTTCAAACTGAATCATTTCCTCTCGAGGCCTTTAAAAGCTGGATGGATGTGTCAGATCATCCGTGGCTGATTGGTGATTTTGTCTGGACAGCCTTCGATTATATTGGTGAGGCAAGTATAGGATGGCGTGGATATTTGCAGGAACAGAATTTCTTTCCCTGGAATCTTGCATTTTGCGGTGATATTGATATATGTGGTTGGAAACGGCCTCAATCATATTACAGAGATGTTCTCTGGAAAGAAAATCAGCTTTCAATATTTGTCAAGCCTCCAAAACCTTCATTTGAAGAGAATCCAAACCGTATGTTCTGGAGTAAATGGCATTGGCTTGATGCAGTTGCCGACTGGAACTGGAAGGGATATGAAAATCAGCCTTTGCATGTAAGTATTTATTCTTCCTGCGCAGAAGTAGAACTTTTCCTTAACAACAAATCCCTCGGGAGAAAGAAAACCGATCGTTCAACTGAGTTCATAGCCAGCTGGGAAGTCCCATATCAGCCAGGAGAACTTAAAGTATTAGGTTATCAAAAAGGAAAAACAGTTAATACTTCAATATTGAGAACTGCTGATGAACCTGGACAAATCTGGTTGAAAGCTGACAGAATCAATATTAAAGCTGATGGGAAGGACCTGAGTTATGTCACTATGGAACTTCTGGATGACAAAGGGATCCGAAACCCTAAATCAGAGAACCTTATAAAATTTGATATCGAAGGACCTGGGAAAATTGTCGGAGTCGGAAATGCCAATCCGGTTAGTATTGAAAGTTCTCAGGCAAACCAACGAAAAGCTTGGCAGGGAAGATGCCTGGTTATAATTAAATCAGATAATCAGCAAGGAGAAATACATTTGAGAGCAACATCTTCCGGACTTAAAACCGGAGAGATAACTATTAAATCGTTATCATTTTGATTTGTAAATAAGTAGATATCAGCAGAAATTAGTGCTTTTGTTTGTCATTATTGTTCTGATGATTGTCTGTTCGATCTTTATTTTACCGGAGGTTTGGATGTTAGCTGAAAAGTAAACCTGCTTCCCTTTACAATTTCATCATGGGTGACTAACCAACTTTTGAACAGAGCTCCGTTTTTGGTTATTACCCTGATGTATTTATTTCCGCTCTCCCTGTTGATGCAAGTGATTAAGAAATATTTGCCGTCAGGCATTAATATTTTTACCTCATCAAATGACGGAGTAGTAAATACATATTGGTTTGATGCAGGACAAAGCGGGTAAAAACCCATCATTGAAAAAACCAGCCAGGCTGACATCTGTCCGGCATCTTCGTTCCCACTTAAGCCACCTGGTCCAATGTTGTATTCTTCGTGAATTATTTTATCAACCCATTCCTGAGTTTTTTCAGGATGACCAGCCATTGCAAAAATGTACGCAGCCTGATGATCAGGTTCATTACCATGCCAGTAATGACCTTTTTCGAAAAACTCATTCATTCTGGCAATGAATATATCATTTCCTCCCATAGCTTTAATCAATCCGGGAATATCCTGAGGAACGTACCATGTCCACTGAAAAGGTGTTCCTTCACAAATGAACCTGGCTTTATTATAAGGGTCGAAAGGTTCTATCCAATGGCCGTCAGCATAACGGCCACGGACAAATCCTGTTTTAGAATCAAACACATTTTTCCAGTTCTCTGAACGCTTGATCAGCGTTTTGCAATCTTCACTTTTCCCTAATGCATCTGCAAATCTTGAAAGAGCATAATCGTCGAAAGCATATTCGATTGTTCTTGATACCTGTTCATATCGGTGAAAAGCATCCCATACACTGTCTTCAAGAGGGATATATCCATATTGCAGGTAACTCTTTAGTGCCCTTCTGCCTTTGCCATCTTTATAATCTTTTTCGGGAGGGCTATCAAATGCATTCTGACGCATATATTTATAAGCAGTTTCTGCATCAAAAGCCGTAATACCCTTCAAATAAGTATCTGATATCATTGTGCTTACATGATCTCCAATCATTGCGGCCGTATAATTGCCCCATGCCGGGAAGATAGGCATCCATCCTCCCTGCTGAGCCTTAAGGACAAGCGATTTGACCATATCAAGTGTTTTCTTGGGTTCGAGAATGGTCATAAGCGGATGAAATGCGCGATAAGTATCCCACATTGAAAAATCGTCATAATAATCAAATCCTTCTGCTTTATGGATCATAGTATCCTGAGCAAAACCCTGATAGCTTCCATCAATATCGCTTGCCACACGGGGAAGCTGATAACAATGGTAAAGTGCTGTATAAAACTTCACAAGATCATCTTCTGAACCTCCTCTCACTTGTATCTTCCCAAGTGTCTGCGCCCATACATCCTCAGTAGCTTTCCTGAGTTTGTCAAAATCCCATGAGGGAATCTCTTTTTCAAGGTTGTTACGTGCAGCTTCAAGGCTGGTAAATGATGTACCAATCCTGACATCAATTATCTTTTCGTTTCCAATTTTTATTGCAATCTGCTGATTACTTCGAAGCTGGGAAATCAACTCGAAAGGTTTGTCAAATTTCATTACAAAATATCCGCTGAAACCTGCAGATTGCCCTTTCCCCTGGTACAATCGAAATACAGGATTATAACCGATAATCTCATTACGCTGCTTATCAATCCATACCTTTCCAACCTGTCTGTCGCTGTTCATCCTGATTAAAAGATAACTTCCATTTTTCCCGGGAAAGGTAAATCTCATCATTCCTGATCTGACCGAACCTGTAAGCTCTGCAGCTATTCCGGAATTATCAAGAAGAACACGATAATAAGCAGGAGATGCAGTTTCGTTTTTATGGCTGAACTTTGAGACAGGAGCTTTTGTGATAGTATCAGTTTTTGAAGTGGTGAATGGCATTATAGTTACACTCCCGTAATCCTGTGTGCAACTGCCGCTCATCCAGTGGCTACCACGGAAACCTGTGATATATTTATCGTTATAATAGTATGGTGAAATACATTTCTCCTCAGTTATCCTTGTTTCGGCAGTCCACTGAGTCATTCCAAAAGGCCTGCCAACGGCTGGGTATGTCTGACCTTTTTCTTCTGATCCTTCGCCATGCCTTTTTGCACTCTCAGTAGTGGCAGGAGCAGTGCCAATCAGAGGATTGACATAACTTAAAGGAGTTTGAGCAAATAAAACTCCGGTCAAGAAAAAAGAACCAAGAAGAAAGTACCTTTTCATCTGACAAATTATCAATGATAAAACAAAGTATTTAAAACCAGATTACTGAATATCCCAATTATCTGTACGGAATGATGATGCGGGTAAACCTTCATTGTTGAACAAATCTCCTATAATAAAATCCTTGAAAGCATATCTTACTGCGACAGGTTCTGAAACTGAAGGAGAGAAAAGAGTTATTCCGTCATTGGTTATGAATGCTTTTGCAGGGAAGAACCTTTTGTTAGCTCCAGCCACTTCAAAGCAGGAAAGTTCTTTTCCCAGTGAAGCAAGTCCGTTGGCTACATTATTAAAAGTCAGTTTTACAAGACTTCCTTCAACTTTCATTTCTTTCAAAACCGGACCCTCGCAGGCAAAACCTTTCATACCATAAGTTTTTACAAGCGCCAGATAAGCAAGCCTGTCTCCGGCAGCTTTTTTGTTTGCCGGATGGATAATGTCTTTTTCACCAGTGTCCATAATGCAGGCCATGCCAATATTCGGAATTGCAGTTGATGCTTTAAGCTGTGCTTCACGCAAATAAGCAGAATTAAGTCCGGTTGGGCCATAATCATAAGGGGCGATCTGAACATAATAGAACGGGAATTCCCCAACGCTCCAGACTGAACGCCAGTTCTCGACTAATCCTGGGATTAACTGCTGATATTGTGCTGGTTCATTTCGATTAGACTCACCCTGGTACCAAATTGCTCCACGAATCCCGTAACCCACAATCGGATTGATCATTGCATTAAAAAGAACTGTAGGGGTCTGAGGCGAGAGGTTTTCAGTTTTAGTGGCTGTTTTATCAGGAAGTTTAACCCAGTCGAATTTTTTAAATCCGTTTTCACTAATCCATGGTTCAATACGCGTTCCTCCCCAGCTTGTACATATTAATCCTACCGGAACTTTCAAAGTTCTATTGAGCATTAGACCAAAAAAGTAAGCTGTGGCGCTGAATTCACTCACATTTTCAGGTTCACCGGTCTTCCAGTCTCCCTTGAAATCAACGAGGGGTGTAAGACTGGTTACCCGTGGTACGGTGATAAGCCTTATTTGTATGTTTGATGAAGAAGCAATAAATTCATTTGAGCCGGCAACAGGTTGATTCTTGTAACCTTTCATTGGCATTTCCATGTTCGACTGGCCTGAGCAAACCCAGACTTCACCAATCATAACATTCCTGAATGTAATTGATTTACCTTCGCTTACAGTTACAGTGTATGGTCCTCCTGCTGAAGGAGTTGCAACCTTTACTTTCCAGTTACCATCTTTATCGGCATGAGCTGAATAACTCTTCCCGTTCCATGATGTTTTAACGGATACGTTTGAATTGGCAGTTGCATTTCCCCAGAAGGCAACATCTGTCTGCTGCTGAAGAACCATATTGTCGCCAAAAATTGCAGGTAATTTTATTTGTGCAACCAGGCTTGCTGATGTGATGGCAAAAACGACAAGGATTGCCAAAAATGAATTAATCGTTCGTTTCATGGTTTAAGATTATTTTGTTTTGAATATCAAAATTATTTATAATGAATGATTTACTGCTTGATTCAATTGGTTTTTCGTTATTACATTTATGAATTAATTCACAACCCCTAAATTATTCAAATTCTACATCAATTGATATCTTTAATTCTGAAACTGATTATAATATTTGGCAGAGGAAATTAAATTTATTTTGACATGAAAATAAGACAAACCAACTGTTTGATTATATTGTCCTTATGTCTGGAGGTACCAGAAATTTTAGTCCGGAAGATATACATATCACCAACAGGCAACGACAATAATACAGGACAAGGGCTGTTTTCAGGTAAGGAATAAAAATTGTTGTCATTTTGATTGACGCTGAATTGGCTGATGCATCATCCTGTCCTCAATAAATTTGCTCATTTCGGTTGCAGCCATTTTCTGAACGACATAAAATTGTTTTCCTGATGAGGACTCTTCCCAACTGTTGCTTCCGTCTTTGTTCACAATAATATTTCCTCTTTTGGTTTCAAAGAAACCTTCAGTACCATAAACCGCTATAAGTACTGCTGTTTCATCCCAGCTCATCCTGCCATTTTTATCCTCCTCGGAAAGAGGAATACTGATACGGAAAACATCTTTTACCGGACTGTTTTTTATATTTGAATTTGCCAGGCGAAGTCCGGTGTGTATTTTTTCACCAATTTCAAATCCGGTAAATATAATTTCTCCCGGCCATTCATTAAAGACATATTCTGAAGCTGTTGAGTCCTTATAAATATTGAACTCTTTTCCTTCCGGAAACCTCCCGGCCATAGAGACCAGTCTTTTTACTTTTTTGGAAACTAATTCTGAACCATTTAATGATGAGAGGCTGTCTGGTTGTGACTGAAGTAGATTACTCAGATTTGTGAGGAACCCGATTGTAACAATTGTTACAGAGTTATCAGGCTGACTGGCAAGCACTTTCCTGTAAATCATAACTGCATCAGTAGCATCAGAGGTTGCTTTTAATGTGTGAGGATATTTTAATACAATTGAATCCGGCCAATGCTGAGAAGCTGTCATACTGACTCCTGCTGTTTTTGGTGCACCGATTGCCAAAGTTTTTCTGCCAAAATATGTATTGATGACTTCAATACAAGGGGCGACAAGTTCGTTCTTATTTGATGCCAAAGTTGCAAGTATGTCCACTTTTCCACTATCGGCCATTGCATGAAGGAAGGCGAGTGCACCTACATCGTCGTAATCAGGACCGAGATCTGTATCCAGGATAATTTTAACAGGGTGATAGGAACGTATACCTGATTTGTTAATGCAACCTGAGAAGAGGAGCATAACTATTAAGATTGCCGGGATTAATGGTTTCATTAATATCTGTATATTAATTGATTTAATTATTCTTTAGCAGTACATTGATCAACTTCATTTCTATATGGAGCTGAAGCCTGAGCTCCTAACCTGGTCGCAGAAATTGAGGCAGCTTTATTTGCAAAGATCACAGCATCTTTCAGGTCTTTTTCCTCAGAAAGCGCAACTGCAACTGCCCCATTAAATACATCTCCCGCAGCTGTCGTGTCGACAGCTTCAACCTTAACTCCCGGGACCATTCCGGTAAAGTTCTCAGACCTGACGAAAGCTCCCGATGCTCCCATCGTAATGATTACATTTTTCACACCTTTTTGTAATAGTGCAGAAGTTGCATGTTCTGCTGATAAGATATCATGGACTATTATTCCTGTAAGTATTTCAGTCTCAGTCTCATTAGGGATTAGGAGCCATGTATGTTTAAGAAGATTATCTGACAGTTCAAGCGCAGGTGCAGGATTAAGTATCACTTTCATACCATGTTCTGATGCATTAACTGCAGATTGTTCTACTGTCTGGATTGGAATCTCAAGTTGCAGTAATAGAATCTCAAACTTGCCTGATTCAAAGATCTTAACGGGAATATCCTCTGGCATCAGATTCCCATTAGATCCGGGAGCAACTACAATGCTGTTTTCTCCTTTTGTATCAACAGTAATAAGTGCAACACCAGAAGGAAGTTTAGGGTCTTTTACAATATATTGAGTGTCAATGCCTTCTCTCATGAATAATCCAACAGCCTGGTTGCCAAACAGATCATTTCCTCTTTTAGCTACAAAAGTGACTTTTCCACCAAGTCTTGCTGCAGCAACTGCCTGATTGGCCCCTTTACCACCCGGGTTCAAAAGGAATGTGCCACCGAGTATAGTTTCTCCCGGAGCTGGTATCTTTTTTGTTTTAATTACCATATCGGTGTTGGAGCTGCCAATTACAAGAATACGTTTCATGATTTGATGTCTGTCTTATATAGGAGTTAATTCTGGTTCCTGGTACTTGTTTCCAGGTATTGTGTCCTCGGTCTTTAGTCATTGATTTTATCACCGGACAAAGAGCACGGAGCACCATTTACCCGACAACCAAGATACGAAATTGTAATTACTGATTTTCACCTTTTTTCAAAAAGTCTTCACGAATCGGACTAAAACTGTCAATAAGACGCACATAGGGACTGATAGTCTGGATACAGTGCATTACTCCGCGAGGTACTGAAAAAACATCCCCTTTGTTCAGGTAATACTTTTCCTTACCAAGAAATAGAAATAACTCCCCCTCGGCAACATATGTTATCTGCTCGTGTGGATGTGAATGAGGAGGGTCAGGCTGTGGAGCAGGACCATTTGAAAAGTCGCAAACCACAACCATCAGATTCTCAAGATGAATAATTCTTCTTTCAAAAGTTGCGGAAATTTTCTCCGCTATTGTCTCTTCCGGTTTGAAAACTGCCATGGATCACCTGTTTTTGAAAATGTAATCTGATTAAATCGATGCAAATTTGACAAATTCCCGGCAAAGTTCAACCAATATTTTTTAGGTTATTATCCGAATATTTTCCTTCTGCATACTTTCATTTAAAAATCAATTCTTAAGGGAAAATACAGTTTTTCAACCTGAAATTCTGTTTTGTTATCTATAAAAAAGAATGAAACTTCTATTTTGTACAATAAAATAACTTTTCAACGTTATATTTAGAAAATTTACAAATGTGACTTAACCCATAATATGATTAAAGAAAAAACCTCTTCAAAAATTCCATTAAAAAGCAACCTGTTATACTGCCTGCTTATTTTTATATTAACTCAGTCGGCCTTTGGTCAGTCAAGAGAATATAGTTTCAACCAACCCGGGAATGAATGTTACTTTAAATACATATGCTTTGCTCCCGACAGCGCTTACAATTCAATAAAACGTCCTTTTATATTCATTCTTGGTCAGGAAAATCAGAGTGTTCAGCAGGTATATGATGAGGACACAATTAAAAAATCAGAACGGTTCCATCATTATGAGTTTGTTTATATTCCCAGCAGAGGCATTAATTCTAAAGAAAAACTATCATGTATCGAATCGTTCGTTAGCCTGGTTACACACGGATTTCAATATGGACATGTTAATCTGTTTCTCCAGGTTAATGATAAAAATATTAGTCATACTGATATAGTTACAAATGGGTTAAGTGCAGTATTCAGAAGTTTAAGATTGAATTATGTGAATGAAGATCTATCATTGAAAGAGATTGTTTCAGACAATGTTTTTGACGAATTCAAGGAAACTGCCGTTGTCTACGATCATACCAAGAAACCTAAAGAGGACATAGGTATATATTACGTTGAAGAAGATACAACAAAAGTCTTGGATGAAGATACATTGGATGACAGACCACATAAGATTTTCTTTGGACCGCCTGAATCTTTTAATTTTACTCTTACAGGAGTTATCCGGGATAAATCAACAGGAGAAGCACTGCCTTTTGCTAACATCTATGTAAAAGGTACAACAAACGGAACTTCTACAAATGCTGATGGATATTATACTTTATTACGTGTACCCACAGACACGTGTACTTTGGTAGTGCAATATATTGGATATGAAAAGACAGAAACATATCTGACTCCTCAAACCGTTAAAAAGAATTTTATAATTGAAGTCAGACCTCAGTCACAGGCACTTCAGACTATTACAGTCACTGCTTATAAAGATGATGTTGTATTTGTGAAAAAAGCAGAAGTCAGCACTGTCGATCTGGCTCCCAAGAAACTAGAGATATTGCCTAGTCTGGGGGAGAAGGATGTAATGCGTTCATTTCAGCTTATGCCAGGAGTCAGCGCCTCTAATGAATCTTCTTCTGGTCTTTATGTGAGAGGTGGAACACCCGATCAGAATCTTGTTCTCTATGACGGTTTTACAGTTTATCATGTTGATCATCTTTACGGTTTTTATAGCGCTTTTAATTCTAATGCCCTGAAAGATGTGCAGCTCTACAAAGGAGGTTTCGAATCCAGATTCGGGGGTCGCATTTCAAGTGTTACGGAGATTACAAGTAAGGAGGGCAACCAGAAAAATATAAACCTTGGTGCAGACCTGAGCCTGCTGAGTATGAATTTCTTTGCTGAAGTACCTATCGGAGATAAGTTTTCTTCATTTATCGCCTTCAGAAAATCCTATCAGGGCGCACTTTATCAGGCATTATTCGATAAATTCAATAAACGATCTTCCACCGCTGAACCAGTCAATCAAAACCCCTTTGGCAGGTTTTCACAGAATCAGGATATAACTTCTTATTTTTATGATCTGAATGGAAAATTTACCTACCGTCCGAGTGATAAAGATATAATATCGCTGAGCATATTCAACGGCACTGATAATCTTGATAACAGTTTCTCTTCAGGAATTCCTTCTTCCGGGCAGTTTAATTCAAACTT
>Ga0182027_10004547_pt1 | contig 21443 bp, 21 predicted proteins | sample 712E1DmetaG_FD_121300 | JGI IMG/M metagenome (GOLD analysis project Ga0182027, IMG submission 121300) | Permafrost microbial communities from Stordalen Mire, Sweden - 712E1D metaG (Illumina Assembly) | ecosystem: Environmental > Terrestrial > Soil > Wetlands > Permafrost | place: Sweden... | reverse complement strand
CAGAAGCGCGTCTATGATTGGTGGATTGATAACTTTTCAACATGGTTTGAATCGACACACGATTCCAAAATCAGCGGAACTCAAATCGAATATATGAAAGCAATCTTAGGACAACTTTGGAAATTACGTTTGAGCACGACCGTTCCTGCAAGCACACTTCTTATGAAATCCGATGAAGGAGAGAAGGGAGTCAGTAATTTCACAGAAAAGACTTTGTTCATTACTCGAAAGGTGAAAGAGATAATCGATGCACAAGAGCAGGTGGTCATCTTTACGGCGCTTCAAGATTATGGAGAGTTCCTACAGGAATTATTCCTTGAAGCACAGATCGGTTCACGGCTTGTCAATGGCAATGTCAATCCCCGCAAACGTTCCGAAGTGATTGCAGCATTCAAACAACGGGAGTTTCCGATTCTTATTGCAGGAACGGAAGCTGTAAATTTAGGACACAACCTTGATAATGCAAACCACATTATCATGTGTGACTATATTTGGGAGCACAGCACAACACGACAAGCTATTGACCGGGTTCATCGACTCACAAGCACAAAAGCGGTCAATGTCTATTTGCTCTATATCGAAAATACGATTGATGAAAAACAGTTGAAGCTCATTGAGAATAAAGGGAAGTCATCCGACCTTGCCCTCGATGGAGAATTGATAGATCAGGATGAAATCGAAATTGATTTTCTAAAAATTGCTAAAGAGATATTGAGAGATCATGACTTTTCCCGGAATCATGCAGTCCCGGAGCAAGTAATTGAAGATCAGGTGAGAACAATATTCAGTTTGTCTATTGATGAAAAGCCAGAAGATCGACAAATCGAATCAAAAGATCCTTTTTATATTCTTGAAACAGAACAATTGAGCTTGTTTGCCGCATAAGGCATAAGAAAGAAACCCGCTGGATAAATTCGGCGGGTTTACCTGCCATCTTTTTGGCGGGCTCGCCTCATTCCTTAACGTGTCAATCCTTCCGATACATCTTCACACCCATTGCCACATTTCGTCATTCGGCTCGCCAAAAGAAAAAGATTCAATATTGTGCTTCGCATTCAAAAATATTTGGTATAAGAACAGCACGAACAAAAAGACAAGATTAAGATGATAACAATGGATCCAATTCTAAAAAACAGTAATCGAGGTGATCGCGTTCTTGTACGGATTGCCGACGAGCTCCATTTCGGCATTGTTGTCTATGTTTCCCGATACTGTCCTTTTTCAAACAGGATTCTCAGAGACGGTGCAATCGTTGGAGCAGAAGTTCAGGGTTTATCGAGTCATCAGAGGATCTATTTCTTCGAGCCGTTTGAACCTTAGCTTTCCTCGATTTTCCTCTTAGATAGCGTTCGTCCATGGGTCTATACAATTTACAGCCCCGTTCTCGCACCGCAAGCCTTTCACCGCCTAACGGCGGTTCAACCACTCGCTTGTGCAGCTCTGCTCCTCACTCACACCGTGCAAATGATGCGCCTTATCAGTCACAACATTTGCAGCAACGGTGACTCGTTCCGGTGCTCGCTTCCGCGCTCGGGCTATGGGCGGTTGCGTTGCTGTGCCTGCGGGGCTGTGTCAGCACTATCGTTTTTTCTGTCTCTCAGGCTAGTCGGTCTGGGGGCGCCGGCAGGCTGCTTCGGCTTGGGCTTTCCGGTGTGGGCAGGTGCTCGGCAGTTTTCGCCTACATAGGTGTTACCATGTTTTCGTCTTTCTCTTCCGTTGGCTTTTGCGGGTCGCGTTCGCTTCCTGCGTCTGCACAGCCGCTTGTTGCTTCCGTTGTCTCGTCTGTTCTCTCTGGGTCTTCTGCCCGCCTTGTCGTTGGCTGTTCTGTGGGTGCTGATGCTCTCGTTCTTTCTTCCGTTCCGCAGTCTTCCTTGTCTCGTGTCTCTGTCTTTGCAACTTTCGGTTTCAGCGGTCGCGGTGCTTGTTCTCTCTCGGCAGTTCCGGTCGTTGCAGCTGCTGGTCGTGGCGGTGCGTTTATCAACTGGTGGTCAGGCGGTCGCCTCAGCGTTCCGCTTCGTCTTCGTCTTGCCAAGCGTTCGTTGGCTCTTGTTCAGTTCATCGCGCGTCGTCGCTCTGCTCTCGTCTGCTTTCTTTCTTCTCCGTCGTCTCGTGGCTCGTTGCTTGCGTGTCGTGTCGCAGTTCGTCTTGGCATTCCGGTGTTCGTCTTCTGTGTCGGCTTTTCTCCCTCTCGTTTGCCGCGTCTCGGTCGTGGTTCTTGGTCGCTCGTTCAGGTTGCAGGTTCACAGGCTTGTCAGTGGTCTCCCAAACCATTGAAGAAGCAGTTGAAGGAATTCTATGAATCAATCACATACAGCAAGTACGACTTTCGCCGTCGTAAGCACGTGAGAATAATCCGTGAAGAATTCAAAAACGTCTTCGTAGTCGGTCTATTGCTCTTTACGGTACTCGTTGCAATCACATTTAACTGCTGTATGCCAATGCAGCCACTCCAACCGCCTCAACAACAACAATTACATCCATTACACCAGCCAAAGTTAGCACACCAACAACAGCAATTACAACCAACGAAAAAAGGCAAACAGCTTGGTACAGGTTATCAAGAACTGCTATTGCAGTTTGACGATGATACAGCATCAATGAGTTGCTTGCAATGGATTAATGCCACTCCGTCAAAGCAACTACGTTTAACGTTACGGAAAGCCAAAATCTATAACAATCGAATAGACACACTACTTTCAAATCGTCCATACACCACTTGGACTGAAGTGTTCTACCTGCCTAAAATTGGTATAAAGACTATAGAAAAACTTATTACAACATGGAGAGGTGCAAAGTGATTACAGCAGAATTCACACACGAGGAAGTTCAATCCCTCATACAATCGCTTGAAGCAGAGCGAGACCAATACCTCAAGGACTTCGGTTCAAACAGGTTTAGCTTCGTTCGTGATATTGCAGAGCGAGTTGTGGAACACAATAATCTACTTATTCAAAAACTCGAATTACTGAAAGGAGAGGGAGTGCCATTCTAGATTCACTCAATTTGAATTAAGTTGAAATCACCTCTTGATTACTTGTCAAAAGAGTGTTACAATTATCTAAATCGTAACACGGAGAATACCATGGAACAACTTGTCCGATTTAGTGTGTCGATGGAGGAGGATCTCCTCCACCAATTCGACCATCTCATTGAGCAAAAAGGATATACTAACCGATCAGAGGCAGTCCGCGATATTGTGCGGGATGCACTAGTAGAAGAAAGTGTGAAAACACCCGACGGGATGGTATACGGTGCATTGGTGTTTGTGTATGATCATCATAAAAGGGAACTGGAAAAGTCTCTTTCAAATCTTCAACATGATTATTATGAGAATATTATATCAACCTCTCATGTCCACGTTGATCACGATCATTGCATGGAGGTTGTGCTACTCAAAGGGAAGGCGGTAATACTGAAAGCCATAGCAGAAAAGCTTCTTAGCTTCAAAGGTGTAAAACATGGAAAGCTGACGCTTACTATGGCGTTGAAAGGTCATCATCATGGGAAGTAGCGTTTCTCAAATCGCATTTTCCCCTGTTATGTGCGTAAAGACTATTATTTGGACTTCCTACCACTCCGTTTCTTTGTAATCGGTTTACCAAACACAATAACGAATTATCTCAGATTACAAAGAAAGGCATCAGCATCATGAAAATAACTTTTCTTATTATTCTTATACTTATTCCTGTATTCCTTTTTGCGCAGATAGACACGGCAAAGACATATAATCTTGACCCAATCACAGTCACGGCAACACGTACCGAAGTAGCTCGAAGCATGGTTTCACCGTCTATTAGCGTAATTTCAAACGAGACAATACAGCAAAACCAACAGAAGTCCGTATTCTCTCTTATTAGTCAACAAGTCCCTGGAGTATTCGTTCAGGAAAGCGGTGTTCTTGGATTTGGAGTAAATACTCCCGCTGGACAAATCTCAATCCGTGGTGTAGGTGGTAATCCCAATACCGACGTCCTGACATTGATCGACGGACGACCGCAATATATGGGATTGATGGGGCATCCAGTAGCCGACAGCTATCTTTCGGCGCATATCGAGCGTGTTGAAATTATTCGCGGCCCGGCATCATTGCTATATGGTTCAAATGCCATGGGTGGTGTTATTAATTTTATCACTCGCAGTGCAACACTCCCGGGAGTATCCGGCAATGTAATGCTATCCTATGGAAGCTATGATTCACAACATCTTGGCGCAAACATAGGATATGAAGACGGTCCATCGAGCACCATCGTTTCATTCACACACGAACGAACAGATGGATTCCGTCCATGGTCTGAATTTAATGCCAACAGTGCCTATCTCAAAACTTCTTACCATCTGAATGACCAATACACGGTGACCGTTGATGGCAGTCTGACAAAATTCAGGACGTATGACCCTGGGACCATCTCTGCACCGTTGGTGAATAACTGGATGGATATTCAGCGCGGATACGTTGGAGCTTCGGTCGATAATGATTTTGGAGTATCTAAGGGTTCTTTCAGATTTGCTTACAACTTTGGTCATCATGAACTCTACACAACTTGGGTATCAGATGACTTCGCAGCAGTAGCATCCCTCTATCAGACTTTCAGCCTGTTTGCTGATAACACGTTGACGGTCGGTGCTGATATGAATAAATTTGGAGGGAAAGGACACGACAGTTCAAAAGACTACGGCGCACCTTCTGTCTATGAATATGCTTTCTATGCGTATATGCAGCACACATTATTCCAGAGACTTATTCTAAATGGTGGCTTACGGTTTGATAACAACGAATTGTTCGGTGGAGTTGTTATTCCGCAGATCGGCGCAGCATACAAACTAACAGACGAAACAACGGTACGTACAACGATCGGAAAGGGATTTCGCAGCCCGACAATTCGGGAATTATATCTCTTTCCCGCCCCAACTCCCACACTTCAACCGGAAAATATGTGGAACTATGAACTCGGAGTTTCTCAGACTTTAGCTGGAAGAATCTCTTTGGATGTCACAGGTTTTGTGAGCGAAGGGAAGAATATCATACTTACTCAGGGAGTGTATCCGAATTTGACTCTATCGAATTCTGGATCCTTTATTCATCGTGGTGTTGAATTCTCCGGCTCTGCTTTTATTTCCAGTGATTTGCATTTACAAACCTCCTATAGCTTTATCGATGCTGGCAAAGAGACACGCTCGGTTCCAAAGCACAAGATATTTTTAGGATGTGATTATTCCTACCGGATAGTCACATTCTCGCTTTCAAATCAACATGTCGCAGGAATGTATGGCAGTGATAACAGCCAGAATCCGCTAGAGGATTATACCAATATAGGTGCGAAAGTTTCTGTGCGTGCACTTGCCCAGTGCTCTATTAATCTTTCTGTAGATAATTTACTCGATAAAGGCTATCAAACAATTCTCGGTTATCCAATGCCCGGGAGAACCTTTACAGTTGGAATCAAATGGACAATGCAATAATACCGTCAGTAAGGAGAATAATTTAATGAAAAAAAGCACTATGTTAATTCTCGTATCCAGTGCACTAGTGTTTCAATCTCTTGCACAAAATCATCCAACAAAATTAGTTCCAAGATTAGTTGTACTCAATCAATTATCACCGGACTCAGCTCAAGTCCTTAATGGACCTCCTGAGACTGTAACCATGCGTTCAGGATATATGGTGCTTGCTCCTTCAAAATCAGTAGGAAGGCACAGCACGAGAAATAACGAAGAAGCCATTGTAGTTCTGTCAGGGACAGGCGAGATGAAAATTATCGGAGGATCAATACTACATCTGCAACCGTACTGTGTTGCCTATTGTCCCCCCAATACCGAACATGACGTAACAAACACAGGAACTGATACATTACGATATGTCTATATCATTGCGAGAATAAAATAATCAACGTGATTATAATTTCGTATTGTCCATAGAAGAGGGAGTATAGTTGTTTTTACTTCCTCTTCTTCTTGTCTCCTCAATTGTATTTCTCTCTGCTCTTCGCTATATTTCCGGTGTAAAATATCGAAAACGCCTAGTGTCCATGTGACCTTTGTGTCCTCAGTGACCTAAATCTAATCGGCGAAATACTTGCCGGTGATTTAGGTCATTTTCATTTCTATTTGATCAGAAAGGGACACAATGAAATCACTAGAAGGATACGAACGGGTCACCTTGTCGTACGGCAAGCCAATAACAATAGTAAAAGATGCACATCAAGTCTTGCTCAACAATCATGGAAACATGAGGGCTGTCAATAACTTGGGAGTGATCACTATCCAGATGAAAAAGTTGAAGGGGAACATGCGAGAGGTTGCCCGTATCGATACGAAAGTTGTACCGAATACCGTAGAGTTTGCACTTGAGAAAATCCTAGAATAAAGATCAGTTCATTCTGTTATCTTGATTCGCCAACACTACTCTTTCTTTAATAAACCCAGGGAGAACACCATGGCATCAAATAATGCAAAGGAAAAACCACAATTTACCACTCGGAACAAGTACGAGGAATATTTTCAATTATTCTTTCACCATTCAAAGGCAGGTGTTTGGCTCGCACAATTCGATGAACCACTACCTACCGACCTTCCCATCGAACTGCAAGAAAGCCATATGCTTAAGTACGCGTATCTTGCAGAATGCAATCTTGCATTTATAAAGATGTATGGCTATGACGATCCTAAATTCCTTGAAGGTGCCAGATTTCCACAACTATTTGATAATGCCGAAGCGTCCAATTTGATCAACCTCCGTTCGTTCCTCAAGGCAGGATACCGAATAGAAAACACAGAGACGATTGAGATCGGCAATAATGGGGATAGAAAATACTTTCTTAATGATGTTGTTGGCATTGTTGAAGATGAACACCTTATCAGAGTGTGGGGAATGCAAAAAGATATTACCTCTGATAAATCTGAAGCAGAATCAGGAAAACAGATTCTGCGAAAACTTACTCCGGAGCAGCTTCAAATTCTCAAATTGACTGTCGATGGAAAAACGATGAAGGAAATAGCAGCAGCCACCGGGTTAAGTTTAAAAACCGTCGAATTTCAACGTAACCGAATGCGAGATGATTTTGAAGTAAAAACCATCGAACAGCTAATTGCAATGGCGGTAAAACTCGGTATCGAAAACTTCTAATTACTGATTGATTTACTTTACGGAATTTTCCTCAAGCTACAGGAAAATTCCTCTGCCAACAGGAAAAATCCTTTACCGCTTAGGGTTTATTTTCCTTGACAAAATTTTGTCTTGGCTGTATCTTGTACACGCGCCCTCCTCAAAATAATCATTGTTTAACCCAAAATGTTTTCAGTTGTAATCCCATGTAATGGAGTTATTTCTCTAATAGCATCGGGAGTATCTATGTGTAATTCGTGCTTTGTTTCATCTTGTCAAGGACGGTCATGTCGTTTACTGCCATCAATAATTGATATGCTGATTAATGTCGGACTACCTGATAGGGGGGAGTCCCGCAATCAAGCGTATCAGATCTCTCCTCACAAAGCTATCGGCGGAAACCTCTCCGCTTGTCATCACCGGCGACCCGGGCGTCGGCAAGACACTATTGTCTTTACGCATTCACGCCCATTCGTTGTTGAAGGATCGCGAGCTCGAAATCGTCAATTTCAAAATCCTCAGTGAACGCGATCAGCGTGTCAGATTACTTGGAGGTAGCCCACCGGAGCTTCCAACCACTCGACGTAGCGTTCTCGAATTGCCGACTACTGTAGTTTTAAAACACATTGATTGTGCATCGAAATTTCTGCAAGAACAATTAGTGAATGCTATTCTTAGCAGTACAGTGATTCGACTTGGCACGGAGGATGAACGGCCAGTTCGATGCAGATTGATCTTTGTTTTCAATAGTCATCCACAACAACTATTCAAAACAGGTGCCATTATCCCGGGTCTTTCAAAGATTCTCGCAAAATACAAATTGATCTACGTGCCGACACTCAAAGAACGGAAGGAGGATATCCCTGAGCTTGCGCAACATTTCTTCACTCAATTTCAAATAGCGCGAAGAAAACCATTGGATAATAACTTCGTCAAATTGCTTCAGCGTAACAAATGGAATGAAAATATTCTTGAGCTCAAATCATTTGTCAAAACTCTCCAAGTTATGCCTGATGATGTTGCAATTCGGCAGAAGGATAGAATTCAACTTGCTAAAATGAATTTAATGATTGATGAAGGGAAAGAATTTTCGCTGAAAGATTCTCTTTCGAAGACTGAACAGTGGTTCATCGATAAAGCACTCAAGAAGCATGAAGGCATTCAAGCAAAGGCGGCTAAGTCTCTCGGGATAACCGATCGTACCATCCGTCATTCGATGAAAACGGATTCTTTTTAAATGCCTTTGATTAAGACATTTTCCATTCCCATGGAACTTATCCCAATGTTTAGCGTTATATTGCTATTAGGATTATATTATGATGACGGTTCCAACAAGAAATAAAATATTCACGGTTTTCCTTATCCTAAGCCACCTAGTTGGCTTTGGACTCCATTCCGTCTTTCACAACGACATTTTCGTTTACTCAAGCTCACAGCAACAGCAGGTATTTCCTCACGAAGACGCTGATCACTGTAAACATATTCCGTTATCGGAACACGTCGAATGTAGTATTTGTCTGTCAGCGCAGAGCAGAATTGTTCCTGCTCAAATCGCACTGAATTTTGGCGATGTTCAGGTTGTTGGCGCAGCCGCGACCATTTCATCTCCGCTTCTTACTCACGACCATCTCTTCGGATCGTTCTCTCGACGCGGTCCTCCTTTTCTTCTCGGTTAACCAAAAATCGTATTGAAAATGTTGCAATGCATGGAATTACTTTCATGCGTTTTTCAACATTGGATCATTATATACTTATCGAGGAGAAAAAGGATGCGTTCTATTATTGTTCTGCTATTATTCTTTATAGTCTTCATTCCATCTATGGGTCAACAAAACATAAAACAAAATATACAACAGGATCAACTCATCTCAAGTGCGGTGCCAAACGATGATCCCACAACAGAATCTGGGGGGAAAGATCGCGGTGTGCATATAAGGGTAAGCGTGTTCGATGCGGATGGAAAAGTTCCGATAGAACTCGCGCGTATCGTTCTTAAAAGAAATGGAAAATTTGTCGGCGAAGCAGCGACAAATCCGGCAGGCCAAGCTAGGTTTATAGATATTGAGCCTGGAACATACGTTCTACAAGTATGGTTTGTTGGTTATCGAACATTCTCTGATTCTGTGCTCATCGACAACAATCATGCGTCGAAGGAGGTTCTGCTTCATGCTACAGGAAATACACAGTCGGAAGTCGAAGTGACCGGGCAGAGAGAAATCGCGGTAACAAGTATTAATCTTCTTACCGGCAATCAATCCTTTGAATCGGAGACATACCATCCTGCTCCCGTTGCACAAATGACAAACCTGATTCAGGAAAATGTAATGGGTGCAGCGCGTGCCCCGAAAGGGGAGGTGCATATACGCGGGCATCACGGGGAGTTTACCTATTACGTCGATGGCATTCCGGTTCCTCTGGGAGTATTCGGCGGCCTGAACGAAGTGGTCGATCCAAAAGCCATCGACCGGGCGACATTTATCACTGGAGGCTTTGCGGCTGAATACGGAGGACAAAACTCCGCTATCATCGAACTCAATAATCGAGTTCCTACCGGTTCGTTCCATCTCGATGCATCAGTATTTGGCGGAAGCTATCTTGTTTTCAATGGCACTAAGCCGCTTTCTCCGGGCTCATCCGGAACATCGAATGGTGATACGCTCGGTTCCCGAGTGGGACCATTACGCGCTCTCAATTCCAACGGACAATCATTATCATTAAGCGATCATATCGGGAATCTCGGTTTTTATATTTCGGGTTCCCGCCAGGAAACAGATCGCCGTATCGATCAGCCTGTGGATAATCTTTTCCACGACCACGGGCAGGACTACTTCCTCTATGGTAAATTCGACTATATTCTCAGCGACATCGATTACTTGACAGCCAATCTTAATTATGGAAGGACTAACACTGAGATCCCGTACGATTCTACCGAACAAATAGCCTCCGATATTCAAGCGACAACAAATGCATTTCAGACCATTTCGTATTTCCGAACTATCAATTCGGAGCCAAACGAAGAGTCGAATCTATTTGTCGGGGCATATGCACGTGAAGGAGGATTGATTCATACTCCCGGTTCCGTCGATCCTCCGTACTTCCAATTTGTTGGCGATACGGTCAACAATTACACGATTGCAGAAGATCGCAGTTTCACGACAATCGGTATCAGATCAACATTTGATAAACGACTCTCACACCAATTTTCATATAAAGTCGGTCTTAATCTCAGCAACACATCCGGGACAGAGGATTTTACATCACGGGATTCGGCAGGTAATTCAGGTCCTTCTATCAATACAAACATTCATGGGTCGGACTTCGGAGTTTTTGCTCAAACAGAATGGCATCCAATGGAATGGACATCATTTGAAGCAGGTCTTCGATACGACCAGCACATTGCGCCCGATGTTCCTCTGCAAAGTCAAGTCAGCCCTCGTATTCGATGGAATTTCTTGATCGACGAAGACAATACTGCATATCTTTATTATGGACGAATGTTTGTTCCGACCAATATCGAAGGGCTGAGATCCATTGCTATCAATGTCAGCAGGGCACAGACACCAACACTTCCAGAACGAGATGATTTTTATGAAGCGGTATACACGCACTTGTTCAAATTTGGATTACGCAGCAAGCTGGCGGCGTACTACGAATATTCCGCTCCAGGTGTTGACGATCAGACTGTTGGATCGTCTGCAATTAAGACTCCTGTTAATATTGAACAGGTCAGGACGACCGGCATAGAGATTGGACTTTCCTACAGCGATCCGGTCATTCCATTCTCTGGATATATAAACACTTCACTCATTCATGCTTATGGAACAGGAACTGTCAGTGGAGGATTTCTTGATTATAGTGATGATGGTCCTGCAACGGATCTCGATCACGATCAAAGACTTTCCATCGTTGCAGGATTCAATTATCAACCGAAGGATTGGTTTGCCAACCTTGTTGCAATCTATGGTTCAGGACTTACAAATGGAAACCCGAATGGCGAACCATATCAAACAGGATTGTTTGATTTTAACGCTGCACAGCATACAACGTCTTCGTGGATTCTTAATGTCGGCGGAGGATATACATTTCATTTGCAGGGAGGCGCTTCGCTTCAGCCCTCCATTTATATCACTAATCTTTTGGATCATGACCATTTGATCAAAGGAGCCTACTTCAGCGCTGCGAGTTATGAAGAAAGAAGGAATGTGGTATTGAAGGTCGCTATTCATATCTAAAAAAGTCCTTTCGCTGTACTTTTGGGAGTGAGCACATGGGTTCACTCCCATCGATATTTAATTTGATTCTCATATGTGAAAACAGTGAAATTGCATAGGGTTGAAGCGGCAATTGCAATCTTGTCTGTTCAATGTTTATTTGTGTTTTAGTGGGAGCCATAGTATATTGATTCACGATGTGCGGACGTTACATCATATTGAGTGGCAGAAAGATTTTTGCTACGACCGAGCTTCTCGAAAAATTGGAGCGGGATAAAATCCCATATCTCGATGTTCCAAGATACAATGTGTCCCCAGCCAGCAAAGCGCCGATCGTAGTGAATAGAAAGGATGGTCCACAAGTCCTTGAGGCAACTTGGTGGCTCATTCCCCGTTGGTCGAAAACGGGAAAGCCCGATATGCAATTTCCCGCATTTAATGCACGTAGCGAAACGATTGATACAAGCAAATTGTTTGCACCGTGTTTCAAATCCCATCGCTGTCTTGTTCCGGCAGATGGATTTTATGAGTGGAAGAAGATTTCCGCTAAGGAAAAACATCCAATGTGCATTCGGTTGAAGGATGAACGGCCGATGTTTTTCGGAGGAGTGTATTCAATTTGGAAGGATCAGGAAGAGAAGGAACATCCAAGTTTTAGCATCATAACTACCGAACCGAACAAGTTGATGAGTGAAATACATACCCGGATGCCTGTCATCATGCCCGAAAAGCATTTTGAACAATGGCTTGACCCGGAAAATATCGACTTGCCCGCAATGAAGAAGCTTCTTGTTCCATATCCAGACAAAGAAATGAACGCCTACCGAGTCTCCAATTACGTCAGCAATGCCCGAAATCAAGGGGAAGAATGTATGCTGCCGTTGAAGGACTAAAAACTACTTGACAACAATCTTCGTATACTGTATATTTGTGAAGTAATTTAAATACAGTATATATTTATACAGAGGATTGTTATGGAATCGCTCATTTCCGCTTGTGGTTTAGATTGTTCTACTTGTCCATGGTACCCCAATACCTGCAAAGGATGTTTCGCAGTAAAAGGTTCGACCTTTTGGGCGAAGGACGCTATGCCGAATAAAACCTGCTCCCTGTATCATTGTTCTGTCAATGAAAGAGGATACAAAAATTGCGGTGGGTGTGCCGAGCTACCGTGCGCCACGTTCATTCAACAGAAGGATCCGAATTCATCTCAGGAAGAGCATCTGGCAGCAATCAACGTAAGAGTCGCACGATTGAAAGGAATCCAATGAAGCCATCGCAGCAGTCAACCCCCAAAAGCTATTCTATAACGAAAGCACAGCAAAACGTTCTTAATGTTATTCGTGAGTTTCTAAACAGCAATGCTCATCCACCGACGCTAGCAGAGCTTTCCGGTATTCTGGGAATCACCGTCAATGGTGTTCGAAGTCATCTTCTTGCATTAGATAGAAAGCAAGCCCTGAAGTATATTCCGAATATTTCCCGTGGTATCGATTTGCCATCAGTGCAACCGAGTGGAGTTCCAATTTATGGCTATGTTCCAGCCGGAAATCCTTTTATGTCGCAGGATAATGTCGTCGATACATTTGAAGTGCAGCGGTATATTTCCGGATCCAAAGATGTATTCGGACTTTATGTTCGCGGCGATAGTATGAAGGATGCCGGTCTCGCCACTAATGATCTGCTCTTTGTCGATCCCAATGTTCCTGCCCAAAGCGGCCGGATGGTCGTTGCATTGGTTGAAGGAGAACCAACAGTGAAATGGTTTCATAAAGATGGTCCGACAGTTTCTCTCATTCCTGCAAATAAAAAATATAAGCCCATCGTTGTAAATAAGCATGACGAAAATTTTAAGATTGTCGGAGTTGTCATTGGAATGATTCGTGCAATGGATAAGATGCGGATCGATAGCACGATGAAACTCAGGAAAGCATCATAGGAATGAAGTATGGCAACATCGTTTTACACGGTCGAGCAGGAACGCCAGGTCAATGGCTATCTCAAAAAGATTTTGGATGTCCTTGGATATGAAGTCCCGTCCGATCATTTTGGTTCAATTGATATATCGGTTCCGCGGCAAAATGGAAAAATAGCCGGTGAGATAGAAGTGAATCTTCGTTCCAAAATGCGACGAGCGAAAAATGAAACGTAACTAACTGAATCACATAGCAATTGGGTTGTTGATTATTCAAGCCCGATTAACAGAGCATGCTGCAAAGCAACCTGTTCAATCGGGCTTTTCTTTTTATGAACATGACAGTTCCAGCATATCGATTTGTCAATAATCATTTTTCCGCACCACCGGGCAAAGTTGGTTTGCTCTATGGTGAGCATGGTGTTTATCCAACCGCAACGCTGATTGCCTCGGAGATCATAAAGCACCAGCGTCCGGTAGTTTTTATCGATGCTGCCAATAGGGTCGATCCGTATTTCCTTGCCAAGCTTGCACGTTACAAGGGCTTTGCACCGCAGGATTTTCTTGATAGGGCTTATGTCAGCAGGGCTTTCACATGCTATCAGTTGGATGTATCTATTACGGAGGGATTGCTGGAATATATGCAATCAGTGAGAGCACAGGTTCTTATTGTCTATGGTCCTATTGATTTGTTTGATGACGATCAAGCGACGATGAAAGACATCGTTGATATCATTCAACGCATCCACCAAACATTCGAAATTCTCAAGCATCATCACATCTCAACGATGCTTGTTTCAAAAATACCACGATTCCAGATCAAAGAACGTGAGCAGCTGCTTAATCCTATAAAAGAAATGTCGGATGTCATCTACCGATTGGAATCCTATGATACCACACAACGCATAACTATGGAGAAAATACCGTATGGGACGAACTTTGCCAACAGCAACTCTCTTGATACAGAACGAAGAAGCAAGCTGGTCGAAATTCCGGAAGGCTCTCAGAAAAGAGGATCAAGATATTCTGGATAAGCTTTTCCGGGATGCCAAACTTCAGCTTCCAGCCATTTCGATGGAAGCCCGGCCTATTCCATTTGAAAGCATAGCGCTTTCGATGATGATTGGATTGTATAGAGAAATTCTCGATCTCCGCAATGAACTCCAGCAAGCTTGATATTCTTGGATGGCTTTTTGATTCCTATCCTATGCCTGATGGAATAGTCGTTTGGCTTGTCGACCGGAACGGGGTCAAGTATAAGACAATGTATCCATTTCATCCGGTGTTCTATATGTCTTTGAATGCAGGTGAAGAAAAAATGCTTGCTCAATCTGAAAGAAAACTACCAATCGTAGTCAATCCGAAGAAAGTAAAGAAGCGCGAATTGTATTCCGGAAATGATGTACTGGTAACCGAGATAGAAGTTCGAAATCCTTTGCTCTATCAGAAGGCAGTGAGAGTGCTTTCCGAACAGTTCAAGTTTTATCAGTTCTTCAATGCCGATATAAAACCGACACAGATGTTCTATTACACGACGCAGCTATTTCCGCTGGCGTACGGTTCATACATAATCGAAAACGGTTTTCTGAAATCTTGGACTTTGCATGACGCTTTCGATGCTGAGAAATATGAAGTCCCTGACCTGACGAAAATGACCTTAACCCCTTCGATGACACTTCTTGCTCCGAAATACCAACAATCTTTAGAGCTTCAAATCGAAGTCGAGGGAAGGACAATCGTTCTTGAACAGGATTCTCCTGAAGAACTGATCGCCGGCATTGATGGATACATCCAGAAATATGATCCCGATATCATTCTAACGAGTTACGGAGATGCCACTCTCATGCCCTTGCTTGTGACGTTGTCACAAAAACATAAAGTGCCTCTTCATTTGAATCGAGATGATCAGGCAGGCTATCTCATTACGAAGGCAACAAGTTTTTTCAGCTATGGAAGCATTAAGCACCGCGAGGGAGTCTTTGAGCTTGCCGGACGCTGGCACTTAGATAAGGAAAACTCATTCATTATGGGAGAAGGTGATCTTGAAGGATTATTCGAGCTTTCACGGTTGTCGCAGGTGGGAATACAGCACCAGGCACGAACAAGCATTGGATCTGCATTGTCTTCAATGCAGCTGTCATGGGCATACAGGAATAATATACTCGTTCCATACAAACGACCGTTGAAGGAAGCTTTCAAAAGCTTCAGCACACTCTTGATGTCAGACCGTGGCGGTTTGCACTTCATGCCAAAGATCGGTTATCACGAACAGGTTGCAGAACTCGATTTTGCATCGATGTATCCATCACTAATGATGATTCACAACATCTCTCCCGAAACACTCAATTGCCTTTGCTGTCCAGATTCAAAACATTTTGTTCCCGAAATTGACTACCGGATTTGTGAAAAACGAATCGGTCTTGTTCCAACAACTTTACGGCCGATTCTAAAAAAACGTGCGATGTATAAACTCCTGAAGAAGAATGCTGCGACAGATGAGCTTAAAGAGAAATATGACCGGATTCAAAGTGCGCTAAAGTGGATTTTAGTGACGTGCTTTGGTTATCTCGGATTCAAAAAATCTCGTATGGGTCGTATTGAAGCGCACGAAGCCGTCAATGCTCTTTCCCGGGACGGGCTTCTCACGGCAAAAGCCATTGCTGAAGAGAACGGTTTCAAGCTTATTCATGCCATAGTAGATTGTGTGTGGTTAAAGAAGGACGGAGCAACCGCAGAGGATTATGAAGAGCTTGCTTTAAAGATTGAGCATAAGGTCGGTGTAAAAATATCGCTAGAGGGAATATACCGATGGATTCTATTCCCAGCTTCAAAAATGGATGAAGCAATCCCAACCGCAACGAGATATGTCGGAACCTACGATACCGGAGAAACAAAAATACGGGGGATTGAAGTCCGCCGAAGAGACACTCCAAAATACGTGAAGCGGTTGCAGGAAGAAATGTTGGATTTAATGTCAAAGGCAGAAAGTATTGAGGGAGTGAAATCTATGTTACCGGAGTTGCTCGATATTGTGAAAGAAAAGATTGTTGAGCTTCAATCCGGAAAGGTCGATCCGCTCCAGCTGATCATCAAACGGCATATCTCGAAAGACCCCTTTGAGTATTCAAACCGTAGCATCAATGCCATAGTTTCGCAGACCCTATCTGAAGCGGGGGTTCATCTTTCTCCAGGAGAAGGAATCGAATATATCATTACGGATGCAACTGGCAAAAGAGATCCGATGAAAGCTAAACCGCTCGCTTTATACGCACTTCACGATGGCTATGATGCAGATAAATATTCTGAGTTTGTTCTACAGGCAGCCGAGACGTTGCTCGAGCCTTTTGGTTATTCGCTAGAAGTGTTGAAGCAGGAAACAGGATTGAGCAAAGAACGAAAAAAGAAAACAAAGCCGTTCATTCCGACAACGATGGAGTTTGAATTCATGTGAACAGCCAGATGGCTAATAATGTCACCAATAACGTTCGTGTCTTTATGTACTAAACGAAACAAGTTCATGCTGAAAAGTTTATTATTAAACATCTAAACCTCTACGCGCCATGCGTAACGTACCCACGCTCATCCGGTCAGCTTGAGCCGCTGGTTAGAACGCAAACGGCAAAAAGATTGTTTATGTCTCAGCAGAGTAACCCATTACTTTTGCGAACCCAATAATTAAGTCTTGAGCGCTGCGTTTATGTCCTTGAAAAGCTTTTCAAAGCGGTCAAGAGCCTCGGGAAGATGCGACAATTTTTTCTTGAGTGTCGGGCCATTCTCTACCAAATATGAAGCAGGTTGAAAATGATCGAACTCTATAACGTCTGGAGGAAGTGTTCTGAAGTGATCCTCAACTTCTGCTATTACCCGTTTAGCAGATTTTGCTGGTTTCTTCTCGGGGAGTTTATTCTTTTCTTCTAGTTTGTAGGACTCGTTTACAAGAGTGACATAAGAGGGGCGACCGATTAAGTCTTCGATATCTGCTTCCGTCTCACCTGTATAGGTGTCGGCAGTAAAAACATGGCCCCCTTTCAAGATGTTGGATTCTCGAAGAGAACGAACTTTCTTCTTGTCGCCGTCATGAAAATCTGTAAGCACTGCAAGATTGAGTTTGTTCGCACCAAACAAAGAGACGAAGCTGCCGATCTTATCGATACCACCAGAGGGAGAGATGACCCAGCGAATATCAAGTGCAGTTCTTCCCTGTGACTGCAACTCTTGAGAAAACCATTTCAGATAGAGAAGATCAGATGGACCTTCTACGAGAAGTGTATGCTTGCCAACAAAGAGCGTCTGAGTTATCTCATAACCCAAAGCAGCTTGGAGTGGAAACAAAGTGTCAGCGTCTGTACTAAGTACCTTATCACCGATTTTGGTGCCAAGAATCTGACCATCTTGAACAACATCTTCGACGGTTCTGACTGTGAGTATATTTTCAGGGTCAACCATAAATGGTGAATGTGTTGAATAAAGGACTTGGAAGTTTGGTCGGAGTCGTTCGTTAATATACCGCAACAGATCAGCTTGAGCTTTCGCGTGCAAACTGAGGCCCGGCTCATCGAGCAAGATAAAAAGATTATCACCATAGGTTTTCCTAACTTGGGAGAACCAGACGAGAAAAGAAAAGAACCACACGAAGCCAGAGCTTCTTTCATCGAAGCCCACTGTCACACCGTGACGAGTGTTCCTTATTCGAGTTGAGAACACATAACCACTATTGAACGGTGCTTGGTCTTGGGGCCTTGCAGTGTCGAACCGGAAGTCAACTTCCAAATGTTTGTTCTGACTCCAATACCTGAAAATCTCTTGGGTTATTCGATTTGATACACCTTCAAGCCGAGCAATCAAGTGTTCAAGTTTACCGAGTTTCTGAAACTCTTCTGGCGAAGTACCGGCTAGATCAAGCAATGCCAAGAAGATTTTCTCGGATCGGACAATTCTCTTTTCAGCTATCTTTCTAGCAAGATCATCAAATGCAATTCTGCCCGCCATTTTCTGATACTCAGGGAAGTATAGGAAAGTTGGTAAGCAGTCATCAAGAACGTCAATGACAGATTGGACGACGTTACTCTTTGGAAAAGCCTTCTTTATTTCAGCAAGAACCTTTGACTGATTGTCGGATGGCGTTTTGATATTTTCAAGATGGCCAGTGAGTTCCGCAATTGTGTTCATCTTCTTGCCTTCCCACATCTCAGCAGGCTCAGTTTGCAACTGTTTGAGATAGAGGCTCAGTAACTTGGACTCATCGGCATCGATTGTCCAGTACTGAACGTTGTTATATCCTTTCTTGATAGTGACCGACTTGGTTCGAAGAAAATCAATTCCAAACCGTTTTTGAATTAAGGAGATATCCTTATCTTCCAATTCCCAGACAGTTGTTAGGACATTTGCAGGACTCTTCTCCTTGATGTCTTCATAGTCCGAAAGTCCCTTCCTAGGATATTCTTCTAATTCATTGAACTTTGATCGGTCGTCTTCAACGGGATTTAGTTTGTAAAGCGCTTGCAAGGTGGCACTTTTGCCAGCTTCATTCTTTCCGACCAAGCAAGTTACTGGACCAAGTGAGAACTCAGTCGAATCATCAATGCACTTGAAGTTTTGGAATCGAACGGTTTTCAGGATCATTTGCTTTCTCCTTTATGCTTTTAAGATATGGCATACACCATTGTGGATAACGTTTTGTAACCACGCAATCCCGCCATCCACGTTTTCTATAATTGATGGCGGGATTGAATGACTTGGTTGCATTTGTTATATCACGTTTTTTATTTCTTCATCAATTTCATTTCAACCGCTTTAGCAAATTCTTTGCAACAGCCCAAAACTGTAATATCGACTTTATTCAATCCTTTACCACCCAAGACAACATGAGGTGCATATCCGTGTTCTTGACACCTTAAATCCTCAACTTTTGATAGATTTCTTTTTATTATTTCATTTTTTGTTTCTTCATCAAGTTTCTCTTGAAAATCTACTTCAACTATCGGTTCCCAAGGAGGAGCGGTTATATTAAACTTTAGATTTTCCTTGTCTTGGACATTTACTTTTCTAAATCCGACCCAAACAGGATGGCCTCCTACAGATCCGTCTATGCCAGCACCCTTCATGAGTAAGCCATACAAATATTCAATTTGACCTTTAATCCAATTTTCAGAAACGGAGTGAAGTTTCTGGATTTTACTATTATCTTTAAAAAGTTCATCAATTATGAGTTTGAATGATTCCGTCAATCTATTTGTTGCTGTCCTAATCCAAATATTAGAATATACATCAAATGTCTTGGTATTCAGATTATTTACGCGGCTCAATAGATTGTAGCTTTCGTACTCATTTGCTTCTACTTCCTTCTTGTCATTACTTTTATATGCACGTTCTGTCTTTTTAATAAGAGAAAGAAAATCATTTGTCAGTTCCGAATATTCAGAGATTAATTCACGTCTTCTTTTCTTCCGTTGATTAATTCTATTGTAAAGCTCGGTTAGTAGGGCGCCAATTAAAACCCCAACTACTCCAAATATGGCAGCAACATACTCTGGAGTTAATGCTGGCACCATCTTAATTAATACTTTTCTTAATTCTTCATGGTATAGAATAGTAATGACAATAACTTCTATAGATAGTCCATAAACAAAGAACCGCAGTATATATCTTTTCTTACTGTCTATCATTTTTAATCATGCTACATAACTTTTGTAACAATGTAATGATTGTTTTTGCGTTCTAACGGACTGCGGCTAAGCTGCCGCACTGATAACTTTCAAAATAGTACTAAACGAACCAAGTTCAAGCTGAAAAGTTTATTATTAAGAACCGAAACCTCTACTCGCCATGCTTAACGTACTAACGCTCATCCGGTCAGCTTGAGCCGCTGGTTAGACGGCACAAAAGAATTATTTGTTTTCCATCCGATTTGAACTATGAATTATATCTAAAGTAATGCCAAATTCTAATAAATCAGTCATCGTATATGTAATATTTTGTGTGGTATAACTTTTTGATGTGATTTTGGAATTATTCTGATTAACTGCTGAGATAATTTTCGTCAAGACAGCACCAGCTTGCTTGCGAGAAAGAAAAGGACTGGCAGCCTCGATTAATATTGGCCATGCCTCCGTCATTGAAATTATTATATCTTGATTTGCTGGAAATCCCTGAATGAGAAGCTCTCGCATAGAGTTATCACTGTAAAAGTAACCTATAATGTATAGATTTTCGTCAAACGAATATTTGAATCCATATACGCCGATTGAAGTTGGGTGTACAGTTTGTATAAGGGGTTTTCTATTGATTTCTAAGAAACTAAAATCATTTGGATAGACTTCTGATAAAGCTTGATTCCAGCGATAGACAAATTGCGACAACGACAAACCAAGAGAGTCTATGGAATAATCTGGCTTTTGAATTTTTAAATAATCACAAGCCGACTTGTTGGCTCCTTGAACGGTTCGTGTCCTTGAATCAAATGTAAATTCTAGTTTGTCTGGGACAGAATTCCGAGTAAAGGAAAAATATATTCGATATACCCCACTAGAGATGTCCTCTACATTCCAACCTTCATCGGTAATATTATTGTTCTGATATTCATATTGAAAACCATTGTTTATCGCGTCATATAGTCTAAGTTTAGCCCCTGAAGGTTTGTAATCAAAAGCCATATTGCGAATTTGTTCTTTGGTGTACTGCGGTTGTGAATTTCGTTGATCACATCCAATTAATAAAAATAAAGACAGCGCAATATATAGAATTGTCCTCAATTCAGGATTATTGTGTGGATTCATGTTAAGCTTCAATGTTTTGTACTTTTAATATTGGTAGTCTCCACCAGAGTTCTTTTTTTGAGCGAGAAATAATTTCTTTTGCAGAATATTTTCTAGCTATTTTTATAAATTTACTGTTAACACCAATTACTAGAAATACTTGATAAATATTCTTTCCGAGAATACACGACTCAGCTTTTTTATGTTGTTCATTCGTTAAATATCGAAAGTTTATCTCCTTGATGTTGCGTTTTAATGTCCCTTTAACTTCAATAAAGTGTGTAGACTTCGTATTTCTAATGTCGAAACCCATCTCACCTTTCTTGCAAAAGATAAATTCATCTCGACGTTTTTGGTTCATTTTTTTCAGCACAAAATTTTCTGCCTGCTTTGATATTGTCACTTTTTCACCTCACTATTATAATGGTTACTAGGTGGTTTTTCAGTTAACACACTTACTT
>Ga0182027_10004546_pt1 | contig 21446 bp, 17 predicted proteins | sample 712E1DmetaG_FD_121300 | JGI IMG/M metagenome (GOLD analysis project Ga0182027, IMG submission 121300) | Permafrost microbial communities from Stordalen Mire, Sweden - 712E1D metaG (Illumina Assembly) | ecosystem: Environmental > Terrestrial > Soil > Wetlands > Permafrost | place: Sweden... | reverse complement strand
GCAAGCAGGATGGGATGCCCGGCTGGCAGACCATCTGGCGCGGCTGGCAGCGGCTGATGTGGATGTGCGAAGGATTAGCAATACTAACCCATGACTAAAAAGATGTGGGTAATGACAAGGTCATAGACCGCCGCTATAGAATTATGCCGTGCCTCTCCGAGGGGAATCCAAAACTGTAAGCTACTAAACCTCAACGTCTTACATATCATGCCGTGCCTCTCTTTTTTGGGGGGAGCCATTACCGGGGTATTACGAGCTATTTCGAGCTATTTCGAGCTATTTCGAGCTATTTCGAGCTATTTCGAGCTATTTCGAGCTATTTCGAGCTATTTCGGGCGCAGGGCCAGACGGAAGAGCTGGGAGATGTCGTTGACGAAATGGGCCTTCATTTTTAATCGGACTTCGGCGGGGACTTCCAGCCAGTCGTTGCGGTTTTGCTCGGGCAGGATGACATGCTTGAGGCCGGACCGGGCCGCGGCGAGGACTTTTTCCTTGATGCCGCCGACGCGCAAGACGCGGCCGCGCAAACTGATTTCGCCGGTCATGGCCACGTCGGAACGGACGCGCCGGCTGGTCAGGAGGGAGGCCAGGGCGGCGACAATGGTCAGGCCGGCGCTCGGGCCGTCCTTGGGGGTGGCGCCGGCGGGGACATGGATGTGGATGTCGCGTTTGTCGAAATCGCCGAAGTCAATTTTGAGTTCGGCGGCGCGGTTGCGCAGGAAGCTTAGGGCGGTTTGGGCGCTTTCCTTCATCACTTCGCCCAGGGAGCCGGTGAGGATCAAGCGGCCCTTGCCGGGCATGCGGGTGGCTTCGATAAAAAGAATTTCGCCGCCGACGGGGGTCCAGGCCAGGCCGATGGCAATGCCGTCCTGGGCGATGCGCTCGGCCATCTCGGAGGTGAAGGTGGCCAGGCCCAGATAATCGGCCAGGGCGGCGGGCTTGATGGTGAGGGGTTCCTCCAGGTTTTTGCTGGAAACAATTTTCCGGGCGGCTTTGCGTGTCAGCGCCGCGATTTCGCGCTCCAACTGGCGCACGCCGGCTTCGCGGGTGTAATCGTGAATGACGCGGCGCAAGGTGGCGTCGGGGAAGCGGACCAGTTTTTTCTTCAGGCCGTGTTCTTCGAGCTGGCGGGGCACCAGATGGCGTTTGGCGATCTGCAGCTTTTCGGACGCGGTGTAGCTGGGCAGTTCGATCACTTCCAGGCGGTCGCGCAGGGCCGGGTGAATGGGGTCCAGCCAGTTGGCGGTGGTGATGAAGAGGACGCGGGACAAATCGTAGGGCACGTCCAGGTAATGATCGGTGAAGGAGCTGTTCTGGCCGGGATCCAGAACTTCGAGCAGGGCCGAGGCGGGATCGCCGCGAAAATCGGAGCCGACCTTGTCGAGTTCGTCGAGGAGGATGACCGGGTTGCTGGATTCGACGCGGCGGATGGATTGAATAATGCGGCCGGGCAAGGCGCCGACATAGGTGCGGCGGTGGCCGCGAATTTCCGCCTCGTCCCTCATGCCGCCGAGGGAGATGCGGGCGAATTTGCGGCCGAGGGCGTCGGCCACGCTTTTGCCGAGGGAGGTTTTGCCGACGCCGGGCGGACCGACCAGGCACAAGATAGGGCCTTTGAGTTGCTGCTTGAGTTTGATGACGGCGAGGAACTCGAGCAGGCGGTCCTTGACTTTGCTCAGGCCGAAATGTTGTTCGTCCAGCAGGGCGGCCGCGCCGGCGAGGTCCAGTTTATCCTCGGTGAATTTGGACCAGGGCAGGTTGATGAGCCAGTCCAGGTAATTGCGGGCCATGGTGTATTCGGCGACGGCCTGGGGCATTTGCTGGAGGCGGTCCAGTTCCTTGAGGGCGATTTTTTTGGGTTCATCGGGCAGGTGGTTTTGTTCCACCTGGTCGCGCAGTTCCTTGGCTTCGGCGGCGCCGCTGTCCACCTCGCCCAATTCGCGCTGGATGGCGCGGATTTGCTCGCGGAGGAAGAAGTCGCGCTGGTTTTTGGACATGGAGGTGACGACCTCGTTCTGGATTTTGGATCCCAGCTTGAGGACTTCCAGTTCGCGGCTGAGCAAGGGGAGGAGGCGGGTGAGGCGGACCTTGGCCTCGGGCAATTCGAGGAGGTGCTGGCGCTCCTGGAGGCTGAGATTCAAATTGGCGGCGATCAAATCCGCGAGACGGGCGGGGTCCTCGGCGTTGAGGGCGGCGACCTTGACTTCCTCGGCGAGGGTCGGGGAAAGTTTGATGACTTCCTGGAATTCGCGCGCGGCGTTGCGGGTCAAGGCGGCCATTTCCAGGGTGTTGTCCACCACGTCCTTGAGTTTCTCCACCCGGGCCACCAGGTAGGGGGATTCGGAAGTGTATTCCTTGATGCGGAAGCGGCGCAGGCCTTCGACCAGGACGCGCACGGTGCCGTCGGGAAATTTGAGCATTTTAGCGACGCGCCCGGCGCAGCCGTGGAGCCACAAATCCGCCGGGGCGGGATTCTCGACTTCGGGGTTGCGTTGCAGAACCAGCCCCAGGAAACGGTCGCCCGCCACCACGTCATCAATCAGGCGGATGCTCTGGGGTGTTTCCACCATGAGTGGGGTGTCGGTGCCGGGGAAAATGACGATGTCGGAGAGGCCGAGGATGGGGAGGACTTCGGGGAGAGATTTGGACCAGATTTTGGTTCCCGAGGTGTCGCCGCTCCCGGCTGTGGCCGAGCCAAGGATGTTGATGAACTCAGTTTCCGGTGTGGTCATGCCGTGAGAGTAGTGGACGCTGGGTTTCCCGAGCAATCAGGAATCAGCCTTCGGAACTCGGAACGGAACCGCGTAAGGGAACGTCAATGCGCAGGAAGCCGTTCTGATAGGCGGCCCTGGCCTGGTTCAAATCATAACCGGGCGGCAGCTCGATCAGGCTCTCAAAAGCGCCGTAATTGATTTCCATGACCAAAAACTTGCATTGGCCCGCGCGGCAGCCGTCGGCTCTCTGCCCGCTGATCTTGAGGCGGTTGCCTTCGATGACCAACTCCAGATTCTCGCGCAGCATCCCGGCCAACTCGACCTTGATGACAATGCCGGAGCCGGTGACATAAACATCCGCGTTGGGCACCCAATGGGTTTCCGGTTCTCGGGCCATAGTCAGGCGCCGTCTGGAAAAGTGGAGGGCAGAGCTAATCTTATGCATGTCTATTAGATCACAGTATCACAAACCCGCGCCGGCGCAAGTAACTTCGCGCGGGTGTCCCGGGCACCCGGGGCGCCGTTGGTGGCGTCGTGGACTCCCTGTTTTTCGACTTTGATCTCGTTTTGCAGAGCAACCAAGATTTTGCGGTGCGCGCCGGTGAAGGCCAGCCGCTCCATTTGGGCGGGCGTCCGCCACACGCCCGGCAGGGCGCCTTCCGCCGCCCGCCCCGGCAATTGCACCCGATACGCCTCCAGCACAATTCGATAACGGGTGATCGAATGCCGGACGCGGCGAAGCGGCGCCGCCCCGGTCAGGACGAAAGGGGCGGCGGCAGAAGCGAGGTTTTTTTCGCCGGGCGCGATTTCCACATTGGGAAATTCCCACAAACGGGCGTTGACCCCGCCGTCCGGCCGCCGCCGCGCGAGAAAGCATCCGTTCCTCTGGACAATAAAGGCAAGGAAGCGACGCCGGGTGGCGCGCCGCGGCGCTTTCAACCTGGGGAATTCGCCCACCCGGTCCTGGCGGCGGGCGAAACAAACCCGGCGCAACGGACAGGCGGGGCAATTGGGTTGCCGGGGCGCGCAAACCAGCGCCCCCAACTCCATCAACGCCTCATTGAGCCGCCCGCGGTTTGGGGCGTCGGCAAGGAAGACCAGTTCGCGCGCCAGCGCCCAAAGCCGGGCGTTGGCCGCCTTCCCCCGCGGATCGCCCGGCACGCCAAAAATCCGGCTCAAAACCCGCATCATATTCCCGTCCAAAGCCGGAGCCGGCTGTTGGTAGGCGATGCTGCAGACGGCCCCGGCCGTATAAAGGCCGACTCCGGGCAGGGCGAGCACTGCCGCAAAGTTTTTCGGAAATTCTCCGCCGTGCTTCTCCACGATCAAGCGCGCCGCCGCGTGGGCATTGCGGACGCGGGCATAGTAGCCCAACCCTTCCCACAACTTGTGGACTTGGGGGGAGCGGGCGCGGGCGAAGGCGCGCACATCGGGCAAGGCCCTCATCCACCGTTGCCAATAGGCGGCGGCGGTTTTGACGCGCGTCTGCTGGAGCATGATCTCGGAAATCCAGATCGCGTACGGGTCCTGGGTCCGCCGCCAGGGCAGGTCGCGCGCGTTTTGGCCGAACCATTGCAGGAGCAGGCGGACGAGATTAAGTTTGCTAGTTTTCAGCTTTCAGTTTTGAGTTCAGACCTCATAATTAACTGTGAGGCTGTATCCCGCAAGGCGGGACTAAACAGGGCAGATGCATCTGAATTAACAGTGGGGGTTGATGCGGACCGCGAGGCGCGGCCCGCCGCATCCCGATTCGGAATCGGGATGCGCGCTCCCCGAAAGCATGGAACATCCGTCGGATTATATGAATTTGAATGCCTCCGCCCTGCGGGACTAAACGCGGAGCACTGACAAACTCGATTGAACGCGCTGACCATCCATACATGCAAGCTGACCGGCGCGCAGGCCGGCGCGCTGCAAACGCTCTTGCGCGAGAACGGCTACAAATTCCGCGAAGTGGCCTACGCCCGCTTCGCCGCGGAAAAGGAGAAAACCAACGTGGTCTTCTACGAAAGCGGCAAGCTGGTGGTGCAGGGCAAGGGCACGCAGGATTTTGTCGAGTTTGTTCTCGAGCCGCAAATTTTGAAGGAGGTCAAACTGGGCTATGAAACGATTTTGAACCCGGAATTGCTCGCGCCCCGGATCGGGGTGGACGAGAGCGGGAAGGGGGATTTTTTCGGGCCGCTTTGCGTCGCAGGCGTCTATATCAATGAATCGGTCATCACGGCGTGGAAGGGGGCGGGCATTCGCGATTCGAAGAACATTTCCAGCGACCGCCGAATCGCCGAGCTGGCCAAACGGATTCGCGAGACGCCGGGTTGCGTTCACACGGTGGTGCCCATTGGCAACGAGGCCTACAACCGGCTTTACTTCAACATGCACAGCGTCAACTCCCTGCTGGCCTGGGGCCACGCGCGGGTGATTGAAAACCTGATGGGCCAGTCCCACCGGATGAATCCCGCGCCTGTTCGCGCCATCAGCGATCAATTTGCCCATGACAAAGCCACCGTGGCCGGCGCGCTCATGACCCTGGGGCGCGGCATTGAACTGGTGCAATGGCACAAAGCGGAGGAAGACCTGGCCGTGGCCGCCGCCTCCATTTTGGCGCGCAACGAATTTGTCACGCGGCTGGCCGCCTTGGGCAAGCGTTTCGAGATGACGTTTCCCAAAGGCGGTTCCGCCGCCGTGGATGCCGCCGCCAAGGAATTTGTGAGCAAGTACGGCGCGAACAAGCTGGGGGAAGTGGCCAAAACCCATTTCCGGACGGCTTTGCGCGCCCAAGGATTGCCCGAGCCGCCGAAAAAGGAGTGGAAACGCCCGCGCCGCAAGGGGCCGAATCGTTAAGCAAACAATGCGAACCACATTCCTTTTCATCGCGGCGATCGCCGCATGCGGATGGCAAATCCGGGCGGCCACGCCCGCCCCGGAGGTCACGGTGGATGGGCTGCGTTGCGAGTATCTGGTGAATCCGCGGGGCCTGGACACGCCGCAACCGCGGCTGAGTTGGCGTCTGCAATCCTTGGAACGCGGGGAGAAGGAGACGGGCTTTCAAGTCCTGGTCGCGAGCACCTGGGAGAATTTGAGGGCCAACCGCGGGGATTTGTGGGACAGCGGCCGGGTGGATTCCGACCAATCCATCCAGGTGGAGTACGGCGGGAAAGCGTTGCGCTCGCGCCAGACCTGCTTTTGGAAAGTCCGCGTCTGGGACAAGGAGGGCAAAATTTCGCTCTACAGCGATCCATCCTTCTGGGAAATGGGGCTGTTGCGGCCCGAAGACTGGCACGGGCGATGGATCGCCCGCGACACCGACACCAACGCCGTGTCCGCTCCCCTGCTCCGCCGGGCGTTTAATCTGGAGGGCAAAGTGGCGCAGGCCCGGCTTTATATTTGCGGGCTGGGCTATTACGAAGTGCATGTCAACGGGGAAAAAGTGGGCGATCATATTCTTGACCCCGGTTTCACGCGTTACGACAAGCGGGCGCTCTACCTGACTTACGATGTGACCGAGGCCCTCCGGCAAGGCTCCAATGCGGTAGGGGTGATTCTCGGCAATGGCTGGTTTAATGTTCAGACCCGGGCCTATTGGAATTTCGACAACGCGCCGTGGCGGTCCGCGCCCAAATTGCTGATGGAACTGCGCGTGGAATTTGCCGACGGACGATCGGCCATTGTTCCCACGGATGGGCGCTGGAAAACCAGCGACGCGCCCATTGGGTTGAACAACATCTACAGCGGGGAAAGCTACGACGCCCGCAAAGAGCAGCCGGGCTGGGACACGGCGGCTTTCGACGATTCGCGCTGGGCGCCGGCGCAAGTGGTGGCCGCGCCCTTGGGCCGGTTGGTGGCGCAGACGATGCCGCCGATCAAGCTGGAGCGGAGGATCGCGCCTGTCGCCATGTCGGAGCCGAAGCCGGGGGTGTATGTGTATGATTTTGGCCAGAATTTCGCGGGCTTCGCCCAATTGACGATGGCAGGCCCGGCCGGGACGCGGGTGACGATGAAGTACGGGGAGCGGCTGGCCGGGGACGGCACGGTGGAGCAAAAGGCGATCTCGAAATATATAGTTGACTTGGATCCGGCCCAGGAATTCCAGACCGACCATTACATCCTGGGCGGACAGGGAATGGAGAGTTGGCACGCGCGCTTTGTGTATCACGGGTTTCAATACGCGGAAGTGACCGGCGCGCCCGGGACGCTGACGCTGGGCAGCTTGACGGGCTGTTTTGTTCATTCGGCCGTGCCGGAAGCGGGGGAGTTCGAGTGCTCCAATCCGCTGTTGAACCAGGTTTGGGCGGCGGGCCGCTGGTCTTACTTGAGCAATCTGGAAGGCGTGCCGACGGATTGTCCGCATCGGGAAAAGAACGGCTGGACCGGGGACGCGCATCTGGCGGCCGAACAAGGGTTGTTCAACTACGACGCGGCGGCGGTGTATGAGAAATGGATCGCCGACATTGCGGACGAGCAGAACCAGAACAGCGAGGTGCCGGGCATCATCCCGACCAGCGGCTGGGGTTACAAGTGGGGCAACGGGCCGGCCTGGGACAGCGCGTTTCTGCTCATCCCGTTTTACCTCTACGAGTACGGGGGCGACGTCCGCGCGCTGACCAGCCATTACCAGGCGATGCGCGAGTATGTGGATCTGCTGGCCCGGAAATCCCGGGACAATACCATTGACTGGGGCCGGAATGACTGGGCGCCGGCCAAAACCGACACCCCGGCGGACATCACCTCGACCGCTTATTATTATCAGGACGCCCTGATCGTGGCCAAAACGGCGGCGCTGCTGGGTTACAGCGAGGATGTCCAGAAATATCAAACTGTGGCCGCAGGCATCCGAAACGCCTTCAACCAAAAGTTCTTTCACCCCGAAACCGGCTCCTATGGCAACGGCAGCCAGACTTCCTTGAGCTGCGCGCTTTATCAGGGTTTGGTCGAGCCGCGCCACCGGGAGTCGGTCATGTCGAATTTGGTGCTCAACCTTGCCCAAAACCAGAATCATATTGACACCGGAATTCTCGGGGCAAAGTATCTGCTCAACGCGCTGACGGAAAACGGCCGGACGGACCTGGCCTACGAGATCGCCACCCAGCCCACGCAGCCGGGATGGGGCTGGTGGATGCTCAACGGCGCGAACACGCTTTGGGAGCAGTGGGACGGCTCCGATTCGCATGATCACATCGTGTTCGGCGACATTCTGGCCTGGTTTTACAAGGCGCTGGCCGGCATCAACCCGGACGCGCAAGCGCCCGGCTTCAAACACACCGTGTTCCAGCCGCACGTGGTGGGCGACCTGACCTGGGCGAAAGCCAGCCACGAGTCGCCGTATGGCCCCGTCAACTGCGCCTGGTCCATCGTGCAGGGACGTTTCAATTACCAAGTCACGATTCCGCCGAACACCACGGCGACGGTGTATCTTCCGAGGACGGCGCCGGGCGAGCCGGAGGAGAGCGGCCATCCGGTGACTGGATGGATGGACGGCATCGCCGGGGTGGCGACACAGGACCAGTGGACGGTGCTGGACATCGGCTCCGGCACGTATTCCTTCAGCGTGCCGTGGGCCGGGAAGCAGCCGAAAAATTAGAGACTCCGCGCCACGGTCGGCGGCCAAGGATTTTCGTGGCGTGAGCAGGCGAGATAGGGCAGGTTTTGACCCAGAGAAAGGCTTTATGATGAAAATTGCCCCCTGTTGCGTCCTCGGCGCGAGCCTGCTGTTGTGCGTGGCAACCGCGGCCTCCGCGCAGACTCCTTCCGCCTTGCAGGAACGCGCCGACCAGTTCCTCAACCTTGCCAATGCCGGCTACCAAGCCCTTTATCGCGTGCAGAGCATCGCGCAATGGGATGCCGCCACCGATGTCACTCCCGCACACGACGCCGCCTCGGAAACGGCGGGCAAGGCCATGGCCGCCTTCACGGGCAATCCATTTCTTATTGACGAGGCCAAGGCCCTGCTCCAGCACCGCAAGGAGTTGAAGCCGGTGACGGTCCTCGAACTGGAACGGGTGATTCTCAACGCCGCGGAGGGGCCGATGACCAATCCCCAATTGGTCGCCGCCCGCGTGGCCGCCGAGACGCAACAGGCTTCGGTTTTGAATTCGTTTGTCTTCCATCTCAACGGGAAGGTCATCACCGCCAATGAGATTGATGATTGTCTGACCACCAACCGGGATTTGGTGGAGCGGCGGGCGGTTTGGGAAGCTTCCAAACAATCCGGCCCGGCGTTGAAACCCGGATTGGTGAATTTGCAGAAGTTGCGCAACGGCGTCGCCCAGGAACTCGGTTACGCCGATTACTTCACGCTGCAAGTCGCCGGCTACGGGATGACGACAGAGGAAATGGTCGCAATGCAGGATGATTTTATGCGCGAGTTGCGGCCGCTTTATTTGCAGTTGCACACCTGGGTGAAATATGAACTGGCCAAAAAATACCATCAGGCCGTGCCCAAATTGATTCCGGCGCATTGGATTAACAACCGCTGGAGCCAGGAGTGGACGGGGATCGTGGAGGCGGCCAGCCTGGATGACCGGTTCCAAGACAAATCGCCGGAATGGATCGTGCAAACGGCCGAGCAGTTTTATACCGGGATTGGCTTTGCCAGGTTGCCGGACAGCTTTTGGGCGTTGTCCGATTTGTATCCAGTCAAGCCCGGAGAGGCGCGCAAGAAAAACACGCACGGCTCCTGCTGGCACATGGATCTGGACCACGACATCCGCTCCTTGATGAGCGTGGAGGCCAACTCGGAATGGTTTTACACGGCGCATCACGAGCTGGGTCACGCGCATTATTTTATGAGCTACACGCGCCCGGAAGTGCCGCCGTTGCTGCGGCTGGGGGCGAACCCGGCTTTTCACGAGGGCATGGGCGAGTTGATCGCGCTCGCTTCCAGCCAGGTGCCGTATATGAAATCCGCCGGGGTTCTGCCCGGGGATTTCAAGGCGGACGAAACCGCGTTTCTGCTGGACGACGCGCTGGCCAGGGCGGTGCCCTTTATTTTCTGGAGTTCCGGCACGATGACGCATTGGGAGGCGGACGTGTACGCCAAGAAATTACCGCCCGAGCAGTGGAACGCCCGATGGTGGGAGTACGTTAAAAAATTTCAGGGAATCGAGCCGCCCGCCGCCCGCGGCGAGGAATTTTGCGACGCCGCCACCAAGACGCATATCAACGACACGCCCTGTTACTATTACTCTTACGCCATTGCCACGGTGTTCAAGTTCCAACTGCACGATTACATCGCGCGGCAGATTCTGCATCAACCGCCCCAGGCCTGCAATTACGCCGGCCAGCGCGAGGTCGGGGACTTTCTGCGCAAGATCATGGAGAAAGGCGGGACGGAAGACTGGCGCAAAGTGCTGCGCGAGGCGACGGGCGAAGACCTGTCAACACGCGCCATGGTTGACTACTTCAAGCCGCTCCTGGCCTGGTTGCAGGAACAAAACAAGGGCCGCCCCATTGGGTGGGAATGAGCGCCGGATGGTGTTTCTTCCCAAAAATCGCTCAGGATTGCGGCGGGTCAACGCCCCGCCTCCGCGCGGGCCCAGCGGTCGGCTTCCAGGATTTGCGGCAGGTCGGGTTGTTCCACCACGGTGTGGGCGGACATCACGCGCGCAACCACCTCGCTGATCCGCGGAAAATTGATGCGGCGGGCAAGGAAGGCGTCCACAGCGACTTCGTTGGCGGCGTTAAAGACCGCGGGCAAGGTTCCGCCGATTTCGCCCGCCCGCCGGGCGAGCGTGAGGGCGGGGAAACGATCGGGATCCGGCGGCTCAAAGGTCAGTTGGCCGAGTTTGGCCAGATCGGTTTGCACCCGGTTGCTGAAAACGCGCTCGGGATAGGTGAAGGCGTATTGAATGGGCAGACACATGTCCGGGGTGGACAACTGCGCCAAGATGGAGCCGTCCACAAACTCCACCAGGGAATGAACCACACTTTGCGGATGGACCACCACCCGGACGCGGCCGATCTCGATGTCGAAGAGCCAGCGGGCTTCGATCATTTCCAGGCCCTTGTTGAAAAGGGTCGCGGAATCAATGGTGATCTTGCGGCCCATGACCCACGAGGGATGCTTCAAGGCGCGCTCGACCGTGATGGAGGGAAACTCCTCTTTGGGAGTCGAGCGAAAGGGGCCGCCGGAAGCCGTCAGCCAGAGGGCGCGCACGGAATCGGCGGGCTTGCCGTCCAGGCATTGGAAAATGGCGGAATGTTCGCTGTCAACAGCAAGAATGCGCACGCCGTTTTTGCGGGCTTCGCGCATGACGATTTCGCCGGCCATGACGAGGATTTCCTTCGAGGCCACGGCAATGTCCTTGCCGGCGCGGATGGCCGCCAGCGCGGGCCGCAACCCGGCGGTGCCGACGATGGCGATCAACACCAGGTCGGCGCCCCGCATGGTGGCCAGTTCGATCAGCCCTTCGCCGCCCGAGACGACTTTGGCGGAGGCGCCGAGCGCGGCCTCCAACTCGCGCGCCTTGGCGGGGTCGCCGATGCAAATGGCCGGCGGGCGATGTTTGAGGGTTTGCTGGAGAAGCAGTTCGGCATTGTTACCGGCCGCCAAGCCGACGAGGCGGATGTGGCCGGGCAAATCCTCCGCCACTTTGATGGCGCTGGTGCCGATGGAGCCGGTGGAACCGAGTAAAACGACATTTTTCATCAGGTGAGAACGTGGCGCAAATAGAGATACATCAAGGGGGCATTGAAGAGCAAACTGTCAAGCAAGTCGAGGATGCCGCCGATGCCGGGGAAGAGATGGCCGGAATCCTTCAAGCCCGCCTCGCGCTTGAAGAGGGATTCGATCAGATCGCCCACCACCGCCCCGACGCCCAAAATCACCCCCAGGATGGCCGCGTGCCAAAACGTCATCCCCGCCAAATGCGCGCCCGCCAACCAGGCAAACCCGACGCTCGCGGCCGTGGAGACGAGGACGGCGCCGGCGAAGCCTTCCCAGGTTTTGCCGGGACTGATGCGCGAAATCATTTTGTGTTTTCCAATGAGCGAGCCCACCGCGTAGGCGCCGCAATCGCTGAACTTGGTCACCAGCACGAAATAGAGGACGTAATAGTGGCCCTCCACGGGAAGCGGGAAGAAATTGATCTTTTGGATGAAGTTGAGCAGCCACGGCACATACATCAGGCCGAACAAGGTGGTGGAGATGGCGACGATTCCCTTGGTGCGGTCCCGGGAAAGAAACTGGCGGATGCATAATCCCAAAACAAACAGGATGAAAAAGCTGCTCTCGAAATCGTTCACCCGCGACGGGCTGGCCGCGAGTCCCCATTGGCCGGAAACATCCACAAACGTGGCCACCAGGAGAAGCACCCCGCCAAAAACGCCCCATTGGGGGTAGCACCGCAAGTCCAGTCGGGCGACCAACCCGTAAAATTCCACCAGTCCCGCCGCCGCCAGCAGCACCAGGATGAGCAGGAAGAAATAATCAGACATCCATTTGTTGCGCGAAAAAAGCCCCGCCAGCACCACCGTCCAAAGCACCACGAAACTGGCCAGGCGACGAAAAAAGACCTGCGCCTTGGATGGCGGCGGGGCCGGCGGGTTGGTGGGTTCGGACATCAGGAAAGAAAATGAGCGAACCGGCGGGAGGTGTCTAGCATGGATTTGCAAGGCAGACGCATTTAAATTCCGCCGCACGACCGCGCAAAAGGGCGGCCACCTGGAACCCTGATCGTTCCTGGATTGCGGCAGCAACCTCAACCATCAATCGAGCCGATGAACCCAGGGGCCAGCCATCAAAAGGCGCGCCGTGCGCCAAAAGCAACCATCACCCGTGAAAGGCGCGCCCGCCTCCACATTTTTCTTGACAATGAGGAGAATGGAGTTTAGCATTACCCGCATTGCGGTTTTGAATGCGGGTAATGCTCCATTTCAAGCCAAACACGTCCAAAGGACCTCCGCAGATAGAGAGTGGCGGAGGATTCCTGAGAAGGTACGGAACATTCATTCCCCCGCAGTTGCAGCAGGAATTAAAAATTCTCCGTCCGGCTTGGATGTGCGCGGCGGCCGCATCGGGGGGGATCGCCCGACGGGACGCCAAGCGGAGCGACTGGGACGGTCGCGCCGAGACAGGCTGGCTCAGACCAGGCCGAAGCGGCGGTGGCGGCGGGTGTATTCTTCGAGGGCCTCAAAGAATTGCGCTTTGCGAAAATCCGGCCAAAGGGTCGGCGTGACCACCAGTTCGGAGTAGGAAATCTGCCAGAGCAAAAAATTGCTGATCCGCATCTCGCCGCTGGTGCGGATGAGAAGGTCGGGGTCGGGATAATGCCGGGTGTAAAGATGCTCCGAGATCAGTTGGTCGTTGATTTCCGCGGGGTCGAGCTGGCCCTCCTTGATTTTCTGGCCGATGCCGCGGACGGCCTCGACAATTTCGGTGCGTCCGCCGTAGCTCAGGGCCAGGATCAGGGTCAGGCCGTTGTTTTTGGCCAGGGCGGCCTTGGTTTTCTTGAGTTGCTCCTGGACGAATTCGGGCAGGCGGTAAATCTGGCCGATGGCGTCAAGACGAACGTTGTTTTTGTTCAGCTCGCCGATTTCATTTTTGAGGAACCGCGCCAGGTATTGCATCAGCGTGTCCACTTCGTCCTTGGGCCGGTTCCAATTTTCGACCGAGAAGGCATAGAGGGTGAGGTGCTTGACCCCGGCCTCGCCCGCGGCGCGGACGACGGCGCGGACGGACTCCACGCCGTGGCGGTGGCCTTCCACGCGCGGCAGGTGCCGCCGCTTGGCCCAGCGCCCGTTGCCGTCCATGATGATGGCAACGTGCGCCGGAATGGTGGCCTTGGCCTGGGCGCTGAGATGGGCCGGCGCGCTCACGCGAAAATGGTCTGTTCCCGGGCCGGGCCGACGGAAACAATTTTCAGGCGCGCGCCCGTCAACTCCGCCAGCGCCTTGAGATAATTCCGGGCCGGGCGCGGAAGTTCCTTCCAGGCGCGGCAGCGGGAGGTGGAAACGCGCCATCCGGGAAATTCGGCGTAAACCGGCTCGCATCTGGCCAGCAACTGGACGTCCGCCGGCATATAATCCAGCCGCGCCGATCCCGCGCGGTAGGCGACACAGACTTTGATGTTTTCCACCGTGTCCAGCCCGTCCAGATTCGTCACGGCCAATTCGTCAATGCCGTTGATGATGGCCGCGTAATGAGTGGCGACGGCGTCGAACCATCCGCAACGCCTGGCCCGGCCGGTGGTCGCTCCGAATTCGCGCCCCATTTGGTGCAACATATCGGCCACCTCCGCCGACTCCGTCGGCAGCGGGCCTTCGCCCACGCGGGTAGTGTAGGCCTTCATCACTCCCACCACCCGTTCCATCCGGTGCGGCGCCACGCCCGATCCGGTGCAAGCGCCCCCCGCCGTGGTGTTGGAGGAAGTGACGAACGGATAGGTGCCGTGATCAATGTCCAGGAACGTTCCTTGCGCGCCCTCGAAAAGAATCTCTGTGTTCCGGCGCGTGGCCTCGTGCAGGAGCACGACCGTGTTGGTGACAAAGGGTTTCAAGCGGTCCCCGGCCGCGCGATACTCTGCGTGAACGCGGGCGAAGGAGAGGGGCCTGGCATGGAAGGCCCGCAGAATCTCGTTGTTCTCCCTGATCTTGTGGCGCAGCAGGGCGCGGAAACGCTCCGGGTTGATGAGATCAATCATGCGCAATCCGGTCCGAGCCGCCTTGTCCCCGTAGGCCGGGCCGATGCCGCGCTTGGTCGTGCCGATTTTATTGTCGCCCTTGAGCGTTTCGCGATGAGCGTCCAGCTCGCGATGATAAGGAAGCACCAGGTGGGCGGACTCGCTGATGCACAAATGCTTGACCCGAACCCCCAGGCGTTTCAGCTCGTCTATCTCCGCCACCAGGCTGACCGGGTCCACGACCACGCCGTTGCCGATCACGCAAATTTTGCCCGGCCGCAGAATCCCCGAAGGAATCAAGTGCAGCACATATTTCTTTTTCCCGATGAAAACCGTGTGGCCGGCATTGTTGCCGCCCTGGGTGCGGACCACGATGTGCGCCCGCTCGGTCAGCACATCAATGATCTTGCCTTTGCCCTCGTCGCCCCACTGGGCGCCCACTAAAATCGTATTTGCCATAATTTTTTTAGCGGCTGCAACCAACCGCCAGACGTTTCTCAATCCGGGACAAGAAAAATCCCCGAAATGTAAATTCGGGGCGTGTCACCAGTATTTACAGGCAGACAATAGAGACACGCCGCCCGAAGTTCAACACTTAAAGTTTCCGGGCGGCGGCTTTCAGCCGGGTGGCGGCAACCGCAGCGTCGCATCCAGCGGTTGAATATCCGGCAGCCCTTTGGCGCCGGCGTTGCCGCTCAGCTTCAACAGCCGCTCGCCGCCGGGGCGAACCATCCGCTCGTAGCTGCCCACGGCGTCGTTGTAGGCGGCGTTGGCTTTTTCCAAGCCGGCGCGGATGCGCTCGAAATGTTCCATCAATTTGACTACGCGGCTGAACAGCTCCTGGGCGGTGGCGGCAATCTCGCGCACGTTTTCGCTCTGCTGGTAATGCTGCCAGCTCACACTCACCGCCCGCAACAGTCCGATGAGCGACGCCGGGGTGGCCAGCAGTATCCGCCGCTGCGCCGCCCAAACGATCAAATCATGGTCCCCTTCCAGCGCCGCGCTGAAGAGCGATTCCGCCGGCAAAAACAAAACGACATAGTCCAGCGCTCCGGAAAACTGGCGCGGATAATCCCGGTCGGCCAGCCCTTTGATCGTGCTCTTCAACTTGGCCGCGTGAGCGGCGAGGGCTTCGGCGCGCTTGACCGGATCGGCCGCGTCAATGGCCTTGAGAAAATCCAGATCGGGCACCTTTGCGTCCACGATAATCATGCGCTCATCGGGAAGGTGAACCGTCAGGTCGGGCTTGCTGTCGCCGGATTGCGTTTGTTCGCTGAAATCGCAATGCGCGCTCATCCCGGCGGCCTCGACGACCCGGCGCAAGGTTTCCTCCCCCCAGCGGCCGCGCGCCTGGTTGGAACTGAGCACCATGCGCAACTGCAAGGTTTCACTGGAGAGAGCCTGGCTGTTTTGGGCCAGTCCTTCGAGCTGCTTCTTGACCTCCCCCAGGGTCGCGGCTTGGGAAGTTTCGCTTTGCTGCAGCCGCTTCTGGTAGGTTTCCAACTGTTCCTTCAGCGGCTGCACCAGGGTGGCGATGGCTTCCTGCCGCTGGGCCAAATCGCCTTTGGCGGACTCCTGGAATTTGGCCAGCGTTTCGTTGGCCAGTTGCAGAAACTGCGGCGCCGTCTGCTTCAGCGCGTCCGCGCTCAAGGCTTTGAACGCCTCCCGCAAATCCCCCAGCGCCTTGTCCTGCGCCTCCTTGGCCGCGCGCAGGTTCTGCGCGTACAATTCGCGGCTTTCCGTCAGCAGCCGTTCCGCCGCGTCGCGTTTGCCTTCCGTGGCCGCCGCCGCCGCATTGGCTTGGCTGAGTTCCCGCCGCACTTCGCCGAGTTCCTTTTCCCTTTGCTGCACCTGCTGCCGCAACTCCGCCTCCAGCCGGTCATCGGACGGCAATGCCCGCCCCCTGCCCTTCAAATAGCCGGCGATCCAACCGGCCGCGAACCCGGCCACCGCGGCGATGAAGATATAAACACCGACAGGCCAATTCATATTTTCCGGCCTTCCGGGAGTGCTCCCCCATGAACACGGCAAGCTGAAAACGGACAAACTTCATTCATAATGCGCCACCACTTCAATCTCGACATTCGCCCCGCGCGGCAGTCCCGCCACCTGGATGGTCGAGCGCGCCGGGAAATCCGCCGTGAAATACCGCGCATACACTTCGTTCATGGCCGCGAAGTCCGCCAGGTTGGTCAGGAAAACAGTCGTCTTGACAACATGCCCAAAGCCCAGGCCCTGGTCTTGCAGGATGATTTTGACATTCTCCAAAACCCGTTCCGTCTGCGCCCGGATGTCCCCCGCGACCATTTGCCCCGATTCGGGCGCGACCGGAATCTGCCCCGCGCAAAAAAGAAAGCCGCCCGCGCGAACGCCGGGATTGTACGGCCCGATTGCCGCCGGGCCGGCGGCGGGTTTGACAGTAACTTTTTTCATATCCGTTGCGATTAAGGTCAGGAGCAAGACTAAGATCAGGAACCAAAAACCGCCACCCAAAAAAGGGAACGGCGCCCCCCGACCCCCGACCCTCAAAATCCGTCTTGAAAGATGGGCCGGCGGTGGGCACGTTCGATGGGCAATCCGGAGAATCGCAGCCGATTATGCCACGCCCAAAAACAGTTTTTCGCGCCGGCCGCCACGAGTTGACGGTCGGCCCGGTTCCACGCGTCGTCGGCGTGCTCTCCTCCCTGGCCGCGAAATTTCCCCCGCGCCGCAAGGCGGCGGCGTGCGATCTGGTGGAAGTTCGACTTGACATTGCCGGGCGTCCGCCTGGCTGGCTGGAACGCTGCCAGGCCATCCAGACCGCGGGGTGGCCGGTGCTTCTGACGGTCCGCCTTGCGGACGAAGGCGGCGAGTGGGAGGACCCTGACGAGGAACGGTTGATCCTTTTTGAACAGGGGCTGAAGGAACTGGCCGGGGTGGATGTGGAGTGGCGCAGCAAGATCGCGCGGCCGGTGGCGAAGATGGCCAAACGTTTGCGAAAGGTGTGCGTCATTTCCTATCACGATTTTCAGAAAACGCCGGCGGCTCCGGAACTGGAGGCGGTCATCGCGCAGGCCCAGGAATTGGCGTCCATCGTCAAAATCTCGACCCGGCTGAACCGCCGACGCGACGAGCAAGTGTTGCGCTCGTTGCTGGCGGGGAAATGGAAACGTCCGCTCTGCGTCATCGGCATGGGCCCGGCGTGGGCGCACACCCGCGTGTTGTTCCCCCGGCTTGGCTCGTGCCTGGCTTACGGCTATTTGGACAAGGCAACCGCGCCCGGCCAGTTATCCGCCGCCGAACTGACGCGGCAACTTCGGCAGAAATAGGGAATGGTGGAAACTTCGATTCATTTCCCTCCCATGGACCAGCCCAGACGATGCTTCGTAGTGTAGAAGAGCAATCCGGCCACACGCATGATCACGGTCATGGTATAAAGCCCAAGGAACTCTCCAACTATGGTGGGCACGAACGGCGTCCTGACATTTTCATCCAGCCAGACGGACGCCTGGTGCGAACCCAGAAAAAGCAAACCCAGAACCAGGCAAGTCGCCGCGTATTGCAGGGGCACACGGAAAATGGAGAGCACGATGAGCATCGGATTCAGCGCCATCAGACTGTCGTACATCGTCACCGCCAGAAGAGCCATCGGCCAATACAACAAGCCCGCGATCTTCAACGTCGTCGTTAGCCATTCCTGGGGATCGCTGGCAAACCGGGCATAAAAGAAGGCGGGACCCTGGCAGACCAAAAAGATCACCAGCAGTTGAAAAAAGGGCCCCAGTACGCCTCCCCAGCCATCATATTCCGGCCATCCGGGCATTTCGTCCTCGCCCATGGCGCTGGTGGTGATGATGCTTTGCAGGAAGGAGAACAGATAGCCGAAAGTAAAAATGGCCAGCGCAAGAGAGAAGATGAAGGCAAAGCCGCTCAGGAAATTCATCACGACAAAGAAGGCCGTCCCGCTCACCAACAAAATAAGCCCGTTGCGCCGGAACGGGAACACAAACGCGTCCGGAAGGCTCCGGTAAAAACTTTCCGGCCGCCGGATCGCGCGCGCCCGCAATGGCGTCACACCAGGCAGAGGCGGAGCCGGCGGCGCCGCGGCGGCGGGCGGCTCAGCCGGGAAAGCCGGCGCGGCGCCCGCCGGCGCCAGATGGAGAGCCGCCGCCGGCGCGTCTTCCGGCGCGAACGCGATTTCCACTTCGCCCAGGCGAAGGGTCTGGCCGGGCTGGAGCGGACTTTGCTCAACCGGCCGGCCATCGAGCAGGGTTCCATTGGTCGAGCCAAGGTCTTTGACCACCAAGGCGCCATCTGTGTCAACAATCTCGCAATGCGCGCTGGAAACGGAGGGATGACTGATTTGGAAATCCGTGTTGAGCGAGCGGCCGAGCCGGTTCACGCCCGGTTTCAATTCAATCTCTGTGGCTGGCGCTCCGGGAGCCTTGATGATAAGCTTGGCCATAACAGATGGGTTTGGCGGAATAGTCATGGATGGAGTGGCAAAGTCAATCCGGCTTATTCGAGGCCGGGGAAAGGAAAGTGATGTCAGACCTGGCGGAGAAGGAATGTGTGGCGTGATTGGAACCTTGATCCGCGCCGCCTTGGCAAGGCCGGGCGGGCCGGACTTCGGAACCCTTACCGGTCCTGCAGGCTGTGGACCCATTGAATGGCCTGCTGGAGAAGCTGGGTGCCGTCGGTCAATTTCAACTTTTCCTTGATGCGGGCGCGGTAGGACTCGACGGTCTTGATGCCCAGGTGAAGTTCCTCGGCGATTTTGCGGGTGCCCTGGCCGCGGCCAATGAGTTGAAACACTTCCAGTTCCCGGTCCGTCAGGCGTTCCACGGGGGAACTCTGCTCGGTGTGGCGGCCCACCACCAACTTGTGGAGCATGCGCGTGGCCATTTTTTCGCTCACATAAATCTGCCCGCTCAACACCTGCCGGATGGCAAACAGAATTCTCTTGGTGGCTTCCTGCTTGGTGATGTAGCCCTTGGCGCCAGCCCGCAACACTCTTTCCGCGTAGAGCGACTCATCGTGCATCGAGAGCACCAGCACGGGCAAAGCCGGGGAACGGGACTGCAAGTCCTTGACCAGCTCCAGCCCATGCGTGGTCTTGAGGGAAATGTCCGCGATGACGATGTCCGGAAGGCATTGCTCGATCTTGGCCACGGCCTCAGGCGCGTCCTCGGCTTCCCCGCACACCTCCATGTCGCATTCGTGTTGAATCAATTGGGTCAGCCACTCGCGCACCAGCGGGTGATCATCAACCAGGAAGACTTTGATCCTGGCTTTCTCAGGTTTCGCTCGATTGGGCATGCTCTTTTTCTACCACGTCATCATTGTGAAAGGAACAAATAACCACGGTGCCGCCCCTGGCGCCCCGGCGGATATCCAGGGAGGCCCCGATCATTTTGGCGCGGTAATTCATGATGAAAAGACCCATTCCGCCCCGGTGCCCAGAAGAAGGCGGAAAGCCGGCGCCATCGTCGGTGACCGTCAGCGTCACTTCCTCCTCGACCGCGCCCAGCCCGACCGAAATGGCGGTGCAGCCGCCATGCTTGACCGCGTTGTTCACCGCTTCCTGGGCGATCCGGTAGAGATTGCTCCCCGCCACCTCGTCAAATATGCAAACCCGCTCATCGCAGGAAAAGCGGCAGGTGATGCCGGTGCGGGACTGCACGTTAGCCGCCAGTTCCTCCAGTGCGGAAGCCAGGCCGTCCACCTCCAGCCGCACCGGGTAGAGTCCCCGGGCGACATTCCGGGCCTCGGAGATTCCTTCGTTGACCATCTCCACAATGGCCTCGGCCTGGGCCGCCTCAGGCAGTTGCTGCCCCGCCAGATTTTCGCGCAGCAATTCTCCGGCGAAAGCCACGCTGACCAGATGCTGGCACAATCCGTCGTGCAAATCCTGGCCGATGCGGCGCTGCTCGCGATCGCTCACTTCGGCGATTTGCTTTTCCATGAGCTTGCGCGAGGTCACGTCCGAGAGCACCACCACGCCCCCTTGCACCCTTCCCTTCTCATCTACCAGGGGCCGTCCCGTGGCCGCAAGCCAGACGCCCTCCGAGCCGCCGGCGCCGCGCAAAAAAAACTCCGCGCCCGTGATGCTCTCCCCGCGAATGGCGCGCAACAGCGGATGCCCGCCGGCGGGATAGTCCATCACCGTGTCCGGCAAATCCGCCTCGAATCGTTCCACCCATTTGTCGGGCGGAACTTCGCCCATGCCGGCCCGGATCAACCGCTCGGCCGCGGGATTGTAAAGCAGAATTTCCGCCCGGGCGTCCGCCACAATGACGCCGTCGCCCATGCTGTTGAGCATGGATTGCAGGATTCCGGTCTGCTGGCGCAGCGCGCTTTCGGACCGGGCCAGTTCGCGGGCGCGCTCTTCGGCGGCGGCGCTGCGTTCGGCCACACGTTCCTCCAGCGTTTCATTGAGAAACTTCAATTTCGCCTCCGCCCGGCTCCGCTCCGCCACCTCGCCCTGCAACGCCGCGTTGGCGCGGGCCAGTTCCAGGGTGCGCTCCCGCACGCGCGCTTCCATCCCTTCGTGCGCCCGCCGCAAGGCCTCCTCGACCCGTTTGCGCACCGCCACCTCCGTCGTCAGAATGGCCGACACGCCGAAGACCCCCAGTCTCATCAAAAAATTCCAGAACAACGCCGCGTGGTTGGGGACGACCTCGGGCCCCAGACATTTCATCACGTACCAAACCACCGCTGACGCCAGTGCTGTGACCAGCCCGGGGAGGCGCCCGGCAAACCAGGCCACAAAACAAATCGGAATCAGATAGAAAACAAGGAGGGCGATTGGGCCGGTGGCGTAATCCATCGCGCCCGTGTACACCACTACGACCAGGCCCCAGACGAGCAAAGTCGTGCGAGATTTTCGACTCAGGTATTCGACTACCTTCACGCGCGGACAGTCTATGACGGCCCGCTTGCAGAAGGAAGCTTAAACTTCAACGCCACGGGGCGGGTTCTATTTGAGAATAATTGCGCCGGACTGGTTGGGGCCGAGGAAGGAACCCAGGGCGTTGGTCTGGTTCTGCAAGACCGCCCCGGAACCCACGGTGTTGGTTTTGGCGCCGGGCGCGCGGAAGGTCACCTTCAAAAGCCCGTTGGTGGGATTGAGGACGAT
>Ga0182027_10004545_pt1 | contig 21452 bp, 26 predicted proteins | sample 712E1DmetaG_FD_121300 | JGI IMG/M metagenome (GOLD analysis project Ga0182027, IMG submission 121300) | Permafrost microbial communities from Stordalen Mire, Sweden - 712E1D metaG (Illumina Assembly) | ecosystem: Environmental > Terrestrial > Soil > Wetlands > Permafrost | place: Sweden... | reverse complement strand
AGTATATACATATTAAGAGAATTGGTGAAGGTCAATAAGGCTACGGAAAAAAAGAAGGCACATCCCAATATGAGATTTTTCAGAGATTATGGCTCTCATGATAGTTATGATGCTGCAAAAAAGATAACAGCTCCAGTCTTGATAATTCATGGAAATAAGGATAACATTGTTCCACTCGCCAAAAGCAGGGAATTAAATAAAAGGATAAAAGGCTCTAAACTCAAGGTAATTCGAGACGCAGACCATCATTATACGACAGCGCAAAATAAACTTGTAAAAGAAGTAATGATATTTGTAAATAAATATAATTAACATTTTTACGATTTTTTCTGGTTTGGGTGGAGCTACTATAAATTTCTTTTATCTTTTTAGAAATATAGCGCCTTGAGGACAATGCTCGTGGCAGCAGTAGCACTTGATGCATATTTTTCTGTCAAAAGTCGGATAAGGTTTTAAGGTTATACATTGTACTGGACATAACTTCGCGCAGATGCCGCATTTAATGCATTTTTCTTTATTGACTTCCGGAATTAATACAGGTGTCTTTGTTAAATATGATTTGGCTGTCGTGATAAATTTCGTAATTCCTTTACCTGCTCCAGGCGATTTATAAGTTAGTCTTGGAACATTTGAATTTTTGTAATCACCAATAACTTTGATGTCAGCAATGTCGATAAGTTTCCTTTTTATAGCACTATTTATGGTCTGTATTTTTAGCGGGTCAAATCCCATTATTCTTGATTGTATAACATCTAATGCTATGGCATCAGTACTTGCAATTACGAGGCCGGTATTTTTTGGGTCTCCATTTCCTGGTCCCTCGCCTTCCATCCCAACAATTGCATCCATTATGTTAATTACAATCTTATCTTTGCATCGCAAGTATATGTCTATTAATAATTCTCCGAACGTCTTTTCATCCTTTCCTTTCGTATGATAAAGCGCTTTTTGGAATCCTGGAATGAATCCAAAACAGTTCTTTACTGCTCCAGTAATCTTCATAAACGCATGAGTTTTCATCTTCGGCATATTGATTATATAATTCACATTATCAACAAGTGATGTTATCTTGAGTTCTTTCAATACTACACCATCAATTTTTTTGTCCACGATTTTATCGTTTTCAAATACAATTATTCTTGCATGATACTTTTCTGCAACTGCCTTGATGCCTGATACTTCAAAGCCATGCATCGTATTCCATCCAGAACTTTCTCCGATGATTATTTCACAATGACTTTTCGAGAGTACTTTACAAACAGCTTCTATCATTGCAGGATTGGTTGTACACGCATATTCTGGCTTTTTTGCCATTAGAATGTTTGGCTTTATCAAGACCTTAGAATGAGATTTTATCTCTATCTTGATGTCTTTGAATATGGTGGCAATAGCTTTATCAACATTCTCTTGAGTATAATTTGGACAATTTATGATTAAAACATCAGACATTTTCATAGTTTGCTTGAGTCTATTAATAAATTTTTCTTTAAAGAATATCTACTTTCTGAAATTTTTTGAAATCTTTTAAAATCTTCCGAAATCATTATGTTTATAAATCCAAGATTCTATGAATCGTAAAAGATGGTGCATAGAGAAGGCAAGGACGAGCGAAAAATAATTCAGCTTAAATCTGTTTCTAAAATATATAAGATGGGTAAGGAGAATCTAATAGCACTTGACAGCATTAATCTCGATATCGAAGAAGGAGAGTTCGTCGCAATAATGGGTCCTTCTGGTTCTGGCAAGTCAACACTTGCTAATGTTATCGGAGGACTAGATAAAATAAATTCTGGCTACATCACGGTCGACGACCAGGAATTAAACAAATTAAATGATAAGAAATTATCTGAATATCGTAATAAGAAGATTGGTTTTGTTTTCCAAGCCTTCAATTTGATTCCCACTTTTACTGCGCAGGAAAATGTTACTCTTCCTCTAATCTTGACCGGTGTATCATCAAAGATACGTAAGCAGAGAGCATATGAGTGTTTGAAGATGGTCGGATTAGAAAATCGTGTAGAACATAAACCTAATGAGCTCTCTGGTGGTGAGCGTCAGCGAGTCAGTATTGCCAGAGCATTAGTCAATGAGCCGAAGATAATTATCGCCGATGAACCGACCGGTAACTTGGATTCTAAAAAGAGTGCAGAAATAATTTCTATACTGAAAAAGTTGAATGCTAATTCAAAAATTACTCTTATTGTCATAACTCACGATTCCAATGTGGCTCATGAGGCTGATAGGATATTAAATATGCAGGATGGAAAAATTTCGAGGTAAATAATGAATATAATTGATTATATTGCTTTAGGATTCAGAAACATCTGGAGGCGTAAATCCAGGTCGTTCTTGACTATTTTGGCAGTAGTGATTGGAGCTGTTTCAATAATCATAATGTTGTCTCTAGTATTAGGAGCTAAACAGGTAGCGACTCAACAATTAGAGAGCATTGATGGTTTGACACTTATATCTATCTCTTCAAATCCGGAATTGCAATCCAATGGAAACTTGCTTAGTTCAGATTCAAGTGGTGATGATACAGGCAATAAATTGAATGATACTAGCGTTGACTTGATTAAAAAAATTCCTCACGTTGTTGATGCTACACCTATTGCTGGAGTTTGGGTAAAAAGCATAAAACTTGAAGGACAAGATAAAAAGTATCGTGCTAATATCATGGCGTATACTCCAGGGACCAAAGTCTTGAATATTCCTGTTTCTGCGGGCTCACAATTGAAGGAAGGTGATATGGACAAGATTGTGATTGGCGCTGAACTTTTAAGAAATTTCGGCTACGCTAGTCATCCAAATGACATCATTGGAAAAAAAGTGATTCTTTATACAAATGGTTTTGTTGATTGGGGCGAAGACCCTCCTAAGCCTCCAGAAAATGCAAGTAATGATTATTGGGATAAACTGCAGAATCAACCTCACGAAGTCACTGCTGAAATTGTTGGTGTTGTAACGAATGGGGTTGATGAAGGTCAGGATTATATCACATTAGACTGGGCAAGAAGACTAATGACAAGCAGAAATTGGAAATATGATGACAGTATGAAAAAACAGTCTGAGGAAAATCGTAGTCAGTTAGAGCAACAATTGAGAAACGAACAGGAAAGTGAGAAACAGATGATATATGCGCAGATGAGCAGTACTTCAGACTCTGAAACAAGACAAATGATTTATGATAATTGGAACAAGAAATGGGACCAGAAAATATCAGACCAATTAAATGTTTTTGAAAAAACCAATAACAATAATCTTTTAGTAATCAGTAAGGATGATAATCTGTTAAGAGATGGTTATGGTTCTATATTATTAAGAGCTGATAATACTGCAAACATTGAATCAGTAGGAAATGATATTAAGAAGCTGGGTTTTGGAGTGCAGACAGCAAAAGATATGCTTGATAATATTGAAAAGATATTCGGATTGATTGGAATGATTATCGGCGCCATTGGCGGCATCGTTTTATTTGTTGCAGCATTGGGGATAATTAATACTATGATTATGGCAACATATGAACGAACCCGCGAGATTGGCGTAATGCGCGCGTGTGGTGCTACTCGGGCGAATATTAGAAATTTATTCATATTCGAGGCAGGATTGCTTGGTTTTCTAGGCGGAGTTATTGGTTTGGCTTTAAGCTATGGTCTGGCCAAGATTGGCAATTCCATCGGTAATCAGATTGCTGTCGCTCAAAATGTACCCATATCTAATCTAATTTCATTTCCATTATGGTTAATTATCAGTGTAATCGCCTTGACTACCATCATCGGAATTCTTGCAGGATTATTCCCTGCTATCCGTGCATCTCGTCTTGATCCTGTAGAGGCATTGCGATACGAATAAAATGAAATAAAATGAGTTGACTTTAACTAAATTTATATATTATGTTCTTTTTCGATTATTTGGGTGATAATTATGGCTAAAAAAATTATGGATACTAAAAAAATTAGAGATAACTTTTGTGAGCATCATCATGGACATTGTCATCATAGAGGTGGCAAAGCTATCTATGGCTTAGGCTTTATTGGTGCAGCAGTATATTATATTTCAACCGCTACAGGATTTTGGATGGGTGTGTTAGGCGTATTGAAAGCATTAGTTTGGCCTGCATTCCTAGTCTTCGGATTGCTAAAATCATTAGGATTGTAAGGGTAAGATAGAGTTAGCAGAATAGAATATTTATTGTGAATATATTGTATTTACTGTTGAATATATTAGATATTCTATTTATTGTTGAATGCATTGAATGCTTGAGGTGGAATCATGACTGGATATGTTGGAAATATTGAGAAAGAAACTTTGAAGAATAATTATTTTAGAAAAGTTCTATATACTGGAAAACATGCTCAGTTAGTTGTGATGTGTTTGCAGAAAGGCGGGGAGATTCCTAATGAGATACACCCGAATGTAGATCAATTCTTTAGGATTGAGGAAGGAGAAGCAAAATTTGTTTTCAACGGCAAGGAAAAACATATTGTTGGTGACGGAGACTCGGTAATTGTGCCTGCAGGGACATATCATGAAGTTCTTAACAATTCCAAAACGAAGAAATTGAAACTTTACACGATTTATAGTCCTCCAAATCATCCTCCTGGGACCATACATAAAACATTGGCTGAGGCCGAGAGAGCTGAAGAGCAAGAGCATCATAAATAATTTTTTATTATTCCTTTTATTTTTTTTACTTTTATCTTTTTATAATTTTAGATTTTATATTTCTATCTTTGAGAATAATATACTTCCAGCTACTGTTAATATTGTAGCAATAACTATCAGTACTGTTAAGTCTATTGCTGGACCAAAAGCATATGTCCCAGTCAATGCTCCTCTTAATCCATCAACTCCATACGATAATGGGTCTAACTTGACTATTATATTAAATGCGTTGGGCAATCCTGTTACCGGGAACATTGCTCCTGACAAGAAGAATAATGGCATCACTAAAAAGTTTAGTATCAATTGGAATCCGTGAAAGTCCTGCATTCTTGAAGCTATTGCTGTTCCTAACGCCGTGAATGTTATTGATATTAATATCATAAACACTAATCCCAGCAGTAATGTTCCAGTGCTAATTATTTTAAATCCAATAATTAATGATAATAGCATTACAAAGATTCCCTGCATTACAGCAAGCGATGCTCCGCCTAAAGTTCTTCCAATCATTATACTTAGCCTTGATACTGGCGCAACTAATGTTTCTTTCAAGAATCCGAACTGTCTATCCCAGATTATTTCTATTCCAGATGATATTGATGTGAATAGAAGCGTCATTGCTATGACTCCTGGAACTAAGAACTCAATATAGTTTCCTTGACCTGCCTGCTTAAATATTGGTCCTAGACCGAATCCGAATGCAACCATAAATAGTAATGGTTGTCCTAATGAGCCTGCAATTCTCGACTTAGATCTAAAGTATCTTTTTAATTGTCTAATCCACATTATATATACAGCGCCCATTATACTCTCCTCATTCGCATTCTATTTCTCATCTGTTCGCTTGCGCCCAAATCTTCATCACGCAAATTACTTCCTGTTAATTTGATGAATGCGTCCTCTAAATTTTTTGTCTTCGTATTTTTCATAATATCCTTTGGACTCGCAACAGTCAATATCTTTCCATGGTCGATTATTGCAACTTTCTTGGCAATCTTTTCTGCCTCTTCAATATAATGTGTTGTGAAAAATACAGTAATATTTTCGTCTTGGCTAAGCTTTACAATATAATTCCATATATGATTTCTGGTCTGAGGGTCAAGACCAGTAGTTGGTTCGTCCAAGAATAATATTTTTGGATGATGCAATAATCCTCGTGCTATCTCTAATCTTCTTCTCATTCCGCCTGAGAATGTTTTTACAATATGGTCTTTTCTGTCCCATAATTCAACGAACTTTAATAATTCTTCAATCCTGCTCTTTAGAAGCGCTTTTGGGATACTGTATAATATTCCATGGAATTCCATATTTTCATATGCTGTTAATTCTTCGTCTAGACTCGGATCCTGGAATACAATGCCAAAGCTCTCTCTGACAGCATCCCTGTCGGTTTCTGTATTGATATTATTCAGTACTACTTTTCCGCTGGTCTGATTTAATAAAGTAGTTAGAATCTTGATTGTTGTTGTCTTTCCTGCACCATTCGGACCTAAGAATGCAAAAATTTCTCCTTTCTCAACTGTGAATGAGATATCATCTACCGCTTTTATATCTCCAAAAATTTTACTCAAATGTTCTACAGTTATAGAATTTTCCACAGGAACCTTAACGACCTCTTTATTCATAACTCACCTTTATGAATTTCATAGATAGTAATATATAAAGATTTCGGAAGATTAGTCCATCATCACTTTATGTATACGCATTATATATGCATATATACTACATAAAGGCATATATACTACATAAGATTTAAAAATCAAATAATTGTCCATAAAAGATGACTTCAAAGCTAACTTTTGATTGGAAATTGTTTGGAGGAAAGATGTATATAGAAATATATTCTTCTGACGAGTTAATTGAGACAAGCATATTAAATGATATAATGGCTGGAGCTCAGACAGAATCGCTGCGCTTACAATCAATATTTAATCTATATGATGTTAACAGCGAATTATCCAGACTTAATCGTGAAAGAAAGCTTGAAGTGTCCAAGGAAATGCGTGAAGTGTTGGTTCTTGCGCTGAAGCTTTGTGAGTTGACTGATGGAATGTATGATATAACACTAGGACAAAACATATTGCAGAGGAAGTCAGGCAAAGAACTAAAGAAAGTTGCGTGCAGTTACAAAGATGTATTAATTAAAAGAAATGTTGTTACATTAAATAATCCTGAAGTAATTATTGATTTAGGAAGCATTGCTAAAGGTTACATAACTGATAAGATTGCTGAGTATTTACGAGAGTATGGTGTCGAGAATGGCATGATTGATTCTCGAGGAGATATTAGATTTTTTGGAAGTCAAGAGAATATTATTGAGATACAGCATCCTAGGATAAAGTCTGATGCATTGTGTAAGATACAATTGAAGGATAAATCTGTAGCCACATCTGGAGATTATAATCAATTCGATAAGACCTATGAAAAGAATCATATAATCAATAGCAAGGATTTGATATCTATAACTGTTGTCGCTGATGCGTTAACTCTGGCTGATGGACTTGCAACGGCATTATTTGTATGCGATAAGAAAATAAGAAAAGATTTATTAACGGAGTTTAATAATGTAAAAGTATTGAGTGTAGATAAGAGTTTGCGTGTCGAGATGTTTAATGGTTTTGAAAAATTATTAATTAAGTAATATTTGATGTAATTTGATGTAATCTAATATATTAAGTTATTACAAGATAATATATTAAGTTATTACAAGAGTGAGATTATGAAATCTAAAACAGTGTTTGGATGGTTATTGATAATAATTTTATCTTTGATACCAGTATTATTATTGTTTACGTTAGGCAATGGAATGCAAGTATTCCATAACTATGGATCACTGACGCACGTGCTCGGTCAAATCTTCGGACTTGTAGGAATGACGATGTTCGCATTGACGTTTATGCTGTCAACAAGAGCAAGATTTATTGAAGAACTATTCGGCGGACTGGATAAGGTTTATATCGTGCACGGTATATTTGGCGGGCTAGCACTACTATTTATATTGTTTCATCCAATATTTCTTGTCTTAAAGTTTGTCCCAAGTGCTATGGGATATGCTGCTAAATATTTATTGCCTAGCAATTCATGGTCAGTAAATTTTGGAATAATAGCATTACTAGGATTGATATTATTGATATGCTTCACATTATATTCTAAGATGAAGTATAATAAATGGAAATTTACGCATGAGTTTTTGGGAATAATGTTCATCCTGGCTGTATTGCATATATTTCTTGTGCGTAATACTGTAGCTCAGGATAATATATTCAACGGATACTTTGTATATGCCGGGGTGGTGTCTGCAATTGGAATAATTGCATTTATTTATAGTTTAGTTATTAGAGGAGAATTGATTAGAAATTCATTGTATAAAGTTATTGAGTTGGATAAGCATGGTGATTTTTTTGAGGTAACAATGAATAGTAATAATCCTATTGATTATAAGTCTGGACAATTCGTATTTGTAAAATTTTATAACAGGAAAGTTCCTTCAGAGGCACATCCATTCTCTATAGCATCAAAGTCTGGAGATGAAAATCTTAAAATTGTTGTTAAGAAGCTTGGTGATTATACTATGCTGCTTGAAAACCTAAATGTTGGTGATAAAGTTTCAGTTGAAGGCCCATACGGTAAATTTAATTATAAGAATTATGATAATCATGATCAGGTATGGATTGCTGCTGGAATAGGCATAACACCATTTTTAGGGATGGCTGAAGATTTGTTAGATGATGACTTGCATCGAGTAACGTTATTTTATAGTGTTAAGGATGAAAAAGATTTTGTAGGATATAAACTGCTTGAAGAAGTTTCTGCAAAAAATAATAGGTTTAAGTTTGTGCCGTGGAATACTTCGAAGCAAGGATTCATTACAGCAAAACATATATTTGAACATACTGGAAAATCTGCACGTAAAGAGTTCTTTATATGCGGGCCACCGGCATTCAAGGATGCCATTGTATCAGGATTAATAAAAGAAGGCGTGTCTGGGAATAAGATACATAATGAGGAGTTTGGATTCAGATGAGATTTGATAAATTGAAAATAATAATTGGAGTTGCAATTGTACTTTTTGTATTTGTAGCTTCAGTAATAATTGTAAGTGGATTAATAATTGATAAGGCTCAAAAGCAAACTTCACAGGGCATTGATAATGTTGCAGCAATAATTAATAATAAGACGAATAATAATATTGTGAGTAACATTGCGGATAATACTACTGTGATTAATACTTCTGTAGCCACAACTCCAGCAGTTGATAATACATCTACGACTTCTGTAGTGGATAATACTCCTCAGCCTGTTGTTACTCCACCGCCTGCTCCAATAGTAAATCCTCCAACGAGAAGGACTAGAGCGTCGTAAGAATTTCTTTTATTACATTCTTATTTTGATTCTTTTTATAATTTTTAGCTAAGTTTCTTAATTTGTCTGAATCGATATTAATATCTTTTTTTGTAAATATATTCTTGATTTGTCCTGAACTTAGAAATTGAATGAACTGTGTTATGTTTTTTGGTTTGTTTGTATGGATGCAGCGCTCAAAGTCAATCTGGATTGGTTTATTGTTTCTAACTATGATATGTTTGTATGGATTTGTTAGTTCTAATTTGTTAATCTTTAACTTGTCCATGATATAGAGTTGGTTGAGTATTTTGGTTAGAATTGCTATAATCTGCTTCTTATTTGATTTTTCTAAATAATTCAGGATTCTATCGCCTTTGATGTATTCCATTCTTAGTTCGTTTTTGGTGTTGCTAATATACTTTGGTCCTATGCCTTTTTTGTTTAATAATTTTAAAAATTTAGCTTCCTCCCTTGCGTTGTAATGTTTAGTTAATGAGCGCTTTATTGCAACTCGTCCTTTAATTTCAACTATGCCTCTATGCCCTTTGATGACGTTTAGATTAATTAATTTTAGTTGATATACGTATAGCTGTTCCATAAACAATCCTTGTTTTTTTAGTTCGTACTTATTATAATTTAATTGTTTGATTATATTATCTATCTCTTCCTTATTTGATAATGAGCTGAATAATAGTAAGATTTGACCATCGATGTTTAAATGATGTGCTGCTTGCTTTAGGAATTCTGCTATTAACTCATATCCGTTCTTTCCGCCTGTTGTAATTAATTTTTCGTCGTCAAACTCGTCTTCAGGCAGATATGGTGGATTGAAAATAATCGTGTCATACTTTCTTTTAATATTTTGGAATAAGTCTGATTGGATAGTTTTCGCGTTAATTTGTTTTTCTACATATTCTAGGGCTTTAATATTAATATCTGAGAATGTTACATCATTTGTATTCTTTAATGCTGTAATGCCTTGTATTCCTGACCCGCACCCCATATCTAGAACTTTGCCTTTAGCATATTTGATTACTTGAGATGCAAGCAAGAATGAATCCTCTTCTGGAATATAGACTGTATCTTTCATTGTCTTGGGAAACGCTTGTCTATTTCAATTACATACTCTTTAACTCTTTCCACGATAGAATTCAGATAATATTTTTCAATCTTTTCAGCGAAGATATATTGTAATGTAGTGTTCTCATTTATTATGTATGAATTCTTTACCTTTTCAACTATGAATAGTTCTCTTAATCTTAATAATTGTCTTCTGATATTGCTTGATGCTATTCCTAAGAGTTGTAAATTATTCTTTTTTCTAAAATCAATAACGTGCTCTTCAACTTCTAGGGAAGTGAGTGGGTCCTTAGATTTTAACATTATGAACAGTATGTCAACGATAATATCTCTAGAATCTCCTGGCTGTAATAAGCCTACACTTAGACATAACTTTCTTACTAGTTCTCTATCTTTTAATGTGTCTGGCTTCTCGTATTTCCTTAAAGTTATTTCCGCTAAAGATCTATCAATCGCAATCTTATTCAAATCCACACCCCTAAGAATACTCTAGGAACACTAATATATAAAGTTATTGATGAAAATGTTTAAGAAATGATGAAGAGGTGTTAGTGAGAGGAAGATGTCTGTGAGAGAGTGTTAATATCTAAAATATAAGAATATTTAAATATAAAATAATTATACTAGCTATTATGGATAAAGAGTTAAAAAGAAAACTTCAACTTATTGAGGATAGAATTGTTAGGATTAACGATAGAGAATCAAGAAAAATTCAATTTCAGCTAAATACCTACTCTATGATACTGGGAGCTATAATCGCTTTATCTATTGCTTTGGTTGTAGAATTTATTAAAAGTATTCTACCAACTAAATTTTCAACATTTATAGGTTTAACAATTTATGCTTGCCTTTTGATAGGGATAATTTTTTGGGCAAGGACAAAAGAACTTATGGACATAGGTGATTTTGAATTTACAGGAAATTTAAATGTCAAAAAACACAAAGATATATTCATCAAAGAAGTTGAACAGATTGTATCTACAAAAAATAAAAGCTTGAAGGAGAAACTCCGACCATCATTTAAGGGATTCAACGTAACAAAATATTGGTATAATACTTTTAGATGTGTGTATAAAGATAAACTGGAGTATATTTTGAAAAATACAGATAAGTTAGATGCTATTTTAATAAATTACTCATCTGACTCCAATAGTAAGTCCTCACAAATATTTCTGGATTTTAAAAACGAACAGTTTGTGGTTTCACTAGACGATCAACATTTTTCAACAAATGATGCACTAAAAATTGTAAACGAGTTAAAAAAATTAAAATATGATTTCTTTACTATGAATAAATCAAAAATAAGAGGATTTTAAAATGAGAAGAGCTGAACCAACATTCGCCTTGTTTTTACCCCTTGTGATGATATTAATTATTCTTTTGTTTACTGCATTCATTACGGATATGGTTATGTTTAAATTTAGTTACTTTTTATTTGTTTTTATATTCGTGTTATTATTATTGGTGTCGTTCTTAATACTTAAAATAATAAAACCGCGATGGTAGTATCATAAATTATGCTTTATTAAAACTTATTTTTATATCTTTGCCCTTAATCGTCTCGGAAACAGTTGCATCGAACTTAAAATCGTTGTGGCCAAACAATACTTTTCTTGCACCACATTTCTCAGCAATCATACTAGAATACTCATCAATCTCTAATTCCGTGTCAATAAACAGTTCAATCACATCTTTCTTACTCAAGTTTGAATCTTTACGTAATTGTTGAACTCGTCTCATTACTTCTCTAGCATATCCTTCCAACTCAAGTTCAGGTGTCATCATTTTATTCAAATACACGCTTCCATTGCGAACATCAGCCATTACATAATCAGGAGGACAGACTTTCTCAATTATTACATGATTCGAAGTAATCGAAACGCCGTCATTAACATAAGGCATATTATTCTTTATATGTTCAGATATCATCAATGCATGATCATTAATCATTTCAACAACTTGATGAGTTCGCTGGCCAAAATCCTTGCCGATAGTTTTAAAGTTAGGTTTCAATCTCAGTTCAACTTCCATATTCTTCAAAACAACATTCTTGACATTGACCTGCTTCATTATCAATGCAGTCAAATTCTCAATCTTCAAATCATTACAATCAACAACTAATTCAGATAAAGGCCATCTAACTCCTAAATTTAATTTATCTCTACAAGAAAGCGCGGCCTGAACTACAGAAAGTACATCATCCATGCCTTTTTCTAATGTTAAATCAATCATCTTTTCATCAGCAATAGGCCATTCAAGAGCATGTATAGATTCTTCAGAAAGTTCAAAATGATTCTTCAAATCTAAAAATATTTTCTCAGTAATGAATGGACAAACTATTGAAAACATTTTTACAATTCCAAGCAATGTATGAAATAAAGTGTATAACACAGCCTCTTTCTCATCATCGCTTCCCGAAACTGATTTATCTCTAATCAACTGTATATACACGCGCGACAAATCCATATACAACGCTTCAATCAAATGCGGAGCAGCATCCAAGTGATATAAATCTAATTCAGAACTAAGTTTCTTAATAGTAGAATTTAATCGAGACAACATATATCTTTCTTCATCGCCAAGTACAGGATTACGCGTTAATCGTAATCCATTATTCTCTTTAAACTCAATCAAGAAATTATGCAGGTTCCAAAGTATCATCAAATTCTTATTTTTTAATCCAATCTCATCCCAACTGAAACTCATATCATCTCCGATTGTAATGTCGATAGCATAATAACGAAGAGTATCCGCTCCAAACTTAGCTATTACTTCAGTCGGACTAATAATGTTTCCAAGAGACTTAGACATCTTTTCGCCTTCAACATCAGTAATAAATCCGTGCATGCTGACATTCTTGAACGGAACTTTATCAAAAGCAAGCGTTGACGCAACCATTAATAGATTAAACCATCCGCGAATCTGATCTTTGCCTTCAATAATAAAGTCAGCTGGAAAATATTTATCAAATAATTCAGTCTGCTTAGGATAATCTAAACAATTCCATGATGCAGTACCAGCATCAATCCACACATCTAAGACATCAGGAATACGCGTCATAGTATGACCACAACTACACTTCAACTTAACAGTGTCAATCCACGGTTTATGCAAGTTAGCAGGAAGTTCATGCAACGCTTTTTCTCGTAATTCAGCAACAGAACCAATTACTTCATACTTATTACACTTAGGATTTTCACAAATCCATATTGGAACTGCTGTTCCCCAGAATCTTTGCTTAGTAATAGAATTATCCTTCAAATTCTTAAGCCAAGAATCAAATGCATTCTTTGCAGTCTCAGGATACCAGTAAACATCCTTATTTAATTCAATCATTCTATCTTTAATATCTTCAGTCTTAAAGAACCATTGATCAGTCAATCTAAATACAATTGGATTATGACATCTCTGACAATGAGCATACTCGTGTTCAACATACGTTGTTTCAATTAGAGCGCCTTTCTCTCTTAAAATATCAATAAATATTCCGTCATCACTCTTAGCTGTAAGTCCAGCAAATCTTCCATCCTCAACAGGAAATACTCCTAGCTCATCAATATTATTAAACGGCAATATTCCATACTTTTTTCCTACTTCATAATCTTCAGGACCACATCCAGGAGCACAATGCACGAGTCCCGTGCCTGCACTTGTGTCAACATATTCTTCAGACAATATAACAGTATGAATATTTTTGCTATGCTTCTTTAATTCAGCATAAAGCATATATTCATGGAATGGATGTTCATACGATAATCCAAGTAATTTATCTCCTTTAAATTCTTCAACAATCTCAAATTGTTTATTTACAAGACCATTAATAAAAACTCCAGCTAGAGCCGAAGCAACAATCCAAGTTTCATGTTTATCATGGTCTAAGTGAACTTTAGCTCTAATATAATCTAGTTCTGGATTAACCATTACAGCAAGATTGAATGGAATAGTCCAAGGAGTAGTAGTCCAAATAATTAAGTACTCGTTTTCTTTTCCTAAAACTTTGAACTTTACAAAAATAGAATTGTCCTCAACATTTTTATATTCTAATTCGTGTTTTGCAACTGCAGTCTCGCAAGACTTGCACCAAGTCATAACTTTATTGCCTTTGTATAATCTGTTTTTCTCATGAGCTTTCTTGATTAAGAACCATTCTCCCTCCATATACGAATTATGAATTGGCATGTACGCATTATCATTATTTAACCATACGCCCATATTCCACATATCTTGGCTCATCACAGCAGCGCCTTCTTCAGCAAACTTAATACACTCGTGTGAAAATTTTTCTAGGCCAAAATCTTTAATGTCATGTTTAGTCTTTAAGTCAAACTTTTTCTGGACTTTGCCTTCAATAGGAAGACCATGCATATCATAGCCTCCTCTATCCCAGACGTCAAAGCCTTTCATTCTCTTATAACGCAATAATTCATCTTTCAATGCACTATTCCATGCCGTTCCTAGATGCATCCTTCCAGAAGTATATGGCGGGCCCTGAAGCCAATAGAATTTTTCCTTGCCATGACCCCTATGTTTAACATTCTTGTAAATATTACATTCTTCCCAAAACTTCAATATTTCAGCTTCAACTTCCTTAAAACTATAAGATTTCATTATAGAAGAAAGATTAGAGGGTGATTTAAATAGTTTACTGGAAATTTTTAATTTCCGGGAAACTCTCAAAACAAGGTTTTGATAGTTTACTTAAAAATAATATTTATGTTATGTAACTACTAAACAGTAATATTTATAAATCTTGCCTCTTTTCTCCAATTATGCAAATACAAAGATATCTCCTAAAAGACGAAGAACATGCAGATTTTTTTGGGATAATTAATTCTGAAATACATAATTATGATTTTGATTGGTATTTTAGCGATAACAAAATAGGCATAATTCCTAATGAGTCAGGAGAATCGCGTTATTTTTATGATGGAATTTTAGTTGCAGATGATTCGTTAATCATTCATCCAAGTGAAGTCCATCCAAGAATTGGAAGAGAGATTGCTAGGATTGGCAGTATTAAGGAACATGACTCTCCTCGTCCTGATGAAAGGTCTAAGCTTGTTAAAATGATAATGTCACATGATTTAATTCATTTATACATTTCAACAGATAGACCAGATGGTATTGTAAAGTATGGAGGCATTCTAACATTTTCTCCTATAAAACCATCAGAATCATTATATAATCTAGGCAAGATTCTACCAGTAAAAACAGATAAAGACGTGCGGTCGGAAATAGAGCAGAAAATTCAAAGGATGAGAGAAAGACTTTACGAATAATTCTTAGTTGTGTTAATTCTAACTAAATCACAACAAATATAAATACCTCTATCAAAGTATATGCATGGCTTTATTCAGGAATGAAAATGATATTGAAACGTTGCAGAATGCGTGTCCGATATGTCATTCAGATGTGAAAGGCAATGATATATTCTTATATTTTTGTAAAAATTGCAATATTCTATTCAGAAAAGAAGATTTAGTCTTGGATAAGAGAGTTGTAGAATCTATCTTAAAACAAAAGATTACTGAAAAGTTTGAGAAGGATAAAGGCAAGATAAAGATAATAGATGAGCCGATTCAAGTCAAAGATATCTCAGAAAAGAAACAGACACTTTTGAAAGAATTAGAAAAGTCAAAGAAATATTACATCTCTAAGAAATCTAATATTATACATATGGCAAATTGTCCATACGGAAAGAATATAAAGAAGCAGAACAAAATCACATTAAAGACGTTAGAAGGAACGGAAAAATTAAAGAAATGCAGATGCATGACAGAGCAATAATAAACTAGATAGGGTGAATCAATGGCAATAATCAATAAAATAACGAAGAATGAAGATGCAAATAAGCATAGCGACCAGAAAGTGGCTGTATTCGTGGATATACAGAATATGTACTATTCGGGAAAAAACTTATTCAATAGGAAATTAAATTTTGGAATGCTATTAAAGAAAGCAGTCAGCAATAGGAGACTAATCAGGGCATTGGCATATGTCATTAAGGCAGACATGCCTGATGAGGGCAACTTTCATGATGCATTAAAGAATGTGGGCTTTGAAGTCAAGAGCAAAGACTTGCAGACATTCTACGGCGGTCATAAGAAAGGAGATTGGGATGTCGGCATAGCGATGGACACAATAAGGCTAGCATCAAAAGTCGACACAATCGTAATAGTTTCAGGAGATGGAGATTTTGCAGACTTAGTTGTATACTTGAAAGGTCTAGGATGTAGGGTTGAGATAATCGGATTCGAAAAGACGACAAGCTCAAGATTATTAGATGTGGCTGACGACTTTATTCCAATAGATAGAAAATATTTGATATGAGCCAGAAGAACATTTGATACAAGTCATTCTACAATATTTTTTATTATTTTTTTAGTATTTTCATTACATTTTTATATTCTTATAACATTAAATAATTATGTTCATAAACAACATTAATCCTGTACTTGTAAGCATCGGTCCATTAAGTATAAAGTATTATGGATTAGTATATGCATTAGGATTTCTTATGGGCTACTTATTCTTGAGATATACTGCTAAGAAAAGGAAACTCAAATTGACGGAGGACCAAATTGACATATACATAATCTGGCTAATTGTCGGCTCAATATTAATGGCAAGACTATTTGACGTGTTCATATATAATCTTCCGCAATACATCAACAATCTTTCAGAAGCTTTCAGGATATGGGATGGAGGATTAAGCTTCCAGGGAGGATTAGTCGGAGCAATAATCGTAACAATAATATTCTGTAGAAGATATAAGATACATTTCTATGATATTGCAGACTTGCTTGTAATTCCGACTGCATTGACATTATTCTTTGGAAAATTAGCAAATTATACGAATTCAGAATTATATGGAACTATCACAAATCCACAAAGTACTCCGTGGTGTGTAATATTTCAGAAAATTGATATGTACTGCAGGCATCCAACACAGATATATGAAGCAATTGCAGTATTAATCTTATTTATAATTTTATTAGTATATTATATACACCAAGAAAAATCCGTTAAAGCAAAAAATAAAAAAGGAACAACATTCTGGATATTTATCCTAGGATATAGCATCCTAAGATTTTTTATAACATTCTTAAGAGATGAGCCGCAATATGCAGGCCTAAATGTTGGGCAATGGTTAAGCATATTAACCATACTCATAGCAGGCATATTTTTATGGAAGCTATGGAAGACAGAATCCAAAAGTATATAAATAAGTATACTAATATCCAATTGAAGAGTGTGAGCATATTAAAGATAAATAGCGTAAGGTGAGTTATATGGTTATGAAAACTGTATCTGGACCAAGATGTTTGAAGCATCAGATAGAATGTACATACAATTGTGGTTGGTGTGGCAAGCCAATATGTGAAGAATGTTTAACAGTAGCTAATGGAAAAAAATACTGTGATAAGTGTTGGGCAAAAAAACAGCAGATGACGCCAGCAAGAGCAGAAGATACACCAACAGTTGTAAGACCAAGAACTGTCATAAGAAACGTTGATACATCATTAGATCCGAAGATTGCTGAGCAGAAGAGAATAGAACTGCCAAACAAAAAGAAAGTAGATTCAAGCATATTCGAGCTATAAATATTTGAGGTAAAAATGAGTGCTGACATAATGGTATCAAATAAGCAGGAGATAGGCACTGATAAAAAATTCAGGACAGCAGTTGATAAGTGGTTTGGCTATGTATTATATGATTTAAACAAAGAGTGTGATATCTTTCTGGATGAAAAACTGGTAAAAGATAGGAAGTATGAGCCTTTTAGCTTTAAACAGACAGAATCAGATGTTTTTGCCATTACATGCATGGATATTGTTGTGGCTACGGTAATATTTGTCAGGAATGATGAAGGCAAAGTTTCAGCCACAGAATTGGTAATCCCAAAAATTATAGATAACAAATTCAATAGAACAATATTTGTTAATTTCTTAAAACATAGAAAACCGGAGTATGAAATAAGGGCTAAAATAGATCTTGCCGCTCTTTGCACTAAGAAGATACAGCTCAACCTAACTTGGTAATATCAAGTATTATTTTTTTATCTTATCCATTATCCTTAACTCTTTAAATTTAGCAGTTCTTAGAATATCATCTAGTTGTACATTAGTAAGATGTTCAGGAATTACAATCTCGCCTTTCTCGATTAAAGATTGAATGATGTTTTTCTGCAGATTAATCATCTTCTCAAGTTTTTCAGCAGCAATCTTCTCAGCATCATAATCATCAGGATTATTCAATTTATATTTACATTTACCAAGATTCTTAGTTGTCAATAATGGATAAGAATTACAAATCAAAGGCCTGTTAAGATAAATACCACATAACCTGCTCTTCTTGTCATAGAATGGACAAATATCATGATTAATATAATAATCTAAAATAATAAGTTCGTGATGTGATTTATCATAAACTGCACGCTTAGGAACCAAATCAAGTTTTATTCCTCTAAGTTTGGCTTCTTCCTTCAATACTTCAGCTTCTTCAGGCCAAACATTAATTGTAATATCAGAAAGCCTGGCCAAATATATTATGCCAAATTTATTGAACATATAATGTCTATATTTTTCTTCATCCTCATTGCTTATGCCTTTGTCTTTTTCTCTGATATGGCAGCACTCACCACATAAAGTACAATTAAAAACTTTCTTACCATTTACAATCTTAAAATTTGGAATTCCATTATGACTTTTATCATCCATGAAAGCAATATTAATCACAACTTTATAAAGATTTAGACTAATAACTGTTTTTGTTTCTCCGTTAGAGTGGGGAACAATTTTTATAAACACACAGCATTATGTTATATCATGTTCTTCAATAAGAAACCATTTATCGTTACAAAGCTCGATTATACGAAGCCGTTTATAGTCTTAAATCTTAAAACATATAAGGAGGGCACTGATTCTAGTGCAGTAAAGCTTGCATTGATTGCAGAGAAAGTGCAAAAGAAGACAGGATTAAATATAATCTTGTGCGTTCAAGCGATTGATTTGAAAGAGATAGCATCAAGAGTAAAGATTCCAATATATGCACAACACGTTGATTATAAACCAGTAGGAAAAAGTACGGGTAATATAGTTCCAGAACAATTATTGAACATTAATATTAGAGGGTCATTATTGAATCATTCTGAAAAGAATATTTCTTTAAATGATATTGAAAAGACAGTAATCAGACTAAAAGAATTAGATATGACGAGTATAGTTTGTGCAAAGAGCCAAGTTGAGGCAAAACAAATTTCAAAGTTTAAGGTTGTCAAACCGACATTCATTGCCGTTGAACCGCCAGAATTAATTGGTGGAGAGATAAGTGTAAGTCAAGCGAAACCCGAAGTTATAACCAAATCAGTCGGAGTTTGTGGAGATATTCCAGTATTGGTCGGAGCAGGAATAAAAGATAATGCAGATGTCAAAGTTGCGATAAGTAATGGTGCAAGAGGAGTGTTGCTCTCATCGCACTTCGTGCTCGCAAAAGACCCAGAGAAATTCTTGGTAGAATTATTGAAAGGAGTATAACAGAAATACAATTCTTAGTTAAATTGGAATATATAATCCAAATCTAGAAATAAATAAATCTATGGGTTATTAGCATAGACTTGAACTATTCCATATACCGTCCCGGTAGAATTTGTTATTTTAATCGTATATACATACTGTCCTTTAACACTCGAAGGCATTCTAAGCAGCATGCCCTTAACACCTTGACTATGAGGTGCTAATTCCAAGTTTGTAGATGTCATTTCCATATACGTCTTTAATGTATTTGCATCAGTAATAGCGGGTTCTCCAACAGGATTATCTTTCTTATATATTTGCACACTAATCAAATCCACGCTGAATGTTTGTTCATTATCAAAATTATTCGTCACGCCGACACCAACCAATTTAGCGTCACCAGGACCAATCACAGGATCGCTAGGATATACTACTACATCTTCATTATCGCTTAGCATCATGCTCTTGATACGCTCCTCGGTCTGAGAATCTAATGCATCAACAACAGGTTTAGCATTTTTTATCATCCTAAAGAACATTGCTAAACCGCCAACAACAATTATTATAGATATTATAATCACAATAATAAAGTTTGCAGAAAGCTCGATTTGACCCTTACGTCTTGATTTCTTCATTTTAAGTCTCAATGTTAAAAATAATAAAAAAATTATAGAATAAAAAATAAATGAATTAGTTCTTAATAAATTCATATTCTCTGACTAGTATTACAGTCAATATTATTAGAAGTACAACACCGCCAAACATTACAGCAAGTCCCATTATTAAACTTGTTGATGCTGCTATAATATCATATAATCCTAATGCTAACAGGAATACTCCTAATAGCAAGAACTTATCTAATACTAATTTCAGAATATCAAATTCTTCTTGTCTTGTTAAATGTCTTTTCATTAAGCATCACCTTTTATACTACTTTAACCGTTATATCTTTATTTGCATTACCAAGCGTTACAGTACAGATGTATAATTCTTTAGTTATTCCAGCAGTAATTCTTAACGAATAACTCTCTGCTCCACCAGCAATGGATACTTTTGCAAGACCTTCACCCGATGGTGCGCCAGCTGTTGGACTACAAATCATCGAAGGAGTAAAAGATGTTCCAGTCGCTGCATTATCATAATATGATAATCTCAAAGCAGCTTTTTCTCCAGGCGAAAGTACAACTAATGTTCTGGATAATGTTAAGGTATCAGAAGCAGTAGCCTGTGCAGGTTCAGGCTCTTCTATCTCTACATTTTTACTTATATCACCAAATTTCGACTTGACAAATCCTAATATCAATCCTAACATTACGATTGCAATGACTAGAATAACGATTGAGTTAACACTCAACTCCATAGAACCTTTCTTGTTCATGACAAACACCTCTTGAATAATTTTAGTATACTTTGAGTGTTTATATTTATAAATCTTTTGAATGAGAGGACAAAGTTAAGAGTTGCATAACAAGAAATTAAAATTAGAAACTATAACAGATAAAAATTGAAAATCTAAGAAACATAAAATAAAAATAATATAAAAAATAAAAAAGTTTTACTTCTTAGCCGGAGCCTTACCCTTAGCTTCACCAGCTTGGGCAGCGACGTCAGAAGGTAATAACTTCTTGATGAGATCTTCAGGGATACCTGCTTCGTGAAGTTTAGCCTTGATAACAGATTTCTCCTTGCCCTTCAAGGATTCAACGATATCAGTTGCTTTCTTCAATTCGTCAGCGTGTCTCTTCTCTACTTCTTCCTGCAATTTCTTCTTTTCTTCCTGTAATCTCTTCATCTCTTCAGCACTTAATTCAGTCTTCTCAGCCTTAATTTCAGCATCGAACTTACCTGATT
>Ga0182027_10004544_pt1 | contig 21452 bp, 16 predicted proteins | sample 712E1DmetaG_FD_121300 | JGI IMG/M metagenome (GOLD analysis project Ga0182027, IMG submission 121300) | Permafrost microbial communities from Stordalen Mire, Sweden - 712E1D metaG (Illumina Assembly) | ecosystem: Environmental > Terrestrial > Soil > Wetlands > Permafrost | place: Sweden... | reverse complement strand
TCCTACGACTTCAATCGGATGTTCTTGATTTTCTTTTCTCAGGTCATTAAATTTTTTAGCGCCGGAATTATATTCGTTGATAAATTCTTTTGCAAATTGTCCGCTTTGAACTTCTTCAAGAATTTTTTTCATTTCTTTTTTTGTTTCAGCAGTAATTAATCTTGGTCCTCTGGTCATACCTCCATATTCTGCAGTATCGCTTACGGAGTAATTCATTCGTGAAAGTCCTCCTTCATAATAAAGATCAACGATCAATTTCATTTCATGCATACATTCAAAATATGCGAGTTCCGGCGGATAACCTGCTTCCACCAGAGTTTCAAATCCTGCTTTTATCAATTCTGCCGAACCGCCGCATAATACTGCTTGTTCTCCGAATAAATCAGTTTCGGTTTCATTTTTAAAGTTTGTTTCAATAACACCGGATCTGGTACCGCCTATACCTTTTGCCCATGCAAGAGACAACTCTTTTGTGCATCCGGACGGATCCTGCTCAACTGCAATCAGACAAGGTACGCCTGATCCTTCAAGAAAAGTTCTACGAACTAAATGTCCCGGACCTTTCGGTGCAATCATCATAACATTTACATCAGCCGGAGGAACAATTTGTTTATAATGAATATTAAACCCGTGTCCGAATGCAAGTGTGTCGCCTGATTTCAAATATGGACCAATTTCGCTGTCATAAACCGTTTTCTGATTTTGATCAGGAAGAAGCACCATAATTACGTTTGCCAATTTAACTGCATCAATAATGGTCATTACAGGCAGCCCTGCTTTTTCTGCTTTTGTCCATGAAGCAGATGTTGTTCTTAGTCCAACACAAACATTCATCCCGCAGTCTTTTAAATTCAGACTATGTGCATGTCCTTGACTTCCAAAACCAAGCACTGCAATTTTCTTTGATTTGAGTAAATCTAAATTCGCGTCTTGTTCGTAATAAACCTTCATTTTTTATATTCCTTTTTTTATATGGTGATATTTTCTTTCTTTTGCTGCCTAACCTGTTCACCTCTTTTAAGAGCTACAACTCCAGAACGAGCTAATTCTTTAATTCCAAAAGGAGCAAATACATTAATTGCAGCGTCAATTTTATCCGGGGGACCTGTAATTTCGATCATCATTGATTTATTTGTAATATCGACGATATTACCTCTGAAAATATCGCAGATGTTTTTTATTTCTTCCATCGAACCTTTATGTATCCCTATATTTAATAAAACGAGTTCTCGTTCAACGTGATAAGTTTCAGAAAGATCGATAACTTTGATCGTATCAATTAATCTATTAAGCTGTTTTACAACCTGATCGATTATTTGATCTTCTCCATCAGTAACTATTGTCATGCGTGATACTTCGGATACTTCGGTTTCGCCGATAGAAATACTATTAATATTAAATCCTTTCCCGCTGAACATTGTAGCAACTCGGTCGAATGCGCCAAACCTGTTTTCAACTAAAACTGAAATTGTGTGTCTCATATTACATCATCCTCTTAGGGTTTAGTCTTTTAACCATCATATCGGATATTGATCCGCCTGATGGAACCATTGGAAATACCATATCTGCTTTAACTACTTTGAATTCGATCAGTACCGGTCTGTCTTTTATTTCAAGTGAGCGATCAATAAGTGCATCAACTTCTTCCGGGTCATCCGTAGAATGCGATTCAATTCCAAAAGCCTCGCCGACTTTTACAAAATCGGGGTTACTTGATCCAAGATCAGTAAAACTATATTTCTCCGCGTGAAATAATTCTTGCCATTGTCTAACCATTCCTAAAAAACTATTATTAATAATAATGAATTTTACCGGAACTTTGTTTGCCGCTGCGGTAATCAATTCCTGAATGTTCATTTGGAATCCGCCGTCACCGCTTATTGAAAATATCGGTCTGTCTTTTACTGCGAATGACGCTCCTATAGATGCGGGAACTGAAAAACCCATTGTGCCCAATCCGCCGCTTGTTAAATTAGAGCGAGGATTAGTATACTTATAATATTGGGAAATCCACATTTGATGCTGACCAACGTCAGATACTATTACAGCTTCGCCTTTTGTTTTCTCTGAAATTCTTTCAATAACATATTCAGTTCTTAATTTTCCATCGCCATTTTCATAATGAAGCGGGCATTCTTCTTTCCACTCATTTATCTGTTTCAACCATTCATCTATTGCGGGTTTCTTCTGCATTTCTGCTGCAATTTCAGCAATGATATGTTTTACGTCGCCGACAACAGGCAAATCAACAATAACATTTTTATCAATACAAGTCGGATCAATATCTACATGGATTTTGTATGCTTCTTTTGCAAATGTTTCAACTTTACCTGTAACTCTATCGTCAAATCTTGCACCTAGTGAAACCAGAACATCGCAATTATCGACCGCTCGATTTGCCCAATACGTACCATGCATTCCAAGCATTCCAAGGGAAAGTTCATCGGTTCCGGGGAAAGCTCCAAGACCTTGCAAAGTCATAGTAACAGGCAATTTGTTTTCCCGGGCGAAAACAGCAAGCTCCGGAGAACCGCCTGACATTATTACCCCGCCGCCTACATAAAGTAATGGTCTTTTTGAATTTGATATTATATCTGCTGCTTTTTTTATTTGATTGATATGACCTTTGTAAGTTGGTTTGTAACCTCTTAATTCAACTTCTTCAGGATAAACAAATTCACACTTTGCAGCTATAACATCTTTTGGCAAATCAACAACAACCGGTCCCGGTCTGCCAGTTGATGCGATATAAAATGCTTTACGAATTGTTCCGGCAAGTTCTTTAACATTTCGTACTAAAAAGCTATGTTTTGTAATTGGCCTTGTAATTCCAACGATATCAGCTTCTTGAAAAGCATCATTACCGATCAAGTGTGATGAAACCTGACCTGTGAATACAACAATAGGAATCGAATCCATGTAAGCATCAGCGATACCGGTTACGGTATTTGTTGCTCCGGGACCCGATGTTACTAAAACTACTCCGACTTTTCCTGAAGCTTTTGCATAACCTTCAGCGGCATGAACGGCGCCTTGCTCATGACGAACAAGTATATGTTTGAGAAAATCAACATCATAGAGATGTTCGTAAAGTTTCAGTACAGCGCCGCCGGGATAACCAAATATATATTCTACTTTTTCCCTCTTAAGACATTCAAAAAAGATGTCTGCGCCGCATAATACATGATTCTCATTTTTCATAAAGTGCTCTTATTGTTTTATATTAATTATTTTTTAATATCGCGCCTGTATTTGCAGATGAAACCATTCTGGCATATCGTGCAAGATATCCGCGTTTAATTTTTGGTACAAATGGTGGAAGAGCGTCCAATCTTTTTTTAATCTCATCATCATTTAAATCTACATTTAAAGTCCGTTTGTTAAGATCTATATTTATTATATCTCCATTTTGAAGAGCTGCGATCGGTCCGCCCTCGGCAGCTTCCGGTGAAATATGGCCAATGCAAGCTCCGCGGGTTCCTCCGGAAAATCTTCCGTCAGTTATCAATGCGACTTTTTCTCCCAGTCCTAACCCCATAATTACACTAGTGGGTGAAAGCATCTCGGGCATTCCGGGTCCGCCTTTAGGTCCTTCATAACGAATTACTACAACATTTCCTGCTTTTACATCACCTTTTAATATTCTTTCAACTGCTTCCTCTTGTGATTCAAATATTATTGCCGGTCCTGAAAAAACTTTCATTCCTGATTCAACCGCGCCAGCTTTGATTACCGAGCCATCCGGAGCCAAATTTCCAAACAGAATTGAGAGTCCGCCGGTTTTTGAATATGGTTCTTCAACCGTTCTAATCACTGTTTTATCAAGAATTTCTACACCGGCAATATTTTCGCCTATAGTCTTTCCGGTAACAGTAGGTCGGGATAAATCAAGAACATTCACTTTTGAAATTTCATTTAATATTGCCGAAATACCTCCGGCTCTGTCAACATCTTCCATATGAACATTTTTAGTAGCAGGGCTTACTTTGCATATATATGGTACACGTTCTGAAATTTCATTTAAGATTTTCAAATCGAAATTAATTTCAGCTTCATTTGCAATTGCAAGAGCATGTAAAACCGTGTTTGTGCTTCCACCCATAGCCATATCAAGCGCAAATGCATTTACAAATGATTCGCGGGAAAGTATATCTCTAGGTTTAATATCTTTTTCAATAAGGTTTAGAAGTTGTTTTGCCGCTTTGACTGCTAATTCTTTTCTTTGAGGTGAAATGGCAAGTATTGATCCGTTTCCGGGGAGAGCTAAACCTAACGCTTCCATCAGGCAGTTCATTGAATTTGCCGTAAACATACCGGAACAAGAACCGCATGTAGGACATGCAAAATCTTCAAATTCTTTTAATTTTTTTTCATCAATAAGACCGGATTGAAATTTTCCAACACCTTCAAATACTGAAATCAAATCTATCGTTTCACCGTCGGGAGTTCTTCCTGCTTTCATCGGGCCGCCAGAAACAAAAATTGTTGGAATATTAACTCTAACTGCTGCCATTAACATACCGGGCACAATTTTATCACAATTTGGTATACAAATCATACCATCCAAACGATGAGCTTCAACAACTGTTTCAACACAGTCAGCAATCAACTCGCGACTTGCAAGCGAGTAACGCATTCCAAGATGTCCCATCGCAATTCCATCATCAACACCAATTGTATTGAATTCAAACGGAACTCCTCCGGCTTCCCGAACAGCTTCTTTTATAATTCTTCCAAATTCCTGTAAATGTACATGTCCAGGAATCAAATCAATATATGAATTGCATACACCGATGAATGGCTTGTTAAAATCTTCGTCGGATTTAATTACTCCGGTAGCTTTCAATAAACTGCGGTGCGGGGCTTTTTCAAATCCTTTTTTAATTAAATCAGAACGCATTAAAGACTCCTAATTAATTCCATACAAAATATTATTTAAGGTCTTCGGCTAATCCCGAAATCTGTTTTTATGTTATGTTAGAAATGATTTGGGGATTAACCTATTATCTTAGCCTAGAATCACTAGACCTAATAGGCTTATAATAATAATCCCTAATAGAATAATATTAGAAGGAAGGTTTATCGAAAGAGACATAACACCGCTGTTACCTGAGAAGGTACTTATAGGCAAAGCAATATTTTTAGTTATGTCTTTCATTTATAGTCTAATTCCGTGGCACAAAATAGAATTTGATTTCGGTTTTGTCAAGGGAAAAATCATTTCGGACAAATATTTTATTATAATTCCACACTGTTTAAATATAAGGATTAACTGATTTATAATTATTCATGAATTTGAATAATCTAAAATTTTCATAAGATCATATAAATTATTTATTAATAAATCCGGATTTGTTTTCATAAGTTCTTCTTTCGTTCTGTATCCGTAAGTAACTGCGCAAGTTTTAGTACCGGCATTTTTTCCGCAATAAATATCGAGTTCCGAATCGCCAATCATGATAGTTTCAGAAACGCCAATATTCATTTCTTCACATATTTTAAGAAGGGGTTCCGGAGAAGGTTTATTTTTAATTCCAGGACGTCTTCCCATTACATAATCAAATTTATCAAGGAGATTAAAAAAAGATAAATTCAATTCCGCCTGATCTTGTGCTTTTGTTGTCAATAAAGAAATTTTTATCAGGCGTTGCTTAAGAGCGTCTATTGTCTCGACAACACCCGGATAGGTGAAAGATGAATCGGCATATTCAAAATAAACCGATTTGTATACTGAAATGAATTGGTTGAAATCCGGGACATTAAATCCAAATTCATTAAATATATCTTCAAAATGATGTCCAATCAGATTGTAAAATTCTTTTTCAGGAATTTCCGTACTAATTTTCAAATCTTTCAAAGCTCTTTGAGTTGCTTTATAGATTGTTTTATGTGAGCTGACAAGAGTTCCGTCAAGATCAAATACCGCTAACTTAATATTCATAGAATGTTATTGATATTAGTAAATCTTCTTGGCGCCTGCAGCGAAGTATCTTAAAACTACGCCCGACGGATTAATATAATTTAGATTGATATTATAAGGAACCGATATCTATCAGTCCCTTAAATTCTGAGATTAATTTTTAAGTCTATGAAGTCCAGGCACCTAAAACAAACCCAAATATCAATAAAACAATCAAATGATATCCTCCATCAACAAAAAAACGTTTGAAAGAACCTCCTTCAAATGTATAATTAATAAACATAGTTGCAGCAGTAAAACCAAGCCAACATAAAAATCCAAGTCTCATTCCTTCAGCTGTAGTATTTGCGCCTATGAGTGCCATTACTTGAGCCAGCGCATAAGCCATAAAAATATGACCTAAAAATGAAAATATATATGTTTTGATTGATTTAAACTCTTTTTCATAATCTTCATCAGATTTTTCAAATGAATCAAGCCAAATCTTTCCCAATAACATAGGACTATACCAAAATAAACTAATAACAATTGAAATAAATCCACATAAAAGGACTGCTATATAATTCACATGTACGGCTATTTGCATTACGCCTCCTTTTTAAAATTGGCAGTTATGTTTTAACTTTCAGATTTGATTGTTTATTAAAATAAAGAGTGTCATTTTTTTGCAGAGGGATCTTACATATTATAAGATTGGATGCTCCCATCCTGCAATACTCTTTATAACAATCTTATTTGAACTACAATTAAAATTATCTCTACAATATCAAAAAATCAACTAATATTAATATTGTGTTTTGAGCCGGTATTTAAATAAATTTGCATTGTCAATTAACAATCCGGCAAATTAATATGAAACTATATCAATTCCGCTCCTTAAAATATTTCATCATAATTATTGTTTCCTTCTTTTTTTTACCAAAGTATTCAATTGCTCAAAGTGAAAATAAAACTCCTTATAAATTTGAGCTGGTAAATCAGGTAAAAACAACTCCTGTTAAAAATCAGGCTAAGACCGGAACTTGCTGGTCATTTGCAACGACTTCCTTTATTGAAACAGAATTAATAAGGATAGGGAAAGATTCGCTCATTCTGTCTCCAATGTTTAATGTCAGATATACATATCCTCAAAAGGCATTAAATTATATTCGTTATAGCGGCATGGCAAATTTAGCTGATGGAGGCGAACCTCACGATGTAATGAATGTAGTAAAGAATTACGGATTTGTACCTGAAGAAGTATATGACGGAATGAAAATCGGAGAAGAAAAGCATAATCATGGTGAAATGGATGCTGTTCTTAAAGCAATCGTTGAAACAGTTAATAAGAATAATGGAGGGAAAATTACCCCTCGATGGCAGGAAGTATTCGAATCGGCACTCAATATTTATTTAGGCATTCCACCTGAAAAATTTACTTACAAAGGTACACAGTATACACCTAAAAAATTTGCAGAATCATTTGGTTTTAATTCTGACAATTATGTTGAATTAACATCATTTACACATCATCCGTTCTATTCAAAATTTGACCTTGAAATACCTGACAACTGGAGTAAGGATAAATATTATAACGTCCCGATTGATGTACTAATGAAAATAATTGATACCTCAATCGAATCAGGGTATTCAGTCGTTTGGTCGGGCGATGTAAGTGAAAAAGGATTCAGCAGGAAAATAGGAGTTGCCAATGTTCCCTTGACTGAAGAGCCGGATAGTGTAGAGAAAAAAAATGATGAAGCCGGAGGATATCCTGTTAAAGAAATGGATATTACTCAAGAACTGCGTCAGCAAACTTTTGATAATAGAACAACAACCGATGATCATAGTATGCTTATCATAGGAATTGCAAAAGACCAAAACGGGACAAAATATTATTATACTAAAAATTCGTGGGGAACAAAGGACCGAAAGTATGGAGGATATTGGTATATATCTGATGCATATGCTAGGTTTAAAGTGGTTTCAATCATGGTGAATAAGAATGCCATTCCTAAAGAAATTAAATCAAAATTAGGTATTGACTGAAGCGACAGGTAAATTATAAAATAATCTTACATTATAAGATTATATTGCTTGTAATTGCTGATGAGTCATTCATATTACGAATTGTGCTTTTCTTAACGTAAGAAAAGCACCAAAAGAAACAGCGCTAATAAAATAATTGCTAAAATTTAATACGTTTCGCTACGACAAAATAAACTCGTCCCCGCTTATAGCGGGGCCTCAGACATATTTTGTCGTTTAACGCTCAACGTAATAAATTTTTTAACGCTATTATTTTATAGGCGCAGAAATTATGCCAATTATATTTCTTGTTACTCAATTAATGCAAAAAGGTAAATACCTTTATTAGATGCCTAAGCTGATAGTATTGGGATGAGTTATTTTTTTATCATCTTTTCCAATTTGTCGATTTCATCGCGTAAAGAAGCCGCACGTTCGAATTCCAAATCTTTTGCGGCTGTAAGCATTTCTTCAGTCATTTGATCAAGCAATTCTTTCCTCTGATCATCACTCATAAATTTGATTACAGGTTCCGCAACTTTCATAAATGCCGATTCTTCTTTTTCGTAATCTTTTTTTCTTACATCGGCAATAGAGGTGGACGACATAATTTCCTCAACACTTTTATAAATTGTTGTCGGGGTTATACCATGCTTTTCATTGTATTCGGTTTGAATTTTGCGTCGTCTTTCGGTCTCTTCAATTGTTTTCCTCATTGATTCGGTAATTTTATCAGCATACATTATTACTTTTCCGCTTGAATTACGAGCTGTTCTTCCGGCAGTTTGCATCAATGCCCTTTCACTACGTAAAAACCCCTCTTTATCGGCATCGATAATTGCAACAAGAGAAACTTCCGGCAAATCCAAACCTTCACGAAGTAAATTTACACCTACAAGAACATCAAATCCTCCAATCCTGAGATCACGAATAATTTCAACGCGTTCGAGAGCATCAACTTCACTATGGATATAACGAACTTTGATTTTCAGTTTGTCAAGATAATCTGTTAAATCTTCAGCCATTTTTTTCGTTAAGGTTGTAACAAGAACACGTTCTTTAATTTCAACGCGTTTACGAATTTCGCCAATCAAATCATCAATTTGTCCTTTAACGGGACGGACTTCAATTGCAGGATCAAGCAATCCTGTCGGACGAATTACCTGTTCAACAAAAACTCCCTGACTTTTTGTTAATTCATAATCCGCCGGGGTAGCGCTTACATATATGACCTGATTTGACATAGATTCAAATTCCTCAAATTTCAGGGGTCTGTTGTCAAGAGCAGAAGGAAGACGAAAGCCATATTCTACCAGCACTTCTTTACGTGAACGGTCCCCGTTATACATTCCCCGAACCTGCGGAAGTGTTACATGCGATTCATCTATAATTAACAAGAAATCTTTAGGGAAATAATCCAAAAGACAAAATGGACGCGATCCAGGTGGACGTCCATCCATATGACGGGAATAATTTTCAATACCCGCACAATAACCGATCTCTCTCATCATTTCAATATCAAATCTTGTACGCTGTTCGAGACGCTGTGCTTCAACATATTTTTCCTGCGACCAGAAATATTTTAATCTTTCCCGCAGCTCCTCATCGATTGAATGTATTGCATTATTGACTTGTTCTTTTGTAGTAACAAAATATTTTGCCGGATAAATCGCATCGCTTTCAACTTCTCTAATGATGTCCCCAGTAATTGAATCTATAATTGATAAACGCTCAATCTCATCACCCCAAAATTCAATTCTTACAGCTTCTTCATATTGATAAGCAGGTATAACTTCAATAACATCTCCCCTTGCGCGAAATGTACCTCTGGAAAAATCAGCATCATTTCTAATGTAGTAAATATCAATTAAACTGCGCATTAGCTTCTTACGTTCTATTATTTGTCCCTTCTTTAAGAAAAGTATCTGTCTGGCATATTCATCAGGCGCTCCAATCCCATAAATACAGCTAACGCTGGCAACAATGATAACATCACTTCTTCCTTCAATTAATGCAGTAGTTGCTTTTAATCTCAAACGATCAATTTCTTCATTTACAGCAAAATCCTTTTCTATAAATAAATCACGTTTCACTACATATGCTTCGGGCTGGTAGTAATCATAATAACTAATAAAAAATTCAACGGCATTTTTGCTGAAGAAAGATGTAAATTCGGAATAAAGCTGTGCAGCAAGTGTTTTATTATGAGATATAATAAGTGTAGGACGGTTGTATTCTTTTATGATATTTGACATCGTATAAGTCTTGCCGCTACCTGTTACACCCAGAAGGACCTGATGTTTGTCTCCTCGTTTTAATCCTTCAAGCAATTCTTGAATTGCCTTAGGCTGATCTCCCGCCGGTTCATAGCTCGAAACTAATTCGAAATTTTTCATTTTTCTTTCATTTTCGTTAAAGTGCAACCGGTAATATATGAAATCATAAAATAATGTCTGAACCATGATTTGAAGGATTATAGGATCAGCTTGATTATTTTTAATGAACGTTGATGAAAATAAGACGGATTAAAAAATAACGTCTGAACCATGATTTGAAGGATTAAAGGATTACCTTGATTATTCATAATGAATAGTGATGAAAATAAGATTAATTAAAGAAGTAAATCAAGATAATCCTTTAATCAAGTGAATCAAGGTTCAGACATTTTTTTCTGCTATAAAGTCTTTACCTACTGTATCGAAGCAACCGTTTCATTGCGAAATAAAAGGATAAGTGAAATAATTTATTTAATTTACAAACACAAATACTAATTTTAACAATTATAAAAGAAGAGTTTCATGTTGGGAGTACATATTCAGGATTTTAATTTGAATTTCACTTTATCGTTCATATAATTAGGATCAGAATTTTGATTGAGGTTTAATATGACAATTATAGAATCACAGGAAGAAATAGTTAACGAATTTCAACAGTTTAGCGATTGGGAAGAAAAATATAAATATATCATTGATCTAGGCAGACAATTGCCGGTAATTAATGAATCATATAAAACAGATAAACACAAATTATCCGGATGCCAATCACAAGTTTGGATAAATGCTAAGCTCGAAGACAATAATATTATTATTGAAGCCGATAGTGACGCTGCAATTGTAAAAGGTCTGATTGCATTACTGATAAAAGTATATTCCGGACATTCTCCGGATGATATCCTTTCATCACAGCCCGAATTTATAAATAAAATTGGAATTGATTCCCATCTATCGCCTACACGTAAAAATGGTTTAGGCGCAATGTTAAAACAAATTCAAATGTTTGCAATAGCCTTTAAAACAATTACTCATAATCAATAAATCAATGCTTCCCAAGAAGTCCATCTTCTAAACATTGATTACATTCGAATTGAAGGGTAATATGATGTATATGAAATTCTGATTCGATCTTTTGTTCAATTTTATACCTCAGTTTGTCGCTTTCGCTGATTTTAATATCATTTATATTAACATGAGCCTCAAGATGAATATCTCCGTCTCCAACAGTCCATATATGAACATGATGGATATCTTTAACTTCAAAGAATTTTTCAACTTCCTTTTTGATATCTTCAAGAGATATTTCCGAAGGTGCCCCTTCCATCAAAACGTGTACTGCATCTAAAAGAATATTATAACTTTCTTTGATAATGTATAATCCGATAAGAATTGTTAAAAGCGGGTCAATCCAGTAAATATTCCATCTGGCAATAGTTAATCCCGCCAAAATTACAGCTACAGAAGAAACTGAATCACCCAATAAATGCAAATATGAAGAACGTATGTTAATACTATTTTTTGCATCACGTCTTAAAAGAATCGTCCCTATTAAATTTGCGATAAGCCCTATAAAGGCTATTATAGTCATTAATCCGGCTTCAATTTTATTTGGCTTAAGAAATCTTAGAAAGGCAGCATAAAAAAGAAAAATATAAATTGCTATCAATACAGCAGAATTCATAACGGCAGCTAAAATTTCCGCACGTTTCAATCCGAATGTATGCCGTTCCGAATTGTCGTGTTTTTTTAATCGAAGTGCTATAAATGAGATTATTATTGATACGGCATCACTCAGATTATGCAGAGAGTCGGATATTAATGCCAGACTTCCGGAAAGAATTCCGCCTGCAATTTGCACTATAGTGATCAAGAGATTAAGCAGAATTGTTGTTATCAATCTACCGGTAATGGTATTTAATTTATTACCGTGATTATGTGAATGACTCAAGATTTCCCTTTCAAAACATTCTATTTGTATATCTATTTCTTAAATTACAACTGCATTTTTTAAAAAGCTAAAATATTGAATGGAAAATAATTTCTATAATGATTTTGACATTGAGCGGCTAAAGAGTAGTCCTCGTAAAAATGATTATCGTTCACCCTTTCAAATTGACCGGGACAGGATTATTCATTCCTCGGAATTTCGCAGGCTTCAGGGAAAAACACAAGTGTTTTTACCCGGAGAGTATGATTTTTACCGAACACGACTGACTCATTCAATTGAGGTAGCACAAATTGGAAGAGCAATATGTTCCTATCTTTTTTCAAAAGAAAAGGAAATATTGAATGAAAAATACCATCTTGATGAAGATTTAGTTGAATCAATTTGCCTATCTCATGATTTAGGGCATCCTCCATTTGGTCATGCAGGGGAGAGAACATTAAACAGATTAATGAAAAATTTTGGCGGATTTGAAGGAAATGCACAAACTTTGCGCATGATTACTGAAATTTTTTATCAAGACGATGATAAACATCGCGGTATGAATCCAACTCGCGCTTTTGTTGACGGAATTTTGAAATACAAAGCTACTTTTAAACAATTTAAGAACCCGGATAATCATTTCATTTATGATGAACAGAAAAAATATATTAATTTTATATTTGACGGTAATAAACAACCCAAAAATATTTCATCTCCGGGAAAATTAAACAGTTTTCAAAGTATTGAATGTCAAATAATGGATTGGGCGGATGATACTGCTTATGCAATTAATGATATCGTTGATAGTATTTCAGGAGGTTTTATTACAATGTCTAAACTTTTGGACTGGGCTGGTAAAAAAGAGTTAACACAATCTCAAGCCTGCATTATTGATAATTTACTTAGCTGGATGAAAACAAGTAAATATAAACCAAAATTCGGGACTCAGATTGGTGAATTTATTCGTTCCTGCAGCTTAAGTACCCGCAGGACTTTTATGGATTCATTTACAAATCGATATAAATATATTCTTGTAATTGAAAAAGAAGTTTTTGAAAAAGCACAATTATATAAAAAAATATCAGCTGATATTGTATTTAGATCTTCGCAATTACATCAGATGGAATTTAAAAGCAATATAATGATTGAAAATTTATTTAATCTTTTCTTAAATAATTATGTCACTTCTATTAAAAATGCAAAATTGCTTCCTGATTTTAATGATAATCTAATTCGAAAAGAAAAAAATAAGAATGCCCGGGCGCGAATTGTATGCGATAATATTTCAGGCGCAACAGACTCATATGCCATGCGAATGTATAGAAGGCTTTTTGACCCGGATTATAGTTCACTTGCGGATCTGGTATAACTTCCGGAGGTGGTTTTGCTAACCGGATGGAGATTCAGAACTGCAATTGTCGGTTTACGAATATTATTAAAAACCGAGTAAGATTATGATTACGATTAAGAAAGATTTATTAGTTAATTAGTAATTATTAAGAATTATAGAAATGGCAAATCAAATAACATTGGATGAAAGCTCGAGCAGATATACTCGTCTTTTACGGTATTTGACTGACTATATATTTACTGTAAAAGTTGAAAACGGGAAAGCTGTTGAAACTTATCACGGACCGGGCTGCGTTGCTGTTACAGGTTATGATTCACACGATTTTCAGGAAAATCCTGATTTATGGCATAGCATGGTACACCTTAATGATAAAGAAGCTGTTATTGAACATGCTGAAAAGGCCCTATCCGGAATTGAAGTCCCTCCACTTGAACATAGAATAATTCATCGTGATGGAACATTACGTTGGGTACGCAATAGTATCGTTCTTTCAAAAGATGAAGAAGGAAAAGTTCTTTATTATGACGGTTTAATAAATAACATAACCGAACGGAAAAAAGCTGAACATCTTGCCGAACTAAAACAACGCCAATTAATTCAAGCGGATAAAATGGTAGCTCTTGGAACAATGGTTTCAGGTATTGCCCATGAAATTAATAATCCAAATAATTTTATTCTCCTTAATACCCGTTTCCTTCAAAAAGTATGGGAAGATCTCAAACCGATTGTAAAAGAATATTTTCAAGAAAATAGTGATCTGATGATTGCAGGATTTCCGTTTGAAGAATCAAAAACTAAAATTATTCAAACGCTTGACGGAATTGTTACAGGAGCAATGCGGATAAAAAGAATAACAAACAGCTTAACCGATTTCGCAAAAAAGGACACCGGCCAGCTGGATCATGATGTAGATATTAACCTTGTCGTTGAAAATGCAATTTTGCTTACAGGTAACACAATTAAAAATTCAACAAACAAATTTTCCGTTAATTATAATAAGTTGCTTCCTTTAATCAAAGGAAATCCCCAGCAATTGGAACAGGTTTTAATTAATCTAATTACGAATGCCTGCCAATCTTTGAGCGATAAAAGCAAAGCAATTTCTATAAGTATTGGAATGAATTATGGTAAAAATTCAATTTATATCCTTATTCAAGATGAAGGAATTGGTATTGACAATGAAAATTTGAAAAATATCTTCAACCCTTTTTTCACAACAAAAAGAGACTCTGGAGGAACAGGTCTGGGTTTGTACGTCACATATAACATTGTCAAAAGCCACAATGGAGAATTAAATATCAGCAGCATTAAAGAAGTTGGTACATCATGTGAAGTAATTCTACCAATTGACGGAGTTTAAAATGGCAGCGGCATTATTCCCCGCATTACCTATTCTATTAGTTGACGATGAAGAGCAATTTCTTTTTAGCGCTGAGCTCACTCTCACAGCCAATGGAATTAATAATATTCGGAAAGTCTCCGATAGCAGAAAAGTACTTAGTATAATTCAGCAGGAAGATTTCTCGCTAGTTATCCTTGATATTAATATGCCTTATATAACAGGTTTGGAATTGATCCCTCAAATAATTGAAATAAATCCATGGATTTCAATTGTTGTTGTTACGGCGATGAATGACGTAGAAAGTGCGGTGAACAGTATTAAAGCGGGCGCTTTTAATTATATATTGAAGCCGGTTGATGATACGAGACTTGTTACCACTATCAGAAGCGGTCTCGATTTACGTGATGTTAGAAGTGAAAACAGAAGACTAAAAGATTACCTGCTGAAAGACAAATTAGAACATCCGGAAGTATTCAGCGAAATCATTACCAAAAGCAATTCAATGCGTGCAATTTTTAAGTATATAGAAGCAATCGCGACCTCACCTCTTCCTGTTTTAGTAACCGGCGAGACTGGTGTAGGCAAAGAAATAATGGCTAAAATGATTCATAAGCTCAGTAAGAAATCAGGTGAGCTTGTTCCTCTGAATGTTGCCGGCGTTGACGACAATTTGTTTTCCGATACTTTATTTGGTCATAAGAAAGGCGCTTTTACAGGAGCTGAACATGATCGTAAAGGACTTATTGAACTAGCAGAAAAAGGTACATTATTTCTTGATGAAATTGGAGATTTAAGTCTTGAATCGCAGGTAAAATTACTACGTCTGATTCAGGATGGAAAATATTTTCCTCTAGGCTCGGATATGGCAAAACTTGCCGATGTCAGAATTATCTGTGCAACGAATGTAAATATTGATTCATTAAAAGAAAATAATTCATTTAGAAAGGATCTTTATTATCGTCTTCAAACGCATCTCATTAATATTCCTCCACTTAGAGAAAGAAAAGGAGATATACCTTTGCTGATAAATCATTTTCTTGAGAAAGCAGCAAATCTCTTAAAAAAGAAAAAACCAACGCCACCAAAAGAACTTTATACCTTATTAAACAGTTATAACTTCCCAGGAAATGTTCGTGAGTTGGAAGGAATTATTTTCGATGCAGTGAGTGTACATTCTTCAGGCATTATGGCGCTTGAACCGATTCGAGAAAAAATATTTACAAAATCACGTGAAAATATATCCTCATTTGAAAAATTATCAAATGAAGAAGAAAAAATTATTTTTACTGATAATTTTCCTACATTGAAAGAAGCCGAAAATATAATTATTACAGAGGCATTAAAAAGAGCCGACGGCAACCAAACTATTGCAGCCGACCTTCTTGGACTTAGCCGTCGCGCTCTTAATAACCGTTTAAGCAGAGGAAATAAAAATAATCAGGAGTAATGCTATGCGACAATTTAGCAAAATCATAGTAATTGCTGCTATTTCAATGATAGTTTTTTCCTGTATAAACTCATCAGAATTAACTTTCCCATATTTTAATCATGGTAATCAAGATAATCATGCGAATCAGTGTCCTGATTCAACGGTAATATTTATTCGCTTCGGTGAATCAGTTAATATTGAAAGAAGAATTACAATCGCTTTTCTCGGTGTGGACTCTGATTCACGCTGTCCGTTTGGAGCCGATTGTATTTGGGCAGGGGATGCGGCAGTTAGATTAAATGTTTCATCAAGAAACAGTCAGCAGCAATTTATTTTGCACACAACCCTTTCGCCGGATTCTTTTATTTCGGATAATTATACTATAAAACTCGATTCTCTTAAACCTTATCCTAAAATAGGAATTCAAATTAAACCGGAAGATTATATTGCCTGGTTAAAGATCAAGAAAAATTAAAACGGATTTTAATTAAGAAAATTGTATGGCTCCCTTTGCAGGTTCCATAGGAATATTGCTATGCGCCCAGATTTGTCCGTGCGGAAGAGGATTGCCATTATCCAAAATTGCCCCTTAGTTTCAAATCAGTACATAAATTATAATAATTTCGTTGTGATATTTCCTAATTATAAACTTCTATAAAAGCTTCAATATCCTTTCTTTGGTTGAAATATACAAATAATCTTTAATTCAATACTTTTATTGAATTAGTATTATATAGATTTTATTTACTAGCAAATCGATTTATTTTTTTCAATATCAACTATTAATAATTTATTATTTCATACGATAATGAATGAAGGGTGATTCATTCAATTGGATGAAATTCCAATTTAGCACAATCACCGACGATAAATAGACAAAGTTGCTGTGGATAATTTTGATAATAAGGGTTATAAATAATATTTCAAGGTATATAGAATGAATTCATTAATAAATTTGAAAATTAGACAAAAGTTTCAGTTGATCACCGGGATTGGATTCTTTCTTATATGTCTTTTCATGTTTTTTTATTTCCCGTTAAAACAAAAAGCTGAAATGTCAAATTCTCTTGTTGAAAAATCCAAAGCCCTTGTACAAATGATAGCTAATACTTCTGCTTCCGGATTGCTATTCGACGATCCTTCCTCATTATCAATACAATTTGAAGTATTCAGTAAGATGAATGATGTAGAGTTTTCAGTCGTATTCAAAAAAGATGGTTCAATTTTCAGTTTATATAATGAAAATAAATACAAACCTTACGCAGCAAAAATATCAGAACTATTAAGGAATAAATCCGAATTTCTTGAAGAAGATGATATAGTATTGAGAATCTACCCGGTTAGAGCAAATAATGAAATTATAGGTAACGCTATAGTTGCAATGAACGAAAACCAAATTGCATCAGCTGCTTTATCAAACAGAATGACGACTCTTATAATCAGCATATTAATATTGATATTAGGAATAATCGCAACACGTATATTCTTCACAAAATTGATTCACCGGCCACTAGAAAATCTTACTAAGATTGCAAACAAACTTGCAATTGGCGACATCGACATAAAAACAGGTATAAATAGAAACGACGAAATCGGACAACTTGAGAAATCTTTTAATGATATCGTCGATTCAATTAAAGATCAAAGTCAGATAGCCGAATTAATTTCAAACGGCAATTTAACTAAAGAAGCATCCGTTAGATCGGATATGGATATTCTTGCTTTAAGTATGAATAAAGTAGTTATAACATTACGCAATCTTACAAATGAAGTTAGTTCTTTAGAACAATCTGCTGCGGAAGGAAAACTATCAAATAGAGGAAACACTTTATTGTATAACGGAGTTTACAAGGAAATCGTCGAGGGATTTAACAGAACACTTGATGATGTGGTCAATCCTATTAAAGAAGGGTCATTAGTTCTTGAAAATATGGCGACAGGTGATCTAAGTGTAAAATTTGAAGGCCAATATAAAGGTGATCACCAGATAATTAAAAACAGTATAAACGAATTAGGCGAATCATTAAGTCATCTGGTATCTGATATTACTGAAGCTGTACAAGCAACGGCAAGTGCGAGCAATCAAATTTCAGCAAACAGCGAAGAGATGGCAGCAGGCGCACAGGAACAAAGTTCTCAAACTGCTGAAGTTGCAAAAGCAGTTGAAAAAATGACGGAAACTATAAAGGAAACAACAAAAAATTCCTCAATTGCCGCTGAATCTGCAAAGAAATCCGGGTTAGTTGCTAAAGAAGGCGGTAAGGTAGTTATAGAAACAATTGAAGGGATGAATCGTATTGCGGAAGTTGTCGCAAAATCAGCTGCGACTGTTCAAGCTTTAGGAAGGAATAGTGATCAGATTGGGGAAATTATCGGTGTAATAGATGACATTGCCAATCAAACAAATCTCCTTGCATTAAATGCAGCTATTGAAGCTGCTCGTGCCGGTGAGCAAGGGCGAGGATTTGCTGTTGTAGCCGATGAAGTCCGAAAACTCGCTGAGAGAACAACAAAAGCCACTAAAGAAATAGCTACCATGATTAAGCAAATACAAAAAGATACCGGCGGGGCGGTTGCTTCAATGGAAGAAGGAACCAAAGAAGTTGAAAGCGGAAAATTACTTGCCGATAAAGCAGGTGAAGCATTGAAGCAAATAATTCAAGGCGCCGAACAAGTTGTAGATGTTATTACTCACGTAGCCGAATTAAGTGAAAAACAATCGAGTGCCGCAGAGGAGATTAGCAAAAACCTGGATTTAATAAATAATGTAACACAGGAAAGTACTGCCGGTATTCAGCAAACCGCCCGTGCATCCGAAGATCTGAATAGATTGACAATAAATCTACAGGAATTAATATCCAAATTTAGAATAAAAATAATTGATTCAACTAAATTAGGTGATAAAAAGCGATTTGAAAAAAGCGATTTATTGGTCAGACACAATGGTGTAATAATAAAAACATAATTTTAAATAATATGATGTTATGATCTCTTTTGCATTCTTTATTAAAACTTTTTCAAAATAAATTAAGAGATATTCTGAATTATATGGTTTAATGAGTAATTCATATTTACTAATAAATCACCATTGGAAAACTAATTGAATTAAATTGAAAATAAGGATTTATCAATATGAAATGTGTTAAAATATTATTTGTATTTATTAACATAATAATGTTATTTATTATTGTTAATGATATCCAATCGGGACCTTTACCGCCGGTTGACGAAAACCTTTACAGGTTCATAAAAGAGAATGAAAAAAGACCGGCTCCGGTAGGCGGATATGAATCTGTATCAAAAAAAATAATTTACCCTGATATAGCAATTAAAACTCATACAGAAGGAAAAATATATCTGTTTGTTTTCCTTAATGAGAGTGGTGTTGTAGATGAAGTAGAAGTAGTTAAAGGAATTGGAGCAGGCTGTGAGGAAGCTACAGCAGATGCAATCAAAAAGACTAAATTTGTCCCAAGTGTTGATCAAGGGAAAGCAATAAAAGCAAAATTTCCGGTGATACTTAATCTCCAATTACCTAAATAAGTTTTGTTTAATATTTCGCGGGGAATTTGAAATCCGGAATATTTTTAATTGATGTAAATAAAAAAATGTATGAGTTGAAAAATATTTAAGAAGAATTTGTAATCAAATATACTTTATCACAGTATTTTTTTTTAGTGATCAATCGACCCGACTTAACAATGCCCGAATAAAATCATTGCTGTCAGATTAAGTTACATCGCTCCTCCCGAGTTTTATTTTATTCCAGACCGATTATACTATTAACATTTCGCTGCTCCACAGCTTGTAATAAGGTAATGTGATAATTTACTATAAATCACTACTGTCCGGTTATAAGTTGAATAAAAACAATTGGTTATCCGAACAGTCAGAATTGTTAATGTAATTGTTTTCAGAAAACATTGAATTAATGGGCATTTTCTCAAAAATTGATATACTTATTACTTGCAAAAAAGTGTAAAGTGAATGCTCGATTCTTAACTTTTTCTTGATGATGGCAAGAAGGACATAAACGGAAATAGCAATCCAGATTTGAGTTTTAACGGCATTAAAAGAATTACCGTAAAAAGATTTTATTCTAAGATTCTGTTTAATCCATTTAAAAAATAACTCGATCTGCCATCGTTGTCTGTAAAGATTTGCAATTGTAATTGCTGGAAGAGAAAAATTATTAGTAATAAAAGTAAGTCTTTTTTCGTTCTGTGAATCAAAATATTTGATCCGCCTGAGTCTTGCCGGATAGTTCTTTAAAGGATAAAATCCTTTAAGAAGAATTGATTGATCACAAATTAGACCTTGAGATTTATCAACTTGATGAGAATAGACTCTTTGGAATTGAAGATTTGTTTTAGCTCTTGTTACAAAATATGCATTGTTAATATTCAAGGCGTAAAGCCGTTCGAAGTCGGTATATCCTCTATCAATGATATAGAAAGCTCCGATTTCTGTTATTAGTTCGTCAAGAATATTAACATCATGAACAGAGCCATCAGTTATATTAATAAAGGCTGGAATGTTGTTTTGTAGATTCAGTAGAGTATGGACTTTTATCGCGCCTTTTGTTGAGCGGAATTTTGCCCAAGGGAAAAGTGATAGGCATAAATCGATTGTAGTTGAATCAAGAGCATAAATAGTTTCATCAAGTTCATTGAAAAGTTTTTCGTCTTTATAAAGTTCTTTGGCTTGATTTATTAAAATCAATGCGAAGTCAGCATATATTCTCCAATCTCTTTTTTCATTAGCATCAGCTAATGTCGAACGAGAAATATTACTTTGAATACCTATATGATGTAATTTGTTTTGCATTGCCCGAAGGCATGTTTCAATATCTCTCAAACTTTCTCGATATGTTAATTGTGCAAATGCCATAACCAAATATTGTTCCCAACAGCTAAATGATTGAACTTTATAATTACCTTTATATTTATTTACGCATTTACGAAAACTATGTCTTGGTAGAAAAGTCATGATTTGTGCTAATACTGTTTGACCTTTATTCACTATGCCGCTCCACATTTTTATATTGAAGCGACTATTTTACGTTCAAATCCCTAACAATGAAAGATCTTTATAAATTATTATATTTAAATAACTTACAGCTCCTGTTACTCTTAACAACCGGACAGTAGTGATAGGAAATAATAAAAAAGTTGTTATACTTGAAGCTGATCTAGAAGATTAT
>Ga0182027_10004543_pt1 | contig 21456 bp, 19 predicted proteins | sample 712E1DmetaG_FD_121300 | JGI IMG/M metagenome (GOLD analysis project Ga0182027, IMG submission 121300) | Permafrost microbial communities from Stordalen Mire, Sweden - 712E1D metaG (Illumina Assembly) | ecosystem: Environmental > Terrestrial > Soil > Wetlands > Permafrost | place: Sweden... | reverse complement strand
GTGCCCTTGAGGGGAATTGAACCTCTATCTGCGCCTTAGGAGTGCGCTGCTCTATCCGTTGAGCTACAAGGGCTTTTTACTTACACAAGTTTATCCAAATTCATTAACCTATGCAATAGCTAGGGCAAATGCTTTATTAATTCCTTTTACCTGCTTAAGCAGGTCTCCGCCTTTTAGTACTCTCACTCTACACATTCCGTATTCCAATTTTCCCTTTTTTTTGCCGTGCAGCACATCAACATTTATAAATTTTTCTTTTTCTATGGCCACTATTCGTGACCAAAAATTTAAACACCTATCTCTATCCAGATCCTCGTATATTCTGATACTTATACGCAGTCTGTCATTTTGAATATTAAAAACGTTTCTTAAAACATTTATAAATGATTTAATTAATTCCGGATCCGTGTTAGATAAACCGAAATCCTTTTTGCTTCCCTCACCCCAATATAATGCGCAGGCAAATAGCATTTTTTCTTTTGAAGACAAGTTCTCTACAACCTTACGTCCGTCTAAAAATGCCTGCTTTTCTTTTAGTATTTTTCTGTATCTACTACCAGATCGTTTGGCTTCCCAAAGCTTTATAAATTCCGGTAAGATTTGTACATCTTTTATATATCTAAATACCGTAGTCTTCGGAACTTCTAACTCCCTACTAATCTCAGGCAAACTGTATCCTAAAGATCTTAAATTCTTAATTTTTAGCACTTTATCATTATCCAAAGTAGGTTTACCCATAAACTCAGAATATAGTATTGGAATTAACTTGTCAATCTAAGAAGTAAACCTATTTCCAATTGCACTTTATCCGTTATTAAATGATAAAATGGTTATTGTAAAACGGAGTGTAGTGAATCGGCATCACGCTGCGTTCGGGACGCAGAAATAGAGGGTTCAATTCCCTCCACTCCGACAAAAATGGGAAAATTATCTACTACCTAAAGGATCTTCTTCTGACAACCCTTATTTGTTGTCTTACAAATCTCGCAAGTTTTGTATCTAACTGAGAATCTCCAGCAACAATTACTCCTCCTCCAACTCTTAGTTCACCCTCTCTGACCAACATTATTCTTGCCGCATCAACTTTTCCGGCGAAAAGCGTACGACTTTCTAATTTATCTGCCTTACATCTAGTAATACCAGGTCTTTCTCCCCATTCTATTGAAATACCTATTCTACTTCAAAAGTGTAACCGGTGTATCTCAGCCTACTCATCCATCATCTTGCATTCTTAAATAAGTTGTGCCATTATATTTTACTATGGACGAAAACCATAAACTCACCAAGAAAGAGAAAAAGGAACTTCGAAAAATGGAATGGCAGGAAAAAGCTAAAACCGATGCCAGAAATGCCAAGATCAAAAAATTCTCAATCTGGGGCGGCGTTATTTTAATATTTTTAGTTGTCGCTTTTGTTTTAGTCCAAGTTGTAGCCACTCCTGCCCAGCCAACCCAAAACGTTACCATTGCGCCGGTTTCGGCTAGGGACATTTCCCAAGGAAATCCAAAAGCTAAAGTTACCTTAATTGAATATGCTGATTTTCAGTGCCCGGCTTGCGCAATCTATCATCCGATTATTAATCAAATTTTAAGCGCGTACGGCAACAAACTTTTCTACGTCTACCGCATGTTTCCATTAGTTAATGCTCACCCAAATGCCCTCATCTCCGCTCAGGCTGCATACGCCGCCTACAAACAAGGAGCTTTCTTTCAGTACGATGACATGCTTTTTACTAAACAAACCGAATGGATCGATTTACAGGATCCTAAAACCGCCTTTACCGATTACGCCACTCTTTTAAAACTTGATACAACCAAATTTAGAGCAGACATGATTTCGGGTGATACTCAAAAATATGTTCAGGATTCGGAAAATGAAGCAACGAACGAAGGGATAATCCAAACTCCAAGCTTTTTTATTAACGGCAATCTAATTCAAAATCCTTCCAGCTACGAAGATTTCAAAAAATTAATTGATGCAGCACTTAATAAGAAATAAACTGATTTTGTATTCTGCCATTTTGGCCTTTTTTGGTTTATTGGATGCCGGTTATTTAACAATTCTGCATTATAAGAACATCATTCCTCCCTGCTCCGTACATTTTGGCTGCGAAACAGTTTTAACCAGCACTTATTCCATGCTCGGTCCGATTCCCGTAGCTCTTTTAGGCGTTGTTTTCTATCTAACAGTAATTATTGTTGGCCTTTTAATCTTAGTCGAAGGGAAAAATGAGTTTTTGCAGTTTTTCCACTTCGTTGCGGCAGTCGGATTTTTGGTTTCAATCGTTCTTTTCTTTATACAATTTTATCTAATTCATTCTTTTTGTCAGTATTGTTTATTGTCTGAAGTAATCTCTGTCGGAATTTTTGTACTATCGCTTCTAAAATTCCGCCAAGACAGAAAAAGTAATTAATAGACAAAGAGCTTACGAAATTTTCGCTACTTTCACTTGAATTCCTTGAAATTAAAAATCTGCTGATACAACATGAGCTGAAAACGAGAAAATTTTCGTGAGCGACCGAAGCGTTAAAAGCCTTAGATAAACTCTTCCATGCGTTTGTAGTTTTGAATTTCTTCCGGGGTAAACCACAAAGCTTTTTCAACATCGGCTTCTCCTAAAGAGGCTGATATATGTACCAGATTCGTTACTCCCCGCTTTTCTTCGTTAGCATATGCTGCCGAATCGGTTGAATAATCTCCCCTGATTGTTCCAGCAGGAGCCCCAACCGGCATGGTCGGTCCGGCCATGTTAACTACGTTCTCCACCGCATGTTTGCCTTCCAAAATCATTGCAACCATTGGTCCTGATTTTACATAATCAAAAAGCCAGCCGCGAACCATTTTTCCAAGTTCCATCGGATCATCTGTTCCCAGATCCTTAACCGCATCTTTACCGTATTTTGTATATGTTGAAAGGGTCTTTTCTCCCCATCGCTGCAGTGTTTTCGGATCTTCGGCGTTGTAATGTTTTAGAAGTACTTCGTCTTTGGCAGCAACCATTTTCATGGCCACAATTTTAAGTCCCATTCTCTCGAAGCGTTCAATTATTTCCCCAACCAAGCCTCTTTTGACTCCGTCGGGTTTAATCATTACGAATGTTTGTTCCATCATTAGAATTTTAACAATTTTTCAAATCTTTGTCTATCGTCAAAATTGCCGATGATTGCCAAGTTAAGCTGTTTTTCTTTAAAGTATTTTTTAGCCACAGCTTCGACGTCTTCAACTGTAATTTTATCGATTTTAGCAATTATTTCCTCCGGAGTCTCGATTTTTTTCTCCAAAATTTCTGCCTGGGCAAAATATCCTGCCACCGAACGGCTGTCTTCCAGCTCCAAAACAAAATGTCCTTTTAAATATTCCTTTGCTTTATCCAATTCTTTTTTTGTAATTCCCGGTTTTGCGCTTGAAATCTTGGCATATTCATTAACGATGACGGAAATTCCCTCTTCAACTCTTTTCGGATCCAAACCTGCAGCTGAAACCAAATTCCCAACGTCTGCATAATGCTCGGAACCGGTTCTAACATAATAAGCCAATCCTCTTTTTTCTCTGACTTCCGAAAAAAGTCTCGAACTCATTCCCCCACCCAAAATTGCCGAAAGCACCGAAAGCGCGTGTTTTTCTTCGCTATGAATTGAAACTGTTCTGAATCCAAGACCAACATGTACTTGTTCTGTAATTTTCTTTTGTACAAAAAGAGCTGGTTTGATCTGGTCTTCTAGTTGTTTACTATGTCTAATGGTATCAAAAGACTTCATTTCTCCGAAATACTGCTCAACTTTCTTTTCTATTTCAGCTGTGCTTATTCCGCCAGCCACAACTACTGTTAAATTACTCGCACTATATAAACTTTGCATGTAATCAACAAAATCCTGCCTGTTAATGCCAGTAATAACCTCTTTTGTGCCAATAATTTCCCGCCCCAAAGGTGTATCGCCGTATAAAAGAATTTCGTATAAATCGCCGATGTGCCTTGATGGCGTATCTTCATACAGATTTTTTTCTTCCAAGATAACACCTTTTTCTTTGTCAATTTCTCCCTGATCAAATTTTGAATGCTGGAGCATGTCGGATAACACATCCAAACACAAATCGACATTAGAAGCAGCTGCTTTAACGTAATAACCGGTGATTTCCTTACTGGTAAAAGCATTACATTCTCCGCCTACTCCATCAATCAGTGAAGCAATATCCATGGCTGACGGCCGTTTCGTAGTTCCCTTAAAAGCCATGTGCTCTAAGAAGTGGGAAATGCCGGTATTTTTCTTTGTTTCATAGCGTGATCCAGCGCCAACCATTACCATGGCTGTTGCGCTTTCAAACGAAGGCATTGGAATGGTAATTACTCTTAAACCATTTTTGAGGACTTTCCTTGTGTATTTCATTGAGGACTATTATAACAACTCAAAGCAACTTTTGAAACACCTACATATGCTCCGGGGCGGAGACGCCAAGTAAATCCAAAGTATTTTTAAGTGTGATTTGTGTGGCTTTTAAAAGCGACAAGCGAGCCTGAGTTAGTTTTTTATCATCGGAAATAACCATCTGTGTCTCGTAAAACCTGTGGAACAAATTGGCAATTTCCAAAACATAGGTTGTTAACGGATTTACCTCCAAAGTCTTGACCGACTCTTCGACTAGGTGTGGTAATTTAAGCAAATGCCGGATCAACTCTATCTCTTCGGAGGTTTTAAGGAGCGATAAATCTGCTTGTGAATTTTCCGCTCCAGCTTTTTTAAAGATCGAGCAAATCCTGGAATAGGCGTATTGGACGTAAAAAACCGGATTATCCGAAGCCTTCTTTTTAGCCAGCTCCAAATCAAAATCCATATGGGTTTGCGAACGCGGAGTTAAGAGGAAAAATCTGAACGCGTCTTTGCCAACTTCATCCAAAACTTCCCTTGCAGTTACAAAATTTCCAGCCCGCTTACTCATTTTTACAATTTCCTCTCCCCTTTTAAGTCTTACCCACTGATACAAAACCGCCCTAAGCATTTCCGGATTAAACCCGAGCGCTTGAACTACCGCTTTTAACCTTGGCACATGCCCATAATGATTTGCGCCAAAAACATCAACTATTAAATCGTTTCTGCCCATTTTTTCAGCATGGTAAACAATATCCGAGGCAAAATAAGTGTAATCACCATCAGTTTTTTTAACTACAGTTTCGCGGTCTTTTAAAAATTCATCGGCAGGCGCAAACCACAGCGCGCCGTCTTTTTCCTTAAGCGACTTTTTGACTTTTTCTAAAATTTGCGGCACTTCGCGTCTTAAATCCGACTCTTTTCTGACAATTTGATATTTAATTCCCATGTCTTCGCAGTCCTTAAGAATCTCCGTCAGCATCAATTCAACCGCGATCTTGCCGGCTTTTTCAATAAATTGTTCCCGATTTAAGTCTTCCTGATTTTCTTCCAATTGCTCTTTAACTGCTTGAGAAAGTTCCTTAATATACTCACCTTGATATTGAATTTCATAGTCAGGACTTTTTTGATCGGGATGGATTTCAAAATAAATCGACTCCCCTAATCTTTCGACCTGTCCACCAACATCATTATGTAAGTATTCCCTGGTAACTTCGTAACCGGCTTTTTGGAAAACATTGGCAATTGAATCTCCAAGCGGACCGCCGCGGGCATTGCCGATATGCAAAGGTCCTGTCGGATTAGCCGAAACAAACTCAACACTCGCTTTTTTGCCTTTTCCAAGAGTTAATGAACCGTAGTTATCTCCCGCCTCAATAATGTCTTGAACCTGATCCTGCAGATATTTTGGAGAAAGATAAAAATTAACAAATCCCGGCGCTACAGCCTCGATTTTGGCAAATTCCGGGTTGGAACTTCCAAGTTTTTTTACAATTTCATTAGCTAATTCCAGCGAATTTTGTTTAAGGTTTTTTGCCAATACCATGGCAATGTTGGCGGAAAAGTCTCCATGCAAAGCATCTTTTGGCTTCTCAACCAGGAAACTGACCTCGTTAACACCCAAATCTGAGGCGATTTTTCCCATAATTGAGTAAATTTTTTCTTTCGGGTTTTCCATCTCACTTTTTATTTTAGCATATTCAAATGAACATCTTTAATAAACTTGCAATCTAAAAAAGTTTCCTGTAGCATATAGAGTTAAGATTATGGCTGGGATATTTACATTCTTGTTTTCTATCTGGCTGGGATACGTATTATTTTTATACCTGACCCATCCTGAAAAGAAGAAAAACAAAATTCCAAAAGTAAGAGTCTGGAAAATTGAGCTTTTGCCCAACATCAGAATTCATTTCCATGGCAGAATTTATCATATTCACCACTGGACAATTTTAGCCCTGGTCACACTCGCCACTTTAGTTAACTACGAAGGATTCCAATTTCTAACTATCGTCAAAGGTGTTGCAATCGGAGGCACAATTCAAGGATTAAGATATCCCGATAGATTCAAATTCAGGCACTACCCCACACTGGATAAGGCAAAAACCCGAAGTAAGTAATTTCCTATTGCATTTCCCCAAAATTACTGCTAGCGTTAAGTATAGAGATGAAAGTCTATTTTATTGACGACGACGAAGATTTAATCACCATTTTCTCCTCAGCTTTAGTCAAAGAGGGTTTTCAAACTGCGTACAGCTTAACCGGCACCGAAGGACTGGAAAAAGTCAAAACCGAAAAACCCGACATTATCCTTTTAGATCAGGTTTTACCGGATATGGCAGGCAATGATATTTTAAAAGTACTCAAAGCCGATCCTGCAACCCAAGCGATCCCAATTATTCTTCTTTCAAACTTCAGCCAGCCCGAACTGGTTAAGGGAGCAATTGATCAGGGTGCGGTAGATTATCTTTTTAAATACCAAGTTGAACCTAAAGACGTTGTTCTAAAGGTTAAAGAAGCTTTAAAAGTTCAATAAAATGCAACCACCTGCCAACACCGATTACAAAAAATTGCTGACCGAGGTTATCCAAAAACAAATGGTAATTTTGGGGCCAAGCATTACGCTGGCAAAAGCTAGAAACGTCAAAGGATTAACCGTAGCAGATGACGGAACAGTAGTTAATATCGAAGGCCAACCGCAAGCATTAATCCAAGGATTAATCGATCAATTCGTCCAACTCTCCGGACTTATCGTTAAAAAAACCATGGAACCGCTTTTATCAATGTACCCGGGAGTTGCGCAAACTATTGCCGCCGCGGCAGTTCCCCCATTACCAGTTAGCCAGCCGACGCAACCGACAACAGAAGGGACAAATAGCTAATGGATTTACAAAAATTATTAACAATTATAATTGAAGCCGGATCTTTTATTGCCGCTTTGGCCTCAATCGCCGCCGGGCTGCTTATGGCAAACCTTACCAAAAAGTTCGGCACAGGTATTTTAGCCAGCGGATTTAAAACAATCTCGGTCGGCGTACTTTTTATTGCAGTGGCAATCATTATTGACGCTGTACAATCTTATCTTGAAGTAGTTTCGGGAACCGTAACCTCCCTTAACTTAATTTTACTGGTCGCTAAAGTTCCCTTCTTTATAATCGGCACCTATTTAATTGTTATCGGAATTAAAAAAACCGGCGATAAACTTGAGTCGCTTACAAAATAAATCTACCTATGACTCTAGCCCTCTTCAATTATGCAGAAATGATCGTAACTGCAATTTTAACTGCTACACTTTTAATTCTTTTTTCAAAGCAACGCTCTGCCAGAATGGAACTGCAAAAAAAGGAACAAGTCGAAAAACAAAGACTATATCAGATCTTAATTCTTAAAGAAATTCAGGATAAAATCGGCTATTCACTGGATATTGAAAAAATTGTTGATGTTATTACCGGCAGTCTTAAACATCTTTTCTCTTACTCAACCGCTTCAAGCCTTTTAATAAAAAACGGCAAGCTGGTTTTTAAGGTTTATACGGAAGAAAATATTAATTCAAACTTTCTAATTAAAGTTAAAAACAGCATGATCGCCTCCTTGGGAGCGTTGGTCGGAATACTCCCCACTCAAATGGAAGAAAGTTTACAGGGAATACCGCTGGATGAAACAAAATCAGAAACTGTAGCTTCGTTTTTTAATATTCCGCTGATTGTGGGCAACCACGTTGTCGGTTTAATCAATGTTTCATCCAAAAACAAAAATCTCTACAAAGAAGAAGTTACTGCAATCTATCAGATTGTCGGACAAGCCACACAAGCTCTCTCAAAATTGCAATATGTGCTGGAAACCGAAAAAGGCAAGCTTACTTCGATGATTTCCAGCCTGGTTGACGGAGTTTTTATGGTTGATACCAACAAAAATCTGATGATCATAAATGACGCTGCTAAAACTTTTTTAAACATTCTGCATGAAAGCGCAAGCTTTGCTCACGTTGCTACAGCCATCGGACCACAGTATAATCTTACGGATAAAATCGATTTTGCACTCAAAAGCAACGCTCCGCTGGAAGACAAAAATATTACAATCAACGATAAAATATTTAATATTTTTATAACCCCTGTTCCCAATGCGCTTGACGAAAACAACGCCCAACCAATCGGAGCCTCGATTTTATTCCATGATATTACAATTGAAAAAAGTGTTGAGACAATTAAAGAAGATTTTACCCATATGATGGTACACTAATTAAGAGCTCCTTTAACCGCCATTAAGGATTCTGCTGAGCTGATGATTGAGACTTTTGAAGATAAAGGCGCATTAGAAAAAGAACAACAAAAAAGATTACTGCAAATTATGGATATGCAGTCGAAAAACTTGCTGGAGCAAATTAATCAGGTTTTAGATGCGGCTAAAATGGAAGCCGGCAAATTCAGCATTGAAAAAGTCTCCTCCGATATCGGAACTGTTATTCAAAACGCGGTTGAACCCTATTTACCCCAAGCCAGCAAAAAACAAATTTTGATCTCAACCGATATTTATTATCCGCTACCCAAAGTTGATCTTGATCCAATCCGCATTACCCAGGTTTTGAATAATCTTGTTTCCAACAGCCTTAAATTTACCCCGCCAAACGGAAAAATCGTAATTTCGGCAAAGCCGGGAGACGGAACCGTGACAATTGGAGTGTCTGATAATGGCATGGGAATTCCTGAAAACGAGCAAAAAGATCTTTTCTCCAAGTATTATCAAATCAGGACCACACCACACCAATTAGCCAAGAAAGGTACTGGCCTCGGACTTTATATTACTAAAGGCATTGTTGAGGCTCACGGAGGCTCAGTCGGGGTAATTTCCGAGAGACCGAATAAAGGCACCACGATTTACTTTACTTTGCCGATTGTAGGCGGCGGACCAAGAATTTTACAAGGCCATATTGTCCAAAACCCGGGAATGACTGCCGCTAATTTGGTTAATTGATTATCTTGAAACTCTGCCCATCAGAAACAATTTCCACTTTCTCGTTTTTATCTGTCCGGAAATACTTAATGTTATGAAAATTTAACAGATCCGGGGCTAACTGAACAGGATAACCATATCTATTATTTGCGCCAACCAAAATTATGGCCAAGGCCGGATTAATCTGGGAAAGAAAAAAGTCACTCATTCCTGTTTTTGAACCATAATGCGGCACTTTTAATACATCAACCTTTCTAACCTCTCCGGCAATTTTATCTTCAATGCTTACACCGGCATCACCGGTTAAAAACACTTTAAAATTACCATAAGTTAACAACTGAACGAGGCAAAACCGTTTGAAAAGAAGTAATTATTTTTTGGCGGACAACATTAATAACTGCTAAAAAAGAGCTAGTTGAACTCGTTACAGGATCGATTTTGGGAAAACTAAACGTTAGTATTAAACTGTTAGCGTTTAGCAGTTTAATCTTTAAACTGCCAGATATCCACATTCTGTCTCCGTAAGCATACACAGGGTAACCGGCAGTTTGGATAAATACTAACTTGCCTGTCGGCAAATCAACCAAAAAGTTTTGGTAGTTGCCGGAAAAGTTGGATCAGCAGTAATAGTTGCTGTAAAACTTAAGCTCTGTCCATCTTTATATTCCGGGTTTTGAGGCCAAGCCGAGGAAAGATATCAAACCATATGCAAAGAATATCATTCCAACGAAAAGCAAAGCTAAAGGGAGCCAATATTTTTTAAAAACGGTGCGTATTGAGCGGGCAAACTCGCAATATCCATAAGTTATGTTATATCACAAAATTCAACAATTTTCCCTCAACGTAAATTACTTTTTTAACCGTTTGTCCTTCCAGATGTTTTTTAATTTTTTCACTGGTTTTTGCCGACTCCTCTATTTCGTCCTGCAGTTTTATTGTTGAAGTTTGAACCTGAATAGTATCTCTTAATTTTCCGTTGATCTGGACGATAATTGCCACATTTTCTTCTACTAAATATTTAGACTGGTATGACGGCCAATTTTCTAAATGAATTGATTTAGCACTTGGAGAAATTAATTGCCAAAGCTCCTCTGTTATGAATGGCGCGAATGGAGCCAATAACTTCAAGAAAGTCGCATATTCTTCTTTAGCGATTTTTTCTTTGGCAGACAGAAAATTTAACCAGGTCATAAACGATGCCACCGCCGTATTAAATTGAAAAGTGTTTAAATCATCCCCCACTTTTTTAATTGTCTTATGCATTTGTGTTAAGTCTGACTTAGATAATTCTAAATCCTGAACTTTGTCGCTAAGCTCCCAAACTCTTTTTAAGAATCTGTAAATCCCCGAAATTGCACCCGTTGACCACGGAGCAGTTGCTTCATAAGGCATCATAAAACAAAGATAGAGCCTAACTGAATCGGTTCCGTATTCGCGGACGACATCATCGGGATTAACCACATTCCCTTTTGATTTACTCATGCGGTTGCCGTCCGGCCCCAAAATAACCCCGTGCTGAACTCTTTTTTTGGCAAATTCGCTAAATTGAACCAGTCCCAAATCCCGAAAAAACTTTGTGAAAAATCTGGCGTATAAAGTGTGCCCCAAAGTATGCTCGGAGCCGCCAAAATAAACATCAATCGGCATTAATTCTTTGACTTTTGCCTCGTCAAACGGACCGTCTGTAAAATGAGGCGATAAATAACGGTAGTAATACCAGGCGCTGTCAAAAAAAGTGTCTAAAGTTTCCGCATCCCTTTTAGCCTTATTTCCGCATTTAGGACACTCAACATTTAACCATTCTTCATCCGTTGCCAAAGGCGGTTTACCTTGGGGCGTGTAATCAACATTATATGGGAGCTCAACCGGCAATTTCTCTAAAGGCACAGGCACTAAACCGCATTTTTCACAATGAATTATCGGCACCGGAGTCCCCCAATAGCGCTGTCGGGAAATTGACCAGTCGCGCAAATGATAATTAACCATTTTTTTACCCTCGGGCTTAGATTTAAAAGAAGTTTTGATAATCGGCAGTTTGAATTTTTCGGCAAATTCCCTGTCTCTTTCATCCGCAAAAGGCACTGCCATAATCGCGCCCGTCCCATAACCTGCCAAAACATAATCGGCAATCCAAACCGGAATTTCCTTGCCGGTAACCGGGTTTTTCACATAGCTACCGCTAAATACGCCCGACTTACTGCGGTCTTCTTTTCGCTCCATCTCGGTTTTCCTGGCCGCCTGCTTAATGTAATTTTGAACTTCTTTACTTTTTATGCTTTGAGCAAACGGATGCTCAGGTGCTACCACCATAAAAGTCGCGCCGTCTGTAGTATCCGGCCGGGTTGTGAAAACTTCAATGTCTCCGAACCTTAAAAGCATTCCCTCGGATCTGCCAATCCAGTTATTCTGCCCCTCTTTAACCTGTTTTGGCCAATCAATGTCTGAATTTTCAGGCCAAATTAATTCATCTGCGTATTTAGTAATTCTTAAAAACCACTGCTCAACTTCTTTTTGCACAACTTCGGATCCGCATCGCCAGCACTTTCCGGCCTCAATATGTTCATTAGCAAGTACAGTTTGATCTGTTGGGCACCAGTTAGATAAAGCTTTTCCCCGGTAAGCTACACCCTTTTCAAACATTTTAAGGAAAATCCATTGGTTCCATCTATAATATTCCGGTAAGCAGGTAATTACTTCATGCGACCAATCAATCATTGTACCCATGGTTTGGAACTGTTTTTCCATGGTTTCGATATTTTTCATGGTCCAATCTTTGGGATGAACTCCTCTTTTGATGGCCGCGTTTTCCGCCGGCAATCCGAAAGCATCAAAGCCATTTGGGAAAAAAACATTTAAACCTGACATTCTTTTATATCTGGCGTGAACATCCGGAGGAACAAAAGAAAACCAATGCCCGATATGTAAATCGCCTGATGGATACGGAAGTTCGACTAAGTTGTAGTATTTTTCGGATTTTGCATCTTCCTTAAATTTATACAGTCCGTCTTTCTCCCAAATTTCCTGCCATTTTGGTTCAATTTCGCTTGGAAAATAGTGTCTCATGAATAAAGCTTGCGGGGAAATACAAATTTTTCGCCGTTCGCATTTCGAGCTTAACATACTCAAGATTATTTGTAAATAATTTTTGAGAGCAGAAAAAATTTGATTTGATAAAGACTGTTGCGAGCTGCGAATAAGAAAAATTTGCATTGACCCAAGACAAACGTTAAGAAGACTTGCAGTTTTAACCTAAATTGCCTACGATAGAAGTATGAAGTTTCTGCTGCAAGCGGCTGTTTTAATTTTATCTTTTGTCGTCATTTTTATCTGGCATAATTTCCCCTTATCCGACTATACTGTTCCCTTCTTAGGCATTCTAATCTTTTTATACATGGTTTTATCTTTACGAAAAAAAGGCAAAGGCTTCTTAAATATGGGCGGAGAGGGTCCCTGGGGTATTTTTATCCTTAACACAGTCGTCCTATTGCTGATTTTTTCAACCGGCTCACTTAATTCCCCGCTTTTCTTCCTTCTTTATTTCTTGGGGTTCGGAATTGCCTTTGTTTTTGAACCACCGGTTGCTTTTGTTTTTGCAATCGGAGTAATTTTAATCTTTACCCCTGACGCTTTAAAAACTGACGTGATGAACAATTTTTTAAAGATCGGCTCACTAATTCTAATTTCACCGCTAGCTTTTTTCTTTGGCCAGGAGTATCGCGTGAATGACCAAAAAGAAACAGAAATTGAGGCTCTGGAAGAAAGAAGCAAAGACAGCGCCGACACAATTTCCGAAGATATTGAAGAAGTTATTAAAGATGAAAAAGCCAACCTAAAAAGTGAGGATTTAGATAAATTGAACGAAGTTTTGGAAGAAACCGAAGACTTAAGAGAAGAAGCAAAACAATCATGAAGCAATTACTCTTCGTACTGATACTTTCATTTTTATACCTGGCGCTTTATACCATGTCCGCCAACGCCCAAACGATGTCTAATTCACAATATATGATTCAAATGGGCAACTTAAACTCAATCGCCGGTAAGCCATCGGGGTCGGGGTTTAAACTGCTTTATACCTCAGGACAAACCGGAGCCGGGTTTTATTCGGGCACAAATTTCAAAGTTCGAGCAGGGTTTGAATATATAAAATCAATTATTCCCTTCCGCTTTGCGATTTCTAATACTTTTATTGATTTTGGCCCAGTAACTCCGGGAAACCCAATCCTCAGAACGAATCAACTTACAGTGTCTAACGGCTCCGCTTTCGGATACCAAGTAACAACCTCACAAAACCATAATCTCCGTTCTAATCCCAATGGTATTGATATTCCGGCAACCGCCTGTGATAGTGGATTTACGTGCACAACCACAACTGCTAACCAATGGCAAACGCCAATCGCCTTTGGCTTCGGCTATAACTGCGCCAACGTTTCCGGGACAGATTGCGCTTCTGATTTTACCAGTTCAATTTATTACCGGCCATTTGTCTCTTCCCCTTCCGCAGTTGTTGTTATGAGATCGTCAAACGTAGGAAGAAACAAGCAAGCAACAATAACTTATCAACTTAATATTTCAAATGCCCAAGCAGCAGGACTATATACAAATGTACTTAACTATATAGCAACGCCTACTTTTTAACTTATGAAAAATTTAAAACTTAAAATTCTTTTGCTTATTATTTCTCTAATATTTACTTTTAAATATCCAATTGTCGCGCATGCTCAATCTGTTGATCTGGGAATTTATCCTCCGATTTTTCAAATTCAAACCGTTCCGCCAAGCAGCATTAAAATTCCCTTCTCGATCCAAAACTTTGCCGACTCAAGTGTTAACCTGACAATTTCTATTAAACCTTTTACCGCTGCAGATTCGGAGAATGGCGATATTACCTTTTTAAACGACTTAAGTTCTTATCCTGATCCTTCGCTTTTAGGCAGAATTCAGGTGCTGGATAACGATAATGCAATTGATACTCTTACCCTTGCTCCAAAGCAAAAAAAAGATTTAAACCTAACTATTGATATTCCGAAAAACGAAGTTAAAGGCGAATATTATATCTCTTTGCTTTTTAATTCAAACAGCCAAAATACAAATAACAGCAGCTCTTCTCAAACCACTGCAGGAATTGCCAGCAATATTTTACTTTCAGTCGGTCCGCTTGGCGATCCAAAAGGTTATATTGAAGATTTTTCCGCTCCGCCTTTTATTACTCAGGGTCCGGTTCCATTTACGGTACGGGTAAAAAATGCCAGCGATCATTACCTAACTCCAAAAGGAGATATCACAATTTCAAATATGTTCGGACAAACCATCGGCAAAGTCAATTTATTATCTGTAAATATCCTTTCAGATACTATTCGAAGAATTCCCGATTCAATCCAATCCGATACAACTTCCTCATCTTACGCAAAAATCAAGGATGTTGTTGATAAAAATACTTATCCCGTGGCGATTTGGCCGGAGAAGTTTTTAGTTGGACCATACACGGCAACTTTAACCCTTGCGCTATCGGACAGCGGCCCATTATATAAAAAATCGATAATGTTTTTTGCTTTCCCAAGCGAATATATACTTGCAATCTTAATAATCATTATTATTGTCCTGTTTATAATCTTGAGAGTTAAGCGAAAAACCGGTTGAAATTTTAATAAAACATTAAAAATACTTGCTTGTCTGTAAGACAATTAACATTACATACTAATTAAAAATATTTTGGGTCTTGACAAATAAGTCAAAAGTTTAGATAGTATCTATTATATAGTATTATTGTGATAAAACATTTATTTAAAAATTTATCAATCTTTATCCTATTCTTCCTCGTTGCCGGGATGTTTTTTGCACCTAAAGCCCATGCAACCCTTAGCAACACATCTGACACAATCAGCACTTCCCGACCTTCGGCAGCCGCTCCCTTAAGCGCAAACGTTGCCGCTAACGCTGTTCAGGCACAAATACTTGATAACAACTCTGTATTTTTATCTTCGGATTCAGCAGTAATTTATCCGGATTTGGGAGAATCAATTGACAAAGGTTTAAATGTTGCTTCAATGTCTGCTTTAGGAGTTCCATCAGCCGGAAAAAGAATCGTTTACTTAAGCGGGCCTTGCACCGGAATGGGTTGTTTTACAAACACCCATCACATTGGAGATGCTTTAGTCGTAAATGTTACCGCTGTTCATACGATTAGCTTTATTACCAGCTCTATTGCAAGCGGCGGAACAATTACTTTGACTTTTCCGGGAACAGGAAGTAACACTGCCTCACCTTCTGCAACCGGATTTTCATTTAACGGCTTAACAAACTCCGGAGTAACCTTTGGCGGAGTAGCAGCAGCCGCTTGCGGAACAGCTCAGATTACAGTTACTGCCCCAACCATTACTTGCACTGCCAACGCCACCATTACAGGAGGAACAGTTACGATAGCAGTCGGATCTGTACCAACTCTTATAAATCCGACTAAAACAGCCACTACCGGCACAGCTGATCTTTGGAAATTACAACTCTCAACTTCAAACGGAGATTCCGAAAGAATTACCATCGGCACAATAGAGTCAGTACAAGTTCAAGCCACTGTCGATCCAACCCTAACCTTTATAATCGCTGCCGAAAACAGCGGATCACCCAGCACTTGGAATAATTATGGTAACTGCACAACCGATACTGATGTCCCAAGCAGCGGTATTAATTCGACAGCAAATACAGTCAACCTAGGATTACTTAATACAGCTAGTATTAACACTGCCGAGCAATTGATTCAAATTGCGACCAATGGTGAACATGGTTATGCACTTACCGCGACTGCATCCGGCCATCTTATGGATCCTACCACCGGATTTTGGATCAGAGATAGCGCGACACCTGTGGCAATTGCTGCTAACGCTCCGTGGTTTGGTATTCATGCCTGCGGAAAAGAAGCTGCCACTACTCCGGGAAACTGGGGAACAGGTACAGCCGGAGGCGCAGCACTTTTTGCCTGGCCAACAACTGTTACGCCATTAGCAATCGCATCAGTAACCAGCGGTCCAATTGGCGGCACAGCCACAACCGGCGGAGCTGGATCAGGCTTTACAGCCATTGAATATGCAGGTGCAGTTGATCTTTCAGTCCCGGCCGGACTTTATTCAGCAACTATTACGTATACGGCAACGCCGACATTCTAAATTAAATATGAAACTGTCCAAAAATATTAATAAATTGTTCAAGAAAATAACCACAACAGTTATCGTCCTTTCTGTATTAGCAATCTTTGGCTCTGTTTTGGTTAAAGTCAATGCTCAGGAAACAGTCAGATCATACACAATTACTCCCCCATCCGTTACTCAAAAACTAAACCCCGGACAGAATGCGGAAGGAGTATTAAAGGTTATTAATGATACAGATCATGACTTAACCTTTACTGCCGCAATCAGAGATTTTATTGTACAAGACACCATGGGAACACCGGTGCTTATTCCTAATAATAATTTATCAAACAGATTTTCAGCGGCATCATGGATGGGCGTAACGCCAGGCACTTTTACAATTAAATCCGGGCAAAGGGAAACATTAAATTATTATATTCATGTACCAATTACAGCCAGGCCGGGCGGACATTATGCGGCAGTTACCTACTCACCAACTGACACGCTTTCGGTCAACGGCACCGGTGCAACTGTTAATACCCAGGCCGGTTCACTCTTCTATATCACTGTTAACGGACCGATAACTGAAAAAAGCCAAATAACCAAATTCTTTGTTAATCCTTTCCAAGAATACGGACCGGTAAAAGTCTTAACGGAAATTAAAAACCTTGGAGACTTGCATATTACTCCAAATGCAACCATTAACGTATCCGGACTTTTCTACAATCAAAGCAAAAGTCTGGATACCTATAATATCTTCCCAGAAGTCGCCAGAGACTTCGAAACAACAATTGGCCAGTCTTTCATGATCGGAAGATACAAAGCCGTTCTCATGGGAAGCTACGGGGTTAACAACAACTTACCTTTAGTTGCCAGCGCTTATTTCTGGGTATTCCCCTGGAGAATGGCAATCGTAGTTGTACTGACAGTAATAGCCCTAATACTGGTAACACTCTATCTTAGGAAGAGAACAAAAAGAGGTTCTAAAGGACCTAAGAAGACTGAGAATGAGGACGTAGTTACAACCCCAGCCACAGAAACTGAAGTTAAATAAGTATTCACTCCTAAGAGGTATCTCGTATTTTGCATTCTAATATAAACTGTAGTTTCTCTACTATTTTACGTCTAATCATTTTAGCTGAGCTTGCCAATTCATATGTCGAATGCATGAGAACTTGGGTGAGCAATTCAGGGGAATTCCGCAGCTTGCCAAACAAGATTGTGGATGAGATGAAATTACCCGATAAAGTGAATGAAAATTTCTGTTTCCCTAATACCCCATCCACCACTTGTGATGCAGCGGGTGTTTCTTTTTTAAGGGGTTTCTAAGGAAGCCAAATCGTCCCGGAACAAGCTTTACTATTAGTATAATAATTAGTATAAGGATTGGTATAACAAGCCAAAGTGGTCCAAGCGCTAAATCTCTTAGGAATTTAAGAAACTTATTCCACAAATTCTTCCAAAACGCGATAAACTGATCCCACCAAGACAAAGATTTAAGCTTAACGCTGTTTACAGGTTTAAGCGATTGTTTATGGTTAAACTGAGCCCGAGTATACATACTGTAATCCCCTGCTTTTAAGCCGCTAACAGTAATCTCATAATATCCCGTTTGATCTGCATAGGTAGTTAGAATTTTCCCGTTGCTTAAATAAAGAGTTACCAAGGCGCCCGGCATTGAATAACCGAAAGCCTTAACGCTTGAGCCCTCTATAATCTGGTTCCTTGAAAGACCAAGCGTTGGAGGAAGAAAAATATTATTCATGGTTACTGAAGACTGTGCTGACGGAATAGTAAAGCAGGCCAAGGATTCTCCAAGCCTTTTAAAGTCAATCGCATCGAGACAAATCTTAGTTGTTCCCCTTTTGAGCAAAACGTTTGAAATAGTAAAATCACCATTTTGATCCGCAACAGTTGCCCGAGCAAAAACTCCATCAACAATTAAAATGATTGAAGCATTAGGAGCAATGTAGCCTGACAAATTAAGATAGAATTCTCCAACCGAAGCTTCAACGTTTATACTTTGTTTTGCCTTCGGCAAATCTTTTACTCGTGCAAAACCGGATCCCAAAAAGACAAAGCAGAAGAGAAGAATAAAACCAAAGGATAAGAGCAGTATTTTCCTCATTAACCATATTATGCTCAAAATTAACTCAATATTGCAAGCCAAGAACCAATTTTGACTAAAAATTTTCAAATATGTTGCTATATCAATCCAAACTACGTATTTAAAACATCTAGCACTTTGACTATCTAAATGCTAATCTGCCCTCCAATTTTATCAATAAACCAGTGAAAATAACATATTTACTTTCCTAAAAACAATTTACAATTCTTGTTCTAATCAAACTATAACACTATTAATTATAGGATTCATGATATTAATTGATACATTATGATATCTAAGTTAAGGGAATTCATTTTAAAAAATCGTGCGTTAAAACAAAATTTGTTGAGATATTTTTCACAGAACGCTATTTTTCTTCTCAACTGATATAAATCATAACTTAATATATCATATAGAAATACTCTAGGGCCTTGACAGATATTTTCAAAATTCTTTATTCTAATAGTATGTTAAGTTTTTTTATTTTAAGCGCATATAAACCGTATAATCCGTATAATCTCGAAGCTAAAGGGCTGTCCACCGAGAGATCGTCTCGGTAATTAAAATGAACTTATTAAACCAATTTAAAGAGTATTTATTTTCACAGGAAAACAAACCGTCAAAGGTTACTGTGAAAAATTACCTATCGGACATAAACCATTTTGTCCACTGGTTTGAGAGTATCTCTGGAAGTTTTGTTCCCAAAGAAGTAACAAGACAAACAATTGAAGCATATAGAATTGATTGCGCTGACGTTTTTTCGCAAAGCTCCATGGATCGGCACTTCTCCACTCTTCGCAAATTCTTTACCTTCCTAAAACTTGAGGGATTAATTATTCGTTCACCGTTTGAACAAGTAATTGATAATCAGAAATTAGAAGCTGATCCCTATGGAATTAAAAACTTTAAAAATTTCCTTTATGTTTATAATGCCTCGCATTTAACTATCAAAAACTACTTGATTGATATAAAACAGTTTTTCGCATGGGCAAAAGTAGCAACCGCATCGAATAATATCTTAGATCAAATAGATTCAAACTTAATTGAAGAGTACAAACAAAACTTATTAACCGGAGGAAATTTCTCTCCAGCCACGATTAATCGCAAACTCTCTTCTCTTCGAAAATACCTGGCTTGGGCAGGAGCAGAAGGCTTAATCAAAGGATTGGAATATAAAGTTCAAAATACAGAACTGGAAAAACCGGCAGAGCAATATATTCCTGAAACTAAAGCAGCAATAATAGTAATCGATAATCAGCCATCTATTCCCAGCTATTCTGCTTTTCCCCCGCTTAGAATGGCTCAAAAAGTATCAAATGTATTCTTATTAGCTCTCGATGGTGTTTTAACTAATCCGCTGTCCGTACTGGTTGAAAAAGCCCAGTACAGCCTCTGGAAAGCAAAAGGACAGCAGGTTTTCACAAAGGTTAAAAATCAAAAATCAAAACTAAATACTTTTGCTTCCAGCTTTCAGCTGCCGATTATTAAGAATTTACCAAAAGAATCTTATGCTCCCCTGGAAATCTCGACCAAATATTTTCCATGGTATAAAAAAACCTGGTTTCAACTTAAATATCACCGACCTCAATGGTACAAAACATATCATTCTTATTCGATTGTTCACTACTTCCACTTTGCAATTTTAATCATCTTCTTAATTGCGCTTAGCTTTGGCTTTTATAACGTGTTATTCCAAAAAGGCAATCAATCCCCAACCTTGGCGGCGGCTTTACCGGTTGCTCCGCCTCGCGTGTTATCTTTCCAGGGAAGATTGACGGATAACTTTGACAATCCGATCTCAACCTCAAGCGCCTTAAGATTTGCCATTTATACCGATGCCACAGCCACAGATTCGGGAACAATTATGGCCTGGCAGGAAGTGCAAAGTATAACACCTGATCAGGACGGAATATTTAATGTGATGCTAGGCAGTAATAATCCTATTCCATCCACTCTTTTTACAACCAATCCAGCTCTTTGGTTGGGTGTAACCGTCGGACAAACACCGGAACTTAAACCCAGACAACAGTTAGCAACCGTTGCCTACGCCACTAATGCCGAAACACTACAAGGATTACCGCCGATAACAGCCGGTAGCGCTTATCAAAATGTTGTTTTAGCTTTGGACTCGCAAGGAAATTTAACAATTAGTGGGGCTGTCGGGTCAACTTTTAAAACAAGCGGTGGGCAGTTTACTCTTACCGGACAACCGCTTTTACTCACAACTAACGTGGGAAGTAATGGCAATGTAACAATTGCGCCGGACGGATCAGGCTATATTGACCTGCAAAAACCGCTTATTAATTCAACAAATAATAGCAACATACCCGGAGTTCAGGGCGCAGTTGAAATTGACGATATGCTTGGGATTTTAGCAACTTCTTCTGTTCAATCTGCTTTAACTATTAACCAAAATGGCGGCGGATTATTAATTAATGCCTCAGCCAGCGGAATTGGCAAATTTATGGTTGACTCCGTCGGTAACGCCACTATTTCTGGACAATTGGTCTTGTCCAATCCGGCAGCCAAAACCACTTTCGGAGGAATTACTTATGCCTGGCCCGGATCAATTCCATCCAATAATTATGTTTTATCCGCCCAAACCAACGGACAATTAAACTGGGTTGCCCAAGGCGGAAATGGCGGCCCAAGCTTTTGGCAGGAACTAACAGGAGCGCTTTCTCCTCTTAATTCAGGCGACGACTTATTGCTTGGCAGTTCATCTACCGCTTCTGCCAAATTTGCCTTTACAGGACTGATAGGCAACCAAACTCAAGCTTCGTTTAGCGGGCAGTTTGTTGTGATGCCAAACAACGGCTGGGGCGGAAATGCTTCAATCTCCGGTAATTTAACATTAGGCGCATTCGCAGCCAGCTCACTACAGACAACCAAGAATCAGCTCTTAACCATTGGCGGAAAT
>Ga0182027_10004542_pt1 | contig 21458 bp, 19 predicted proteins | sample 712E1DmetaG_FD_121300 | JGI IMG/M metagenome (GOLD analysis project Ga0182027, IMG submission 121300) | Permafrost microbial communities from Stordalen Mire, Sweden - 712E1D metaG (Illumina Assembly) | ecosystem: Environmental > Terrestrial > Soil > Wetlands > Permafrost | place: Sweden... | reverse complement strand
TTCATAATTATCCTTTTTTATATGCGGGATTATGTCCCTTCATCCCATAGTATGCAACGTATGTATAACAGATCAGCGGAACAAAAAATGCAAGCTGTATTCCCCATTTGTCTGCTGCCACACCTTGAAGAACCGGAATGATCGCGCCGCCGACGATAGCCATGCAAAGAATTCCTGATGCCTGGCCGGTATGTTTGCCAAGCCCTTTAATAGAAAGTGTAAAAATTGTAGGAAACATAATAGAATTAAAAAGTCCAACTGAAATGATCGCCCACATTGAAATACTTCCCGTCGTCAAGATCGTAGTCATAATTAACACGATCACTGCCGCCGCATGGACCGTCAATACTTTTGCTGGCGAAATGTACCGCACAATCACGGATCCAATAAATCGACCCACCATTGCCGCGCCCCAGTAAAACGAGACATATCTCCCTGCTTCTGCAACCGTCATAGCACCGATAAACGGCTGGCTGAAATAATTCACCAAGAAACTTCCGATAGCCACTTCGCCGCCGACATAGAAAAAGATACCGACAGCACCCAGCACAAGATGCCGGTAGTGCCATGCGCTTTTATGCAATTGATCATAATTCTGTCCGCCCTCCGATGCCGGCGCTCCTTCTGCGGCAGCAAACTTAGGAAGTTTAAACATTGCGACTATCACGGCAATCACGATCAACATTCCTGTGAGATACAAATATGGAATTTGCACCGATGCTGCTTCGGCGTTGCGGTACACTGTCGTTTGCGTGGGGCTCATTAAAAGCAGTTCGCTCTGCGATTTTTCTGCGATGGAAAGAATGAGAATGGAACCGAAAATCGGAGCAATGGTATGGCCTAAGGAATTGACCGCCTGCGCAAGAGAAAGACGGCTCGATGCATTTTCCGGTTTACCGAGTATTGCCACATAAGGATTTGCGGCAACTTGAAGCAATGTAATGCCGCAGGCAAGTATAAAAAGTGCAATTAAAAAAATGATATACGACCCTTCACCCGCCGCGGGATAGAACAGCGCGCAGCCCACTGCAGCCGTCAGCAGCCCGATGATAATTCCCTGCTTATAACCGAATCGTTCTACAATCCAACCGGAAGGAAGCGAGGCAATAAAATAGGCGGTAAAAAAACTGAATTGAATCAGCATCGCCTGCGCATAATTCAACTCGAACATGGATTTCAAATGAGGGATGATGATATCATTCAAACAAGTGATAAATCCCCACATAAAGAAAAGCGATGTGAGAACAGCTAACGCTGAAGCATATTTTGGAGATTTTTCGGTCATCATTCACCTTCCAGTACTATTATTTGAATACCGCTGCATTCGGATATGTTGTTTTATTCATAAGCATTGATAAAACAATAAATGGATTTCCCCACAAAAGCCAGTCCAAGTTAAAAAAACAATTGTTGTAGAGTATTGGTAGAAATTAAAATAGGATTCTCTATAGACTCTTTACGGTGTACACGTATTAAGACATTTATGGTTCTTATTCGTATGGCAATTCTCCGTTATTGTTCGGATATTTAACAGAAGGAATTCGCAATATTTAAAGATATTAATAAATTATTGTTAGGAAGCGTGCTTTAGGAGCTATCGAGTATTCGAACATTATTGTAGGGAACTATAAGAAAGCGTTTTGACGTTTACCCATATGCTTATGAGTTTTTCTCTGCTCACACAATTGTTCAACGTGTCTGGGTGTAGCACATGATCTATTGTTTATCCGATCTTCTCTTTCAGCAACGCGACAACAGAACATCGCACATTGCACTCATCGATGGACAGCACAGGCTTACCTACACAGAACTGATTCATCAGACCGAACGATTTGCGGCAATACTGCAAGCCCGGGGAGTACGACGGGGCGACCATATTGCCATTTACCTGCAGCGCTCCGCTGAATCTGTTGTTGCTCTTTTTGCTGTGTGGTCTCTTGGCGCTGTTGTCGTCATCATCAATGACGTGCTGAAGAATCGGCAGGTCAACTACATTATCGATCATTCGGAAGCTTCCTTTCTCATCACTGACAATCGTCTTCGCACTTCGTTGACCGAAATTCCATTGAGCGCTGATCATATTCTCACGGTTGACACTGAAACGTCGACCGACCAACAATTTACACCCTCTCGCGTCATTGGTGCCGATCTTGCTCTCATCATCTACACATCAGGATCTACCGGCATGCCTAAAGGGATCATGCTGTCGCATAATAATCTCATTTCCGGCGCCCACATCATAACAGATTATCTTCATCTCATGCAGGACGAGATCATCATCAGCCTTCTGCCGTTTAGTTTCGACTACGGGCTCAACCAATTGTTAACTGCATTGCTTATCGGTGGAACTTTGGTGATACAGCGTTCTATATTACCTGCTGATATCTGTAATACCTTGAATCGTGAGCGGATCACTGGTATGGGAGCTGTGCCAATGGTGTGGCAGCAATTAGCAGGAAACCGATCACCGTTCATCAAAACACAGTTCTCGCATCTCCGTTACATTACGAACACCGGCGGCCGTATGCCGGAGAGCATTACTAAACTTTTTCGGCAAGCTCATCCGCACATCCAAATCTATTTAATGTTTGGCCTGACTGAAGCATTCCGTTCGACATATCTTCCACCAGATCAAGTCGATGTTCGTCCAAGTTCGATTGGAAAAGCAATTCCGAATGTAGAACTCTTAGTGCTTAATGTACGAGGTGAATTGTGTAAACCAGGCGAAGAGGGAGAACTTGTCCATCGCGGCGCAAACATCGCGATGGGGTATTGGCGGGATCCTGAAAATACGGCAAAAAGATTCCGGCCGGCTCCATTCCAGCAAGGGAAAGGTGGGCAAACGGAGATTGCAGTGTATTCAGGCGACTATGTGAAAACAGATGAAGAAGGATACATCTATTTTATCGGCCGCAAAGATCAAATGATTAAATCGCACGGTATGCGCGTGAGTCCGGAAGAAATTGAGGATTGCATCTTTGCATCGCATATGGCTGCACACGTGGTAGCATTCGCCGTCCCCTTCGATGATGTGAAAAACAATATCATCGTAGCTCTTGTGCCATCCGATCCATTATCGTTTTTAGAAAAAGATTTGCATCTCTACTGCAAGATGCAAATGCCAGAATATATGCGGCCGGATATTCTATGGCTGTTAGAGAGTTTTCCACTCACCTCTTCCGGCAAACCTGATCGTGTAAAACTTCGCGAGATGTTTTTGGACAAGCATTGATAGTTGCATCATCTTCATATGATGATTTCCTTCACGGCGTTTCTTTTTCATGGATATTTCGACCGCCAAAAAGAAACACTATGTTCGTTGTTCCCTTTTGTGTTCGGTTTCCATCGATCGTACTCTTCAAGCCAATCGCAGTCCGTCAGAAATGCCTCATGAACCGGATTGACATACACAATTCTTATGCTGCGATGATGGACTTTGAATCCCTCTTTCATTTTTTTTAATACCTGATGTAAGACGTTTGGCCCAAAGGGATGAAACATATAAAAGATCGTCCCTTGCGAATAATCAAAATCCTGGGCAAGCATATGCTTTATCGTGACAGGCGAACATCTTCCCCGCAATTTTTCCGCATTGATTTCTGCCTCACGAGACAACTTTTCGGAATATTCCACGCCAATAGATTTTTTTATTTTGTACCGTGCGGCGCAACACAAGGCTCTTCCTTTGCCGCACCCAAGGTCGACAAACACATCACTGGAATTTAACGAGAGAGAGAGAAGGATTGCGTGAATTGTAGAATAAGCGATTGTTCCATAATGAATATGTTCCGGTTCATTCGGATTGTATCCGGTAACACCACGCGTAGATACATTGAGCCGGCGTTCCCAGATCATATTAAGAATTTTTGTGTGCAGAAGAGCAATGTGCTTTTCCATGGCAAATCCTGTATCGAGAGAAAAATGTTTGTGCAATCTACTGTATTCCCCACACGAAGTCAATTGCTCCCTTCTTAAGAACTTGTAAAAATATTACCCTTCTCCTCTCTTTCTCCTTTTACAAAATGAAAGACGGACTTCGTTATTGATTAAAGATAAATGATTGGTTAAGTTTATTCTACATTTATTTTACGCTTAGACGGGAAAAGAACCTCAGGACTTTTCATTAGAGCAATCCATGAATGATCCAAATAATTGGCTGAAGCTCGACGCAAAGCAAACAGTTGAGAAAATAATAAAAACGATTCATCATCAAGTAAGGGCTACCCTTCGGAAAAAGGGTGTCATTATTGCTGTGTCGGGAGGCGTCGACAGTTCAGTGTGTGCCGCCTTATGTACGAAAGCATTGGGAAAAGAAAATATCCTTGCTCTCTCTCTGCCTGAACGCGACTCTTCATCCGATTCAATAAAACTTGGACAGCTGTTGACTGATTCTCTAGGCATTCAATTACAGACAAAAGACATTACTCCCATGCTTGAAGGAGCACAATGCTATAAGCTCCAAGGTGAAGCGATACGTCAGGTATTTCCTGATTACGGAGACGGATGGAAACAGAAAGTCACGCTTCCATCCATCCTTGAACATGATCGATTAAATGTATCGCACCTGACTGTTCAAAGTCCAGACGGCGAAAGTAAGTCGTCCCGTATGCCTCTTCAAGCATATCTTCAGCTTATTGCGGCAACAAACCTGAAACAACGCACAAGGAAAATGACGGAATATCTTTTTGCAGATAGATTGAATTATGCTGTGTGCGGAACACCAAACCGTCTAGAATATGATCAGGGGTTTTTTGTTAAGTTAGGCGATGGAAGCGCTGATTTCAAACCGATAGCTCACCTTTATAAAACGCAGGTATACCAGGTTGCGGAAGCACTTGATATCCCGGAAGAAATCCGTACACGCCCGCCGACCACGGATACATTTTCGCTTCCGCAAACACAAGAGGAGTTTTATTTTTCTCTTCCCTATGGGCAAATGGATCTTTGCCTCTATGGATTCAATCATAGCATTCCTTCTTCTGAAACAGCTCAAGCAACGCACCTTACTCCCGAACAAGTGGAACGAGTATATAAGGACATCGAAAAAAAACGCCATACTACCTTAGCATTGCATCTTCCACCTCTCTTGATCCAAGGTGTCGACGAAATCAATGACCTTGTTCAAAAAGCCATTCGACAATCAAAGGAAATTTAGTCTCAATGTGTGGAATAGCAGGGATTCTCAATCTTACTGATCGCAGAGACCCACCAACTGTTGAGTTGTTGCAGTCGATGATCGGTGCTATCCGCCACCGAGGACCGGATGAATATGGATTATATAGAGATAGGTATGCCGGTTTGGTCCATGCACGATTATCCATTATCGACCTCCAAGCGGGTCAGCAGCCCATGTCCAACGAAGATCGCACCCTTTGGATTGTCTTTAATGGAGAGATTTTCAACTTCATCGAATTGAGAGCCGAGCTTGAAAAATTAGGCCATCGCTTTCGAACCCATTCAGATACGGAAGTCATTCTCCATGCATTTGAATCTTGGGACATCGAATGTTTCTCCCGTTTCAACGGCCAATGGGCGCTTGCATTATGGAACACACAAACACGCAATCTTATATTATCTCGTGATCGAATCGGCGTGCGGCCATTATTTATTCACGAAACTCATGACCGAGTTCTCTTTGGCAGTGAAATGAAAGCGATATTTGCCGATCCTGCAGTTCCTCGCTCCATCAATCCGCATGGACTTGATCAGACGTTCACGTATTGGGCATCGATAGCCCCAGTAACGGTGTTTGAAGGAATCGATGAACTGCCTCCGGGTTCTTATCGAGTGTATGGACGCAGTGGCGAAAAGAAGGAAAAATTGTATTGGAGGCCATCATACTCTGACGCACCGAGAAGTTGGGAACACGATTCCGTTTTCCCAACATTTGCTGAAGCCACAAAAATTCTGCATGAAAAATTGGAGCAGGCAACAAAATTACGGGTGCTGCGTTCAGATGTCCCGGTGGGAAGTTATTTGTCTGGCGGTTTAGATAGTTCTGTGATTGCCCGGTTAGGTCGACAGGCAAAAGAAGGTCGATTTGAAACATTTTCTATTCGTTTCGATGATACTGAATTCGACGAGACCGCATACCAAAGAACGATGGCTGCTACATTGAACAGCTCTCACAGAGAAATCACTGTGACAAGGAAAGACATCGCTCAAGTTTTTCCTGATGTCATCTGGCATACCGAACGACCGATACTCAGAACAGCTCCTGCACCTTTATTCCTCCTTTCCAAGTCCGTGCGCGAAGCCGGAATAAAAGCGGTCTTGACCGGCGAAGGAGCCGACGAAATGTTAGCAGGATATGATATTTTCAGAGAAGCAAAGATTCGTCAATTCTGGTCTCATCAGCCAAATTCGAAAGTCCGTCCATTACTGTTTGACCGAATATATCCGTACCTCGCACGGTCACCGCAGCGTGCAAGAGGAATGTCTTTTGAATTCTGGAAAAAAGGATTTGAACACGCCAGCACGCCCGGATTTTCCCACGAGCCGCGATGGTCGACCACATCATCGTTGAAGAAATTCTTCTCTAAAGATTTTTTGACCTTTCTTCAGAACAATCCGTCTCCTACTCCCCTGGATACTCTTCCCTCCAATTTTAGCCAATGGGATTCACTCGCACAAGCACAATATCTTGAAATAACAACACTGCTTTCTTCATACTTGATTTCCTCACAGGGCGATCGTATGTTAATGGCTCATTCTGTCGAAGGTCGTTTTCCTTTTCTCGATGCCGATGTTATGCAATTCTGCAATGAACTTCCGGCAGAATACAAGCTCGCTTTTCTTGAAGAGAAACGCATCTTAAAAAAGGCGGCGGAAGGATTAATTCCTCAATCAATTATTCATCGCAAGAAACAGCCATACCGTGCACCGGATGCTGCAAGTTTTCTTAGTCAAGATACACCGGAGTATGTTCAAGAGCTGTTTTCGGATCGTAAACTCAAAGCGAACGGAGTTTTCAATCCACAAGCAGTTCGAGGTTTATATGAAAAATGCATTTCAAAACGCGATCTTGTTCATGAACCCGGTTTATTTAGCAATACAGACAATATGGCATTTGTAGGAATTTTATCTACCCAGCTTGTTGTTCATAAGTTTATCGAAACATCCGAACCAAGAGATAGAGCAGAAATTGAATTCAAAACATTTGTCGATTGCACTCAACATTCATCACGAGCACATTAAAGGATGATCTTATGATTGACAAACAAGATATTCAGAAAACAGTAAAAGATTTTATCCAGCAGAATTTTATTTTTGACCCGAATATTATTTTAGAAAACGATGAATCACTTTTGGGCGAGGGTGTTATTGATTCAACAGGCGTACTGGAACTTATAGGATATTTGGAAAAAACATTTCAACTGACGTTTGAGGACGGCGAACTTATCGGTGAGAATTTTGATACCGTGTTGAAAATAACCGGTTTTTTGCAGAAGAAACTCGACAAACATTAGACAACGCCAACGGCCTTCTTTTTTCTTTTCCTTCGAACGGAAATTTAATCCATCAGGAACTTCTGCTAAAGTGTGTAAGACCACTATTAAAAGATATCACCTTGAAGTCGAGTCCACCATTCGCCTTCTAAACGAGTGATATACGCTTCACAGCTATTGATGGCATGCAAAATTTCAACTTCTTTCGCATGCATCATAAAATAGTTGGATCGATGAAACAACAAGCAAAGCTTCGCACTGAATTCTTTCATAAACACTGAATCCATTCTTCCGATCAATGCTAAACTTTTCATCTCCAATGCATCTTGAAAGAGATGGTCGAGGACGTTGCTGATGGTCTGAGATTTTGTGCCTACCTGAAGCACTTGTCCGATTTTGCCTGAATTGGGATAATAGAGAAACCATCCCATAAGAGAATGTTTCGAAGTGTACACTCCCATCGAGCGCAACGAGCCAAATTCTTGTTTCTCGCAGGCTTTTTGAAGAATCCATTGCAATGATTTCTCTGTGTAGGCAGGAGTAAGTATACGTTTGACCGATGCTGTTTGTATTGAGTCAAGAATTTCCTGTGTCGTGATTTCTTTTATATAACCCGTAGGACTCTCAAGGTGAAGCGGGCTCGATGACAACGTCGTAGAAATACTATCGAGAATGTAACTGATAGGCCGCGTTAACAATCCTGCAAACTTCAAGACAGGAGCTTTCTCTTGAGCTACATATAAAGCGAGATGTGCTGGTCGCAGAGGTCGTATCCAATGCAGGCTTTGGAGAGGCGATATTGTTCCTCCAAGCCCTTCCCACATTTTCCTGCCAATTTCATTGCCCGTATCCGACATCGAGAGTTTTTGCGGGCCAGATAAAAACTTTTTTAATATTCTTGGCCCCGCCAGCGGATTCTTCAAAGAAGGATCAACCATATAATTTCCGCCAACTCCAGCCAGAATAGACTTTCCATTAAAGTTCATATGGAGAGGCAGCACACCTAAAAAACCAAGAATTTTATTATTGGATGATTCATAGACAAGAGAAGGCAGGTCATCTCGATACCATGGATGTTCAAAATAAAGCTCACGAAAATAACTCTTGAGTGATTCGCTGGCGGGAGATGTATTGTTGCGGAATACTTTTTGAAACAGGTTTGCAACCTGCTCCACGTCATTCGGAGTGAATACTCGGATAATTTCCAATTCTGATTCCTTGAGAATGCATTAGCCCACCTGAGAAGCAAGAGCGTTTTGGGTCACTTTCCGCAGCATTCGGATCACACCCGGTTTTTCATAAAATGCAAATGCCCCATATCTCATTGCTTCTTCCTTCATCAAGGAGGAAGGATATCCAGTAATCATTATAACTTTTGCATTTGTATCAAATTGTTTGATTTGTTTAAGAACTTCGAGACCGCTGATCGATGGTAGTCCAATATCAAGCAGTACAATATCTGGCATCTCTTTTTTGTACAGCTCAATTCCATGAGGACCGTCCGCCGTTGTAAAGAGTATGTAGCCCTCCTCGTTCAACTGGCTTGCTAAAACATTCAACATGAACTCATCATCATCGACAATCAGAACCTTGGTCATAGGAATTTCACCTCATACGATTTTATGATCATTCGGTGTCTGCGATATCTCGCGTGTTGTTCGAATCCATCCACCTTGATTCTCGCCTTTAAATATATGCAAATAGAGACCAATTTTCCACAAAAAATATTTTGGGACATTCAGAAGAGCTCTATAAAGAGCTTTATCTGCCTGAGAGATGTACAGCCCCATCAATAAGTGGAATAGCCCGCATACTCCAGCAATGAGCCAACAAAACAAATAAACATATATTTTACCAACACCAGCAAGGGCAGCCGCGCCATTGAATACAAGCATAACGCTGACAAGAGCAATCATGTTGACAATAGACGGTGTAAGAAGGTCAACCAGAGTATCAAAAAACTTGTATGATCTACGTTTCCACGCTGTTTTCAGCAATGGAATCGAATACTTACGGATCAATGATACTCGCCCACCCTCCCAACGAGCCCTTTGAGATTGAGCGTTCTCCGTTTGTTGCGGCATTGTTGCGTAGACAACTGCCTCAGGCGCAAAATAAGTCGGTATGTTGTTGAGTAAAAGTTGTAGTCCATAATCCACATCTTCGGCAAGTGAATACGCATTCCATGGAACTTCTTTGAGCGTACCTATCGCCAAACACATTCCATTGCCTCTCAATCCCACTGGAAGACCCAGCATATGACGACCAAGGGGACGAACAAAATTAAAGAGTAAGAAGCTTATACGAATCATTGACGCACTCCACGACGCTGGGCCAGTTTCTACAATATCTGTACTTTGGATAGAAACTACTCCTTTGTTTAAATAGAAGTTCATGACTGATAGAAAATTACGGCTCATGGTGCTATCTGCATCTACAACCACAACCGCTTCATATACATTTTCGGGAAGGATCATATCAAAGATCCAACGCAACGCATATCCTTTTCCTTTTAATTTGTCGTTGCTTCGTTCATATACTTTTGCTCCAGCCGTCCGAGCAATTGAAGCAGTCTGATCAGTACAATTATCTGCGACAACCAAGACTGTGAATTTATTTCTCGGGTACTCAAGTGCAAAAACACTTTGTAATGTTTTTTTAATAGCAAGTTCTTCGTTATGAGCTGGGATTATAACGGCAATATTCTTTTGATGTCCTCCTTCAAATACACTGTTCCGTTTAGCCATCAAAGCGAGAAGAGTAAGAACTGCCAAATAGAGAAGAAAGAATCCTATCGGAATAAATAATATTAATTGAAGATGAATAAATATTTCGTTCACAGTCTGTACTCCATTTCTTGTATCGTCACAAAACTCAAAGACCTTTTAGTCATATGGATATGTTGTTGTTTTCAAGACGTTTCATGAAACTATTGTGCTGATCAGAATAATGTAATTTTGGAACCGATAAGATTGTCGTTCATAACTTAGAAACGCGTCCACCACTCTAGTTCTTGTTTGGGGGAACATTCTTTGGCACCAACCTTTCTTTAAGTTTGAGGAAACGCTTTTCCATCAGTTCATAGCTGGCTATGCTTATCAGTATCGTTATCGCAAGCGCCAATAAGCCGACAAGTTTTGTTGGAAATCTTCGTCCTATGCGCATCATAATTTCAATTACAGGAAGATGAAATACATATAATCCATACGATATTTTCCCAAGATATCGAAGGATTGGATTATTGAAAAACAAGGGGAATAAATCACCTTGAACAACACGTTGAATCAAGAGACAAAAGAGAAGGCTCCACAGCGAATACCCCCATAAATATTTAAAACTATCCTGCATATAATTCGAGTATCCAAACGCCCTCCATTCAATAGTCCCAGAGACAACTCCTTGAGTCAGGTATCCAATCATTGGTACAAGAAAAACGAGAAGCCAGAAATGTCTTTTCGTTGTTTTTACCTCGAAGAGCGAAAAGAATCCTCCCATTGCAAATGCGTCAAAATACGAAAATGGAAGAGCATATACGACTAAATTCATATTGGCGCTGAGATTCGACGGAATCTGATAGTATGATGCTGAAGCTTCGACCAACCTGACTAATGGACCTAATATGATGATGAATAAAAGGACTAATTTCAATTTCCGCTTAGAAACGAAATAGATAATAAACGGCCAAATTAAATAAAATTGCTCTTCAACTGCCAGCGACCAAAGATGCCCAGCATAAAAAGAGGGCCGATAATGGACAGAAGCGCAAAAGAAATTAAAAGTATAGGTTGCCAAGTATAAATATTCTCTCCAAAACCTTGTAAGTGCAGGATAGTCAGTTTCCCCAAATTTTTTTATGAAAAGATAAGCCGCTATTCCAGCAATCAGCAAGTAAATGTAGTATAGAGGAAATATCCGCAGAGCCCGTCTGCCATAGAAACAAAAAAAATATTTTGTCCCTTTCAGATCAGCTTTCATGTCAACTAAGATACGCGTGAGGAGAAAACCGGAAAGCACAAAAAAAGCCTGGACACCCAAATATCCACAAGAGAGAATATCCAAATGAAACAAGAATACTGCGATAAATGCAAGCGCGCGGATTGAATCTATTCCACCAATGACCTTTGAATGAGTTTGACTTTCATTGCTCATAGAAACTATGTTCCTGTGGTAGTCGCTTCAAAATGGCATTCATAGAATATAAAAGTTACACACAAGATAAATAGCCGCGCGGACCGTCGGCTGTGGCAATGAGAACATATTCATCGTCTCGCAGAATTCCAACCGCTTCATTCAGCATCAAATCGTCGTCGTCGATAATTATGAATTTCGCCATAAGTCATGGCTCCCAAATTACTTCTATAATTATTTCTTGGTAAATCTTTTGATTTTTTTCAAGACTGGTTTCTCGCGTGTTGTATGTACTAACTCGTCCGAACTTGTTGTACGTAATAATTTTTCAATAATGCTCATTTTCCAAAAAACATATTTTGGAAGATACAGAAGCGCTGCATATGTTGATCGATCATATCCTGATGCCAATAGACCTAGAAATAATTGTGAAAATCCAACGATTGAGACCACTCCCCACAACACAGTAAACATTTCCATCATGTTGATGCCCATCAGATACAGGAGAGAACTTATAAAGAACAAGCCAAGATTAATAATAAGCAAGGTGACAAGAGTGGGCGTCATAAGATCGATCAACCTATCAAAATATTTATAAGACCGCCGAAGAACTGCCGCTCGTAATAGTGGGATAAAGTAACGACAGATGACAAGGAACCGTCCTCTCTCCCATCTAGCACGCTGACTTTTTGCGTTAGTGGATTGTTGAGGCTTTGTCACCAGCACTACTGCTTCAGGAGCAAAATCAGTTTGATATCCTTGTAAAAGCAACTGGATGCCATATTCTAGATCTTCTGCCAACGAAAATGCTTTCCACGGAACTTCTTTTATCACATCAACAGAAAAACACATCCCGTTTCCATGTAACCCGGTCGGACAATGAATAACTGTGCGGCCCAAAGCGCGAATGTAATTATAAAGAATAAATCCAATGCGCGTCATTTCAGAGCTCCAAACACCGGGTTGAGGTTCCACATTGTCAGTAGTTTGAATTACTTTTGAACCATGCTCCAAATAGAAATTCAATACTGTAAGAAAGTTTTCTGAGGCAATACTGTCTGCATCAATGACCACATACGCTTCATATCCTTTGCCTGAAGATAGTAGCTTGTCAAAACACCACATCAGTGCAAATCCTTTTCCTCTCAATTCTGTGTTAAATCTTTCTAATACAACCGACCCGGTTCCAGCAACAATTGCAGCAGTATTATCTGTACAGTTGTCCGCAATAACAACAACATCATAATGGTCACGAGGATAATCAATATTGAAAACACTCTGCAGCGCTCGTCCAATGGAGGTTTCTTCATTATGAGCTGGAATTATAACACAGAACTTCTTCTTATGCAGGGACAGGAAAGATGTCCGTCTTTTTGCGAATAGAGCAAAGATGGTTAACACCATTAGATAGATGGTAAAGAATCCGAAAATAAATAAAAGTGTATATTGCACAAGATTGATTACAAAAGTCATTGGATGTGAAACAAGTATCGCGGTGGGATAATATTGTAGAATTGTGTCGGAAATAGCTGATCCCCCGAATGTTGCAGATTGAGATTGCTGTAATTTCGTATCATAGACGTATAATACTGCATCACCTGTGAATGGTACCTTGAACAAGCGAGTGTTTCCTCCTGCTATGGTCCCGCCTGATATTCTTTTTCCCGTTTCAGGATTAAACCATTCAATATTTAAATTCTCTGTCGTCGATGATAAGTTAACCACTATAGAACCTGTCGACGATGGACGGTAAACTAAATACTCTGCCCCTGTCGCAGAAGGATTCGCCAAACAATATGTTGTCGATGATAGATTGTTTTGTGGAGTCATCGCCGCTAAATTCATCCGGTTGGCATAAGTGCGTGTGTATCCCATATTCTTCCGAAAACTAATCCACGTGGCATTGCTCGAATCAAAATTCACTCCTCCACAACCATATGATTTACCGTCATATCCATCCATGAAGATCGGATTCAATCCCCGCGTGAATGATTTCCATGCCCATATTCTGTCTCCTCCCATACCCCATAAATGGTCTGTATCTGTAATAACAATTTTTGTCCTGTCTCCTTCTCCTATGGGTGGATCATTTTCATACGCGGTACCGTTATTTCCAGCCGCCGGAGATACCCAATCCGCTTTGCTTGACCATAGTGTACTGTTGGCAATAGTCCAATCACCGGTATACCCCACGGGATGCTGTTTGGGTTTCCTTAACTCATAGGCATGAATGGTATCAATCATCCGATTTTGCCATGCATCCGATCCAGCATAGGGGCTCTCGTTGCTGATCTCGTAAAGAACATTGTCAAGATCATTGACCACGTCTATGACTTTCTTGACATACATGTATTGATAGGCATTTACTTTCGCATCTAACAGTGAATGTGTTTCCTCCCCATCTCCATCGCCGTCAGCGTCCCCATTCACACCATTGATATTATTACTGAGTCGGAAAGGACAGCCATCGAATGGCTGGTGAAAACCGCCGCGGTTCGACACACTCCATCCATTAAAAAGCATAATGGATACATATATCCCGCATTGACCTGCATCGAGAACACGAGAACGTAGTCGTTGAAAATAGGCGTCATTTAAACTATCTAAATTGAACTTCGGAAACCCATCCACTGCATTACCCGGCCCAGTTCGCTTATACGGAGTCTGCGGGTTAAACCAATAATTCGTATCTGCTGTTTCTGATGTCCATCGTGTTTGTTCCCACGTCCACAATCTCGTAAAATTATAATTTAGTGTTTTCATCCACTCCATATACCCAATCCAGTTAAAAACCGGCGGTGGATTACCATTTCCATTGTCCTGAAAGTTTGACCAGGTATGGGACCCCGTTAAATACACTACCTTGTCGTTCCCATCTTCAAAGTAGCGTGGATTGTTCGGATTCCCTCGTAACGGACCGGAGATTTGGGCGACATTAGCCATAACAAAATTCAATGTTATAAAACAGAGCAATGTGAATCGATTCAAAATACGAAGCATGTTGATACTACTATATATACTTTTGCAAACGATGTCGATTTCATTTATTTTCTGCAGGAGCATTTACATTGTTTTCATAAGCAATGTTCTGGACGACGATCTTTGATAAAATGATTTCGTCTACGTTCTTGTCATCTGCGTGCGTTAGATTTATTCCATCAGTCAATTTTTCAGATTGATCTGAAAAAGCACAATGAAGAATTTCTCCTTTCACCGAAGTGATCTCACTTTGTCCAATATACGATCATCGCATTCCTCCGCGATCTTCTGTGCCAACTCGGTTGGCCGTTACGGCGAATATGCGATTTTCATGATCATTGGTCAATTGTATTTAAACGTTGGACGGTAGTAATTCATAGTGCGGATAATTTCGAAATGATTTATCTATGAATCTACTTTTGGGTTACGAACGCTCTTGAGCCAATTTGTTAATTAGAATGTTCCTTTTCTGCAATAGAATGCTTCTGCATATTCCGACGATCTCCCCGACTCCATCCCCCGAAGTCGTAATATCGAGAATAACAAGTTCTCGGTAAGCCAGTGTTTGTGTTGCTGCGAGACAAAATGTTTTAAGATAAGATCCCGTTTATTCTCACAGTGTGTTCGAGTGAGTTCAAAATACATATTAGGATTTCCCATGTCACCATCATATTTTGGAATTTCGTATTCTAATATTAAATGATCACGAAATGTATTCCAGGTTAAGTTGGATACAACTCGATGATCTTGATGTCTGTCATCCCGATAATGTGTCAGAATAAGATCCGGAGAAAACTTTTTCTTCAGTGCTTCAAATTCTTTTTTTACAGCCGATCCTTGAAACGGAAAAAAACCGTCTTTAAAACTTTTTGTAATGATCGTTTTCTTTTTTATTTTTTCTAAAACAGACTGTGCGCTTGCACATGCTTCACGACGCCTCTGTCCGCGTGCACTGAAAACTACCCAGTATATTTCAAGCTGATCATATTCTTCGATGAGGCGCATAATAGTCCCGCCGCATCCGATCTCAATATCATCGGAATGCGCACCGAGACAAAGGACCTTGAGGTTGGTTTGATTCGGCTTCTTGAATGTTAGTTTGAGCATAGAGTTATCTTATTTTGATTCTTTATCCGTGATGTTGTTTTTCCAAACTTCCCACTTTGTATTACCTTGAACGACCATATCATCTATTTCTTGTTTTTCTTTAAATGTATCCATTGCCAAAAAGAAGCCGTCATGTTTGTACGTTGCGATCTGCCCTTTTTCGATCAATCGGCGAAACGGTTCATAGACTAACTCTTCACCTTCTTTGATATACTTGAATATCTCTTTTTTGAATGTAAAAAATCCGGCATTCACCCATAAACCAAATTTCGTGATATGGACAAGTCCTTCTACTTCATCGTTATTCTTGATTTGAACTACATCGAAACTCTGACCCGGTCTTACTGAAACAAAGCCCGCGATCTTGTTTTTTTTATGAAAATCATCGATCACTTTGTCAAGCGGTAGATTGGTTAATCCATCTGTATAATTGGCAAGAAATTCACTCTCACCGTCAAGATATTTTTCTGCAGCTTTCAATCGCATTCCAATATTCGATTTCAATCCCGTGTCTACAAAAGTTATTTTCCAATCGTGAATATCACTATTTAACAGCTCAATATTTTTTCCCCCGTGGGTAAGAACGAAATCATTAGAATAGGTTTCACGGTAATTTAAAAAATACTCTTTGATCGCTTCGCCCTTATAGCCAAGACAAAGAATAAAATCTTTATGGCCGTAATGAGCATAGTATCTCATAATATTCCACAAAATCGGCCGATTGCCAACAGGAACCATGGGTTTTGGAATCATATCCGAATATTCACGAATTCTCATTCCCATGCCACCGCAAAACAGAACAACTTTCATCGTTGACTCCTTTTATCGAAAGACGTGATCGTATTGTTTCTGGATCTGGTTCTTGAATACTTCAATCGTTTCATGAATCCGTTCCTTCGCACCTTCAGATTGAATTTTAAGTAGTGAAAATTTTTCTCTAAGCTCTTTAACGGTAAAAGTATCAATATTAAGCGTGAAATCAGATTGACCGACAGCAGTCATAATGTTGTTGATCTTTGGATCGTACGAGATTCCAACAGCGGGACGATTCATGATATAAGAAAAAACAATCGCATGGAAACGTGACGCCACAACCACATCGGTTTTTGCTATAGCGTCGAAGGCATCGGTATACCAGCCTACCTGATGCTCGGATGTGTTGCTATCGATGTTAAGTGTTGTTTCGTTTCTTAGTTTTGCTTTGATTTCAGAAATAACTCGGTCATCTCCATGCACTTGTGTGTGGAAAAAAACTATCTGATGATTTGTCTCAATGAGCCAGGCTGTGAATTCTGTCATTTTCTCCAGATATTTTTCGTACTTCAATTGATCGATTTCAGACCAATGACGCGGATCAAAATAAGCAATTGGAGCTAATCCAACCACTACCTGTGAATTATTGATTTTCTGACGGTTACCCTTTGTTTCGATTTCAATGGAAAATGCCTGGTCAGGGCAAACAATATTATTCCCTTTCACTCCGATGCTTTCGATAAGTCGCTTCGAATACTCATCGCGGAATGAACGATAGCTTGCGAGTAAAAGGGAATTCCGTATGAACCATTTTCCTAATCTCGTGTATATTGGACCTGCACCGACACTTAGGAACATGAATCGAATTCCTCTAAGTTTTGCCATTACAATCCATTTAAAATGATTATATGGATGATTCAGTGGACCGCCTTCGTTATCAATAAGCTGACCGGAACCTCCAACGAAAATCAGATCAAAACCTTTCAGTCTTCTATATGACTGGACGAGGAAGATCAATTCTTTCGGTGCGATAACCGACAGTCTGCGAATAATTTTTTGACCGAACGACAACGATCCAGAAACATTTTGAGCATTTTTTCCCGGAAGTCTTCGTATCGGAAATGCCGGTATACCGTGTTTCAACTGCGTGTTCTCCGGATTCAGACAGATACCATAAATTTCTGCTTTAGGATGTCGTTTCCTAATATTCTTAATAAGAACACCTACAACAGCTTCATCACCCAAATTCCAAGCACCAAAATATCCAAATATCCCTATTTTATTAAATGTTTCTTTCCTTTTCATTGATTTCCTTAAATTCGATGGTTAGGCAAATTTTCTAAATACTGGTTTCACGGGACGTCCAACAAGATATTTCCCAATTCCTTCATCCAATGCTTTTCGATAAACAATTAAAGATTCACTTACTGCTTCTATCGTTCTGTCGATATCTTTTTCACTGTGCGCATAGTTTACGATAAAAGATGGAGCAAGAATACCACGCTTCATGATTTCCTGCAGAAAGAGCGTGCGAAACGGCTGAGACGGCTCTTTCTTTTCGTCGCGAGTAGCATAGACTAATGCACAAGGCCGCCCAATCACTTCGACATACCCATGCAAATTATATTCTTCTATTGATTTTCTTACACCCGCAGCAAGTCGTTCACCACGGCTCCACATTGTTTCAATGACAGGTTCATCTTTATAAGTGTTCATCGTAGCGATTGCTGCAGCAAGACAATGTCCTTCTGCACCATGCGTTAGAGACATGAGAAATACTCTTTCTTTATCGTGACCGAAGCCGCCGATTTTCATGATTTCTTTTTTACCTGCTAGTGCTGAGACAGAAAAACCGTTGGCAATTCCTTTCCCAAAAGTGGATAGATCTGGAACAATCTGGAAATACCGTTGAGCTCCACCATTATGCCATCGAAATCCCGTAATCATTTCGTCCATAATAAAAACAGCGCCGTTTTCCTGACAAAGTTTTTGAGTTTCATGGAGGAAGTTCTCTACGGGTGGTTTATCCTTTTCTGCTTCCATCATAAGACACGCGATTTGTCCGGGGTATTGCTGAAAGAGATTACGCACACTTTGAATATCATTATAATGAAACTGTACCGTTAAATTTTTTATTGCCGATGGAATACCAGCAGACATTGCTGTGGTTGCAATAAACCAATCATCGACAGAAAAAAACGGATGTTCTGCGCATATAGCAATGAGGTCTCGACCAGTATAGGCACGAGAAATTTTTACTGCTGCCGACGTTGCATCAGAGCCATTCTTCCCAAATTTTACCATCTCTGCGCCTTCTATCAAACCCAGAAAAGTTTCTGCGCAGTCAAGTTCAATCGGCGACGGCCTCACAAAGTTGCTTCCCCGCAGCATCTGCTTGTAGGCAGCATCAACGACAGGCATATAGACATGTCCAAGCGTTACTGAACGAAGTCCGGAGCCGTATTCAATAAATTCATTTCCATCAAGATCCCAAACATGACAACCTTTCCCGTGAGTAATGTATGGGGGCATAGATTCAGGAAATTGATCGTCCCCTTTTGCATAGGTATGACCTCCACCAGGTATTACTGTGTGGAATCTTTCCTGTATCTGACGAGATTTTTCAAACGACATATTTTTTGTCATCACCGTTTTTCCTGTAATAGCCCATGATGTTCTAACAATAACGTGGCCTCCATAATCTTATCAAACGGCATTGCAGAGCGTTCTGCAATATCAAGTAGCGAGTTGTTTCCATCTGATAAATTTAGAACCCATAAGAGCGCCATTTCTGTAATTTCTGCATCTTTGCGTCCGCCAAGCAGACTGTAAAGACCACGCCGCCCTAATTGTGGTTCACATTTTTGATTTGTGCTAATGTATGTCCTATTGTTTTCGAGAATAGCCACGACTTTCGTATAATATTCAAAAGATTCTCCAAGATTTTCTGGAAGAACAAATTCAAGGTTATCTGCAGATGTATGATACTGAGGAAAACATCCGTGCGGCGTACGCGTCAAAGAACCCACAGGAAGATCGAATGCGGGCGAACAATACTGCCGTTCATCATACCCGTAAGGTGAAAACTCTTTCACATCAAATTCTTTTACCGAGTGTCGAAACATTTGAATGACTGCTCTATCAATGATTGCGGTGCCACGGCGCGATTTTTTATACGTTGGCTTCCCTGCATCTCCCACGCATGCAACTACCAATCCGTGCTTAATCCGCCCAATAGTGGATTCATTCTTCGATAACCACGTGATGGAACCAATTGTGCCGGGAATAAATAAAAATCTATAAGAGTAATACGGCTTCACTTCACTTAGATAACGAGCAAGAAACGCACACAACACAACACCCGAAAGATTATCGTTACACATCGAAGGGTGGCAAACATGAGTCGAAAACAAAACCTCATCTTGACTTTCTCCATGTACATAAAACTCGCCATAGGACAATGAGCCATCTGTCAACGTAGAATCGATGAAGACTTCATACTCGCCATCTTTCATTGCGGCTAAGTGATTTTGGCTTAAGCAAAAGCCCCATCTTTCCTTAAAATACGATGTCCGATAAGGAATCCAATCCGGATGTTCTGGAATTGCGAACAAGTGTTCTTGTAACCGCGACAAGGACATTTTCTCATGCACGGGCGTGCTATAGTTAAGAATATGAAGACTCGATTTTTTAAAATCAATGACTTTTTCCCCACTTGTATTCTTGACATAGGCATCTTTTATATTCCATTCTTTAGGGATGGTCCAATCGAACACAGACGTTCCTGTCGGGACATCCCTAATTTCCATTGGAATGATGTCCCTAAGAATCCTCAGTGTCTCCCTTAATCCATCCCCCGTGATACTCCGACAAATTGGATACAGGCGGCGCATGAGATCATGCATTTGTTTTCCAGCAATCCCTTTTTCAGGAAATATTTTTGAATAATCATATTGCATGCTTCAAACTGCAATTTGAGAAAGATAATCCGGCCAATGTTTGTCACGATCAGAAATTATACGAATCTGTTCCGGCCATTGGATTTTCAACGTAGGATCATTCCAACGAATTCCTCGACCTGCTTCCGGTGTGAAGAACTCAGACATCTGATAAACAATCTCCGTATTATCTCTTAATGTTATAAACCCATGGGCAAACCCTTTAGGAATATAAATCATAGTTCTATTTTCTGCGTTGAGCTCGATACCGATATGTTTCAGATAAGTTTTTGATGTCGGCCGCAGATCCACAATAATGTCATGCACGCTCCCCATCGTCACCCGTACTAATTTTGTCTCTTCATGAGGGATAGCCTGAAAATGCATACCTCGAAGAGTTCCTTTCTTATGGTTAAAGGAAATACTACACTGTACCAATGATGCTGATAATCCTTGGTTCTCAAATTCGTGTTTACACCAAGTACGAGCAAAAAATCCCCGTTCATCCTCCATTCGTTCTGGATCTATAAAATATGCATCCTGTAATTCCGTTTGAACAAACTTCATATTTTCCCCTAATCAAGAACTGTCAATTCAGGAATTGGAACAATGAATTTACCATTCCATTCTCTGATAAATGAATTCTGGCTCATAATTTCATCTTTAAAATTCCATGGTAGAATAAATACATAATCCGGTTTTGTTTCTTTTATTTTATCCGGATGGTAAATAGGAATATGAGTGCCAGGAAGATACTTTCCTTGTTTGTACGTATTGCGGTCGACAGTAAAATCCAAAAAATCATTTCGAATACCACAAAAATTGAGAAGCGTATTTCCCTTGCCCGGTGCACCGTAACCAGCAACAGTTTTACCCTCACGCTTCACTTTGATAAGAAACTCCAAAAGCTTTCTCTTTGTTTCTTTTACTTTTTCGGAAAATGTTTCGTAGTATCTTAAATTTGTAATACCTGCTTCCTTTTCTCGAGATCGTAGGTTTTCCACGGCATGGGAAACAGGTTTAGAAGTATCTTCCGTATGTCGGGCATAGATGCGTAACGATCCTCCATGAGTCGAAATTTCGTCTACATCAAATAAAGTAAGTC
>Ga0182027_10004541_pt1 | contig 21460 bp, 21 predicted proteins | sample 712E1DmetaG_FD_121300 | JGI IMG/M metagenome (GOLD analysis project Ga0182027, IMG submission 121300) | Permafrost microbial communities from Stordalen Mire, Sweden - 712E1D metaG (Illumina Assembly) | ecosystem: Environmental > Terrestrial > Soil > Wetlands > Permafrost | place: Sweden... | reverse complement strand
TCGAGTGCCTCTGTATATGTCATTCTAAGGAATGGCTCGTCGCGAACCTTCTCAAGAATTTTTGTATCTCTATTTAATATCTTCAATTCTTCCTGATTCTCTTCAAGAACTTTTTTTACGACGTGTTTTATTAGCGCTTCACCATAATCCTGTATGTCCTTGAAATTTGCCCAAGCTACTTCCATCTCTGCATGCCAGTATTCTGTCAAGTGCCTTGAAGTTTTTGATTTTTCCGCCCTGAAGCTTGGAGCTATCGTATATATTTTCTCGAGAGCAAATATTGCAGGTTCAGCATATAACTGCCAAGTCTGCGCAAGATACACTGGTTTTCCAAAATAATTTACTGAAAACAGCGTCGATCCGCCTTCTGCTTGTGTTGCCTGAAATATCGGGCTATGATATTCATAGAATCCTTCTTTTCGGAAATATTCGTCAATAGCGCCGAATACGGTGCTTCGAACCTTCATTATTGAAGTCATATATCTTGATCTGAGCCATAAATGTTTTTGGTCTGCCAAAAGTTCCGTCGATTGATCCTTTTGTATAGGCCATCCTACACTCTCGCCAATAAGTTTCAATTCCTTGACCTTTACTTCAAAACCTGTAGGAGCCCTTTTATCCTCAACTATCTCTCCGGATAATTCTATTGAAGCTTCAATGTCCGTCTTCTGAGCATCATTCCATGTATCCTCCGGAACATTAGCCTTCTCGACAACACACTGTATAATATTCGTGGAATCCCTCAATACTAGAAATCTTAAAGCGTTGCTCCCGCGCGCGCGATAGCACCATCCGCGCAAGTGCACGAGTCCATGACCCTTATGCATTGCATCCTTTACTGATATAAATTTTGACATTACAATCCCTCCTAACAGTATAAGATTAGACCATTGTTTAAAAACTTTTTTCTATGATGAACTGCAAGAATGAAATTTAATCATCAAGTTTTAATCCTGCTCTCTGCAACTACTGGCAGTTTGAAATAGAATGTCGATCCTTTGCCTAATTCTGATTCGAATCCTATCTTTCCTCCCATTCCTTCGACGAGTCCCTTGCATATTGATAGACCGAGTCCCGATCCTCCGACCTTTCTAGTCATCGTCGAATCTACTTGGTAGAATCTTGAAAAGATTGAGGCTTTATTCTCATCAGGGATGCCTTGACCAGTATCCTTGACATCAAAGCGCACATAATCGCCTTCGCAATACACATGTAGCAGTATCATTCCCTGAGTTGTAAATTTGGTGCTGTTGGATATGAAATTTCTCAAGACCTGCATGGTTCTCTCATAATCCCCTGTTATCTTTGGCAAGTTTTCAGCTATATTGAATTCTGCTGAAAGACCTTTGGATTGTATCGAAAAAGATGTATTCTCCTTTATATCATTAAATAAGTCATAAACATCGATAGTGTCAATATTTAATTTTAATTTGCCCATGCTTATCCTTGATGAATCTACAAGGTCAACAACAAGATCATACAATCTTTCGGTATTCTTGCTTATTAAGTCAAGATAATGACTGCTTTTTTCAGTATCAGAGAATATGGTCTTATCATTCAACACCTGCGTGAAGCCCTTAATACTTGTAAGAGGAGTCTTAAGTTCATGGGCTGCAACAGATATGAACTCATCTTTCTGGACATCAAGAGCTTTAAGCTTGCGGTTCGCTTCGTCCATATGAGCGTTCGCTTCTTCGAGCTTTCTATTTATATCAAGCAATTGCTTATCCCTGTTCTCAAGTTCTGACGTCCTTTCACTAACTTTATTCTCCAGATTTTTGTTGTATTCTTCAAGCGCTGCCTTTGATTTCTGCAGAAGTTCAGTCATGCTGTTGAAAGATTCAGCCAGTTCAGCTAATTCATTATTTGCAGTAATGTTGATTCTGTAATTGAAATCGAAAAGGCTTATCTTCTCTGTTCCCTTCATTAATTCTGCCAGAGGCTCTTTCAACGTAGATGAGAGATTATATAGCATATAAGATGTTATAACCAATATTATAACTATGCTTAGAACAAGGAATAATAACATGGTATTTACCTGTTTTTTCATATCCGTCATTGAGAAACCGATCTTCAGATATTGGCGAGCCACGCCACTAATATAGATAGGAGTTACAACATCCAGAATATCATTATTTTTAGAGTATTCAATGGAGATAGATTCTTTTTTTGTGCGGTTGCCAAATGAGTAATCAAAATTAGTGTTGTTGGCATTTATAGTGTTATTGGCGTTATTGACATAATCATTACTATTAGTATAACTATAAATATTTTCAGAATCACGACTGACGAGAACTGCATACAGGATCTTTTTATTGGCGCGGATTATATTGAACAACTGATTATAATCTATCATGGATGAATTCTTGACAGTCTCCTGGTAGCTTCCAATATACATTACTGCCAATTGCGTGTAAAGAAGATTCTGGTTTTCACCCTCTTTCTCGATTGTTTTTGTAATATTGAAAGAATATATGGATATAATTACAATTAAAAAAATCATAATAACTAAAAAAAGTAAGACTAACCTATTGAAGAGCGAATAATTTTTCTTATTCATCCAGTTCTTCCCTGAAAAGCGTCCAACTCTATCTGTGCCTGATTTAAAGCTTCTTTAGGTGTCATCTCATTCGATAATGCCTTATAGATATACTTCTGTAAAATTCCTGAAGCTTCTCTATATCCTTTCAAGATAGGTCTTGGATGAGTGTGTATCAATACATCGTGCATCAAAGGGAAGAATGGATTAGCGCTTATTACGTCGCTATCTTGATACAGCGAGTCTATAGTTGGAGGCTGGCTTATATCGACTGCCCTTAATTTCTGTATCCTCTCGCTTGTCAAGAACTTTGCTAATTTAATGCTTGCTTCAGGGTTTTTCGTGTATTTACTTACCATGATATTCCATCCGCCAAGTGTAGATGCACTTTCGCCGCCTGTGTTATGCACCATAGGTATGACCCCTACCTTTCCATCTAATTGTGGATTTAATTTTAACTGTCCCCAGACATAAGGCCAATTTCTTAAAAAGATAGTGTTGCCTTTAAAGAAGTATTCCCTGCTGCTCTCTTCCTGCATAGTCAATATATTTGGCGGAGTCATATTGTATTTATGTATCATATCCGTCATAAATTGCAGTGCCTCTTCATTTTGTGGAGTTGAAACAACGAATTTTGCTCCATCCTGAATGCCGCCGTTATTGCCCCAAACGTACTCAAGGAAATTACACATTAAACCTTCATACTGGTCTGCTTGAAACACTATGCCTGTCAGATTCTTATTCTTTGAAGAAAGTTCCAAAGAAACATTTACAAGATCATTCCATGTTTTTGGAGGCGCAAGATTATCCTGCGCAAGAAGATCTTTCCTATAATATAATACTCCTCCATCTGTATAGACTGGAATGCAATAGTACTTGCCGTCAGCCGCCATACATGAATCCATTGGACCTTTAAGGAATTTTGATCTTTCTTCATCAGTCATATAACTTGAAAGAGGCATGACCCAGCCATTTGCAGCAAAGTCTGCTGTCCAGACAACATCGCCCATAAATACATCAATATCCGAAGAACCGGATGATAAATGTTTGACAAGATAATCCTGCCTTTCATCTGTTGTAACGCCGCCTGCATTAGTCTTTATGTCGACAATATTTACTTTGATGCCGGGATTTTCCGCTTCAAACATCTTTAAGACTTTTAGATCAAAATCGTAATGAGCGCCTACGCCCTCAACACCTACCATATTCAATACTATAGGCTCCTTGTTTGACGAATAGAAATAATATAATGCTATAGCCGAAAGCAGAACAACACACACAACTGCGACAATAATTATAATCTTTTTGTTCTCCATTTTACACCTCTGATTACTTTATATCTGTTAATCGACGATAAGATTTATAAATTTTGTGGCTAAATGTGTTTTTGGTTTTTTGTTACAAATTTAAAAGGATTTGCCGCAAAATATTTAAATATCCTATCAAGTAGTGTACTATGAGTGGTGAGTTTGATAATTCTGTAATACATGGCAATCATAGTGCAAACGCTGCTCAGCCTGTCGAAAGGGCGCATCTGATTGAGATAAAGATAAAGAAGATAAACCAGCTGTTCAATTCCTTCGATCCAAGCCCGTTTCTTGAGAAAGACATGGATGATGACGCATTCGAATATATAGTGAGTTCAGTTTCAGAGCATCCATTAAAGACAAAACAGAAGATACTTATCCATATGCCGAAGAATCAGCAGAAGAAGATTTCTGAAGTCGAGATTAGGCGCGCAATACACAATTTTTTCGAATACAAGAAGATACTTGCCGAGCGCAGCATAAAATTGAAGCTTAAAGAAGGACAATTAAGCTTTATAGTCGGAATAACATTCCTAGTATTATGCATAATGACAGGACAATATGTTAGAGGATTAGCTGACAACAATTTCACATTCATAGTATTTGAAGGATTATTGATAGGAGGATGGGTCGCGATGTGGAAACCTATAAGCGACATACTATATGAATGGTGGCCTATCTGGAAAGAAAAGAACATCTACAACAAGATATCAGACATGGACATAGAGTTCAGGTATACATAAGATTAATGAGATGAATGTATACTCATCAGAACGGAATTTCTTCTTCACATTCTTTTTGCCTTTGAAGTTTTAATTCCTCCTCTATTGAAATCAGATTCTTTACCTTGCGAAACTTTTCCAAGATTCCGCAATATGTGTCTGTTATTCCCATGTCTGCTGATTTCTTATAAAATTCAGATAATGAAAACGATCCTGATGGTGCAACAATTGTAACAATTTTTCCGCTGAAATTATCTTTTAACGCTTCCACTTTCTCATCAAGATACTCTTGGACACTAGCGTGCCTGACGAATTGTTTTGACATAGGATGATATTCGATTATCAGAGAATCGTTTATGTAGAAGTCCACGCTATGCCTGTCAAAATATTTCTGGAATGTCTCTTCGTAAATGAAATCTTTTATTAATCCATATTCCTTGAGCAATAAACCTGTTATTAGTTCTCCTCTCGAGCCGAATACAACCCCTTGATATTCAAAGGGTGTTGAACCATAAGGTCTTGCATTCTTCAGATTCTTTTTGACGTGAGAAGCATGTTTTAGTTGAGTAGCCTGCCCTCCTTTTTGAGCATATTCCGATAATTTATCAAAATTTGCAATCGCGCTGTTTATTCCTCTTTGTATGTTGATTTTTTTCCGTTCCTCCTCAGGTTTGGAATTAAATGCAATATTAGCCCTTTCTAACGCAGTGCAAGAATAGTGCTGTCTTTCTTCCTTTGTAATATATCCTAACTCGACTGCATCATTTAATGCAGATGCGAATATTGACCTAGAAATTTTATAAACGTTACATGCCTCATCACGTGTCATCCCTTCAGCGAATACAGAATGTACTAATTTCTCTATCAATTCGGGAGTCCTCTTAAGCCTGCGACCATAACGTTTCTTTGCATATGCGTCAAGTTCTTCCTGCGTCAAAAATTCTTTTTCTTTCGCGATATTCCGTAAGGAATTATATTCAGTTCGTGAAATATTCAAAGAGGAACAGATACTATCTACAGAAACGGCTGACTGTATGCTCGACACTACAAATGAAAGCTTGTGTTCCAAATCCTTGCCATTAATGTTGTTAGTCATTGATAATCTTCATTGTATATTTTAGTATAAATTGATTAAGCATACCTTTGTGAATCATCAAATTTCAGATCCAAAGCCAATTCACCGGCTTTTGAACCCTTCTTTCTCTTTGTTCTCTTTATCCTTTCAAACTCATATTCTTTAGTCTTGATTTTGAAACCTTTATGCGCAAAACATGAACCGCATAAGGTAGTATTCTTGTCGTGATGACATGCACGTATATTGCCATGATTGCTTCCAACCATTTGTTCAATTTCTGGATTCACAACATTAGGTGTTAGAGTGGTGTTTCCTGTGAATACATATCCTCCAAATGTTTCTCCATGCATCCCTCTATAAGTCTCTATTCCTATCAATTGATTCCATGATTTTCCCGTCATTGGAATTGCAAGATTCTTATTCGGAATGCGCATGCCTAGCAATTGCACAGGCATATTGAATTTTTTTGCCATCTCTAAAATATGTTGTTCTCTAGGATGATTGCCTGTCAAGATATTCGTGTGCACCATGTCTAGCGCCAAATATATCGATGAATCTACTCCAGCCTGCCTGTACTTTATTGCCTGCTCAAGTCTCCAATCATTATCAAAACCATACTTTAAGGCGCCGGATTCTAAATCATCAAGCCCTTCGCTGTACAATAATTTAGCTTTAGAATGTTTTAGTAAATCAACTAAGAGCGAATCAAATTCTAGAAATTTTGTAGGTATTATCGGTATTGTTCCAGCCTCTATACATGCTTCGAGCGCTGTTACAAATTGCGGTCTTGTAGATATAGAGCCTGTCTCAGTCCTTTTGCCAAACCGCAATATCTTAACCTTCTTGCCATAATATTCTCCGCTAAACCCTTTAAATCTTCCATTAACTAATTCATCAACCAACTGCTTCTTCTCAAACGTTATTAATGATTTTGGAAAAGACCTCTTATGCTGATGCCATGCATAGCAGTATAAACATTCAGAATAGATATCTTCAAATAATCCTGTGAATTTTTCTCCATCAAAAGAATAATTTCCAGTTGAAGGAACGAAGCTCGTGATGCATTTTGCATCTCTCGTCGCAAAATCCAGATTTGCTTCAAGCATGCATTCTACAAAGTCTGCCTTTCCGCTGGTCAATAATTCTTTAGGAGCAGAATATTTCGCGAAAGTTACTGGAATTATCTCTGTTACATACTTATCAGGCAATGATTGTCCTGAAACCTTCGCAGGTTTCTTGCAGTATAATTCTATATCCCGAACTACCGAATCTTTAAGCCATTTTTCTACTGATGTACCTTTAATATCCTCGAGAATTTCGAAGCACACATTCTGTCTTGATATGACATTTGAAATATCTTTAGATATAGAAAATTCATTCACAACCCTCTTTGAAGAGAAAATTCTTTTTGAAATATAATCGACATCTTTGACTGAGTATATATCTACACTCTGCCTGCGATTCTCAAAACCATAACTCACATGCATCACGTGTTTTCCAGTCATGGGTTTCGGCAATGCCGAATATATATCTCCATAAGAACCATAGATAGCTGCAGCTATAGAATCACGCCCACGATAGATAGCACCTGGAACAGCCATAAATCCCCCAACACAACAAACGTATAGCCACTAGGAGATAGATACTATTTTAAAGGTTTGTGGTTTGTGCTGGGATGAATGTAGAAATAATTAAAAAATAAACTAAAAAAAATCATATCTTCCCGACCAATTCAAGTCCTGGATGCAGCGTCTTCTTGCCTTTCTTCCAACTGGCAGGACATAATTCTCCGCCGTTCTTCTCGACGAACTGCGCCGCTTCAAGTTTTCGTATCAGTTCTTCGACGCTTCGTCCTATGCTGTTGTCGTGGAACTCAAATGCCTTGATTATGCCGTGAGGATCTATGACGAATGTCGCTCTTAGTGATACGCCTTCGCTTTCTATCAATGTTCCGTAGCTCGTGCATATATTATGTGTTGGGTCGCTAATCATTGGAAAAGATATATTTTTTATTGTCTCTGAATTGTCATGCCATGCTTTATGCACGAATGGTGTATCGACGCTGACACTCAATATTTCCGTGTTTAATTTCTTGAATGTCTCGTAATGTTCAGCAAGTTCTCCAAGTTCAGTCGGGCAGACGAATGTGAAGTCTGCTGGATAAAAGAATAATATGACCCATTTGCCTTCGTAATCCTTTAAAGAAATCTTCTTTATCTCTTCCTCGTGGAATGCTTCCGTCATAAAATCAGGCGCCAGTTCGTTTATCTTGACCATTTTTATCCCCTCCAACAAAAAATATTACAATTAAATTATATCAAAAACAGATAATAAAAAATTTAAAATAAATCAACTTATTTCATCGATGACAGATAATCGTATGCTCCTAGCGAAGCAATCGCTCCGTCAGACGCTGAAATTACCAATTGCTTGTATGAATGATTTACAACATCTCCAGCAGCGAATAATCCTGGAGTTTGCGTCATGTTCTTATCTCCGACTTCAAGATATCCTAAATCAGTCAATGGAACTATATCCTTTACAGGATCAGTTATAGGAGTGTAGCCTACATTTATTATTACACCATCTACAGGAACAGTCTTCTCTGCGCCGTTCGAATCAATAATTATCGATGTGACTTTTTTTTCACCGATTATCTTCTTGAGTCTTGAATTAAGCATTATCTCGACGTTATGATGCGATTTCAATCTGTCAAGAAGTACAGGGTCTCCTCGAATCTTGTCGCTCCTATTCAGGATGTAAACCTTCTTTGCGATATTTGCCATGTATATTGCTGAAGTTAGCGCGTTGTTGCCTGCTCCTACTATCGCGACATCCTTGTTCTTGAACAATGGACCATCGCATATTGAACAATACGTAACTCCTCGGCTCTTGAATTCCTCCTCGCCAGGAACTCCGAGCATCTTGTATTTTGAACCTGTAGCCCATATGAGTGTTTTTGATTTGTATGAACCGCCGTATGTAGTCACCCAGAATACATCTTTTCCATTCTCTTTCTCAACCTTTACCTGCGTTACTGCATCCTCTATAATTTCCACATCAAACTTCTTCATATGATTAACGAATTGCGCTGCAAGGGCGCTGCCTTCAATATTCATAAAGCCAGGATAATTCTCGACGAATGTAGTGTTGGCTATCTCGCCTCCGAATTCTGGAGCAATAATCGCAAATTTCACTTCCTTTCTTGCAGCATATATCGCTGCAGTAATGCCTGCAATACCTCCGCCTACAATCAACAGATCATAAAGTTTAGTCATAAAATCACCTTATATTAAAATAGGATAAGCATATAAAAATATTACGGATACAGAACTTTGAATAACCTATAAAATTGAGTATATTTCAATTTTGATATCATCTATATTCAAAGTTCTTCTTAGAGAATTTTGAGGTATTTCAAAATTTTCTATACTTAATAGATAGAACATATCATAGAAGATATCTCTACACTAGTGCTAATCAAGGCACACTTATAAATTATATGGAGAAGTGAAAAAATGAGGGCGAAATAGGCACAGAACCCTCACTGGACACACTGGACATCCTGCCGCAGGGTATTTAAATAGAGGCGTAAACGTTTTAATATGAGCAGCTCTTCCACTAGTATTGTCGTTGATTGCATCGTTGAGGAGTATATGAAGAAGGACAAGGATAAGGTCACAAGTTATCTGAAGGATTTCACGCCTAGATTGTATCAGGAGAACATCTTCAATACATGCACTAAAAACAACACTTTGGTCGTTCTTCCGACTGGTGTCGGCAAGACTGCTATATTTCTTATGATGGCAGCATACAGGTTGAATTTATATCCTAAAAGCAAGATTCTGCTTCTAGGTCCGACTCGACCATTAATTGATCAATACTTCTCTGTTTTTACTGAGCATTTTAATATTCCAAAAGACAAGATGGTCGTATTTACAGGTTTTGTAAGTCCTGAAACCCGCGCCCAATTATGGAAAGAAGCGCAGATAATATTTTCTACGCCTCAAGGTCTTGAGAATGATATTCTCTCGAGCAAGATTGATTTGAGCGACGTCTCACTAATGGGTTTTGATGAATCGCACAGGGCTACTGGAGAGTACAGCTACAATTTTGTTGCAAAGCAATACATGAAGAAAGCGCTTCATCCAAGAATACTTGCGCTAACTGCAAGTCCTGGAACGGACCATGAATCAATCAATGAAGTGTGCGCTAATTTGTTCATCGAAAAGATTGAGGTTCGAAGCGCGAAGGACGAGGATGTCGCGCCTTACGTCAAGGATGTTGATATAAAGAAGATATTTGTTGAACTGCCTGATGAATTCCTCGAGATAAAAAAATATCTTGATGCATGCTACAAGTCCAAATTCAATGAATTGAAAAATCTTGGATTCACGACAGAGAATGCGAGTTATTCCAAAAAAAATATTTTGGGAATGCAGGCGGAGATACATGCAAGAATTTCTGGCGGTGAAAGGGATTTTGAGACGCTAAAAGCAGTAAGCCTTCTCGCTGAAGTCATAAAATTGCATCACGCAATAGAACTCGTCGAGACTCAAGGTCTTGAACCTCTCAAGGAATATATGGATAAACTGCAGGGCGAAGCAAGAGCAAGCAAGAGCAAGGCTTCCGTGAATCTCGCTCGGGATATTAATTTTCGAAGCGCTTACATAAAGACCGAAAAGATTGCAGGAAAATTCGAGCATCCAAAACTTGAAGAATTGAAGAGCATAATAAAAGAAGAACTCAATGTATCAGTGAATCCTGATAATTCGTCAAAGAAGATAATCATATTCTCACAATATCGCGATAGCGGAAGCAAGATAACTAAAGAATTGACTCTTCTTGGATTCAAGTGCAAACTCTTCGTCGGGCAGGCAAAGAAAAAAGATACAGGTCTTTCACAGAAGAAGCAGAAGGAGATGCTTGAAGAATTTTCAAATTCAGACTTCAATGTATTGGTCTCGAGCAGTGTCGGCGAGGAAGGACTAGATATTCCGCAAGTTGATCTTGTGATATTCTATGAACCTGTTCCTAGCGCCATACGAAAGATTCAGAGAAGCGGGAGGACAGGAAGGCTTGACGATGGAAGAATCATAATGCTCATAACAAAAGATACTGTTGATGAAGTATACTATCATGTTGCGCGCAACAAGGAAAAGAGGATGTATAAGACTATAGGCGAGATTACGAAAAACTATAATAAGAGCAATAAAGTTTTGAGCAATCCCGACGGAACTGTCGTCAGCAATAACGTCAATGATAATAACACTACAAAAACATTGATGGACTATCAGGAATCGCCTAAAGAGGAAGAGACTCAGGCATCAACGAACAAGATTCGAATAGTCGCTGATTATCGAGAGAAGGGAAGCAATGTACTAAAAGAATTGCTTGACAAAGTAGATTTGGGTCTTGAGAAATTGCCTATCGGAGACTTTCTTTTAAGCAGCAAGGTTGCTGTAGAATACAAGAATGTTCCTGATTTTGTAGATTCAATAATCGACGGGAGATTATTGTCGCAGCTCAAGGAATTGAAAAAATATGAAAGACCTCTCATAATAATCGAGGGTACTGAAGATATCTATTCCGTGCGCAAAGTCCATCCTAACAGCATCCGCGGAATGATTGCAACAATCACAGTATCTTACGGAATACCTTTGATACAGACGCGTAACGGACGCGATACTGCTGAATATCTCATTGCTATCGCAAAGCGCGAACAGGCAACTGAAAAGAATGATGTACAGCACCATTATATGAAACCTGACACAATAAAAGACCAGCAGGAATACTTTGTCAGCGCCTTGCCTAGCATAGGTATGGGCGGAGCCCGTCCTCTATTAAAACATTTCAAGACTGTAAAAAACATCGTGAATGCTTCCGAAGATGAATTGAAAGAAGTTGACTTGATAGGTCCTAAGAAATCCAAGATGTTGAAGGATGTGTTCGAGAAGGAATGGGAAGAGTAGGCTACACTGAGAAATAATTCTTTCAAATCTCAATAGTGGATAAATATTTAAACATGAATTTTTTCCCGTTTATATGGATAATAGTTTAAGATCAAGGTTGATTGCAATAGCTAAAGAAAAGATTTCTCGTGATGATGTATCACACGATTTTTATCACGCATCGCGTGTTCTTTATAACGCCGAAATGATTGCTACAAATGAGAAGGCTGATCTTAATATAATTGTACCTGCTGCGCTGTTCCATGATATAATAGTCTATCCGAAAAATCATCCTGACAGGAATAAATCCCAGATAGAAAGCGCCAATCTGACATCGGAAATCTTGGCAAATATTTATGATTTTCCGACATATGCTATTGGAAAAGTTCAGACATGTATTAGAGAGTGTTCTTTCAGCACGGGAATAATTCCTGAATTGCTGGAATCCAAAATATTGCAGGATGCTGACAGATTGGAAGCCACAGGAGCTATATCTATATTGAGAACTTATGCGTCAGCAGGGATTATGAAAAAGACTTTTTATGACCCAAACGATCCTTTCTGCGATGACCGCAAGATAGACACTTCAAAATTTGCGTTAGACTTATTTTATGAACGATTATTAAAAGTTGCTGACAGGATGCACACAGAAACGGCAAAGAGCATAGCCAAGCGAAGAACAAAATTCCTTAATGATTTTCTTAATGAACTAAGATTAGAACTTGATGGAGAATAATCTTTATTTATTCTTCATTATCTTCCTGTATATCTCACCAACTTCCTTGTATAGTTTGGAATCTTCGAGTTTATCGAATTGTTCGTCGTTGTATATCAAGTAATCTGCCTGAGCTAGGCACATTCCTACCTGTTGTCCATTTAATGGTTCGTTGAATCCTCTGTCACGAGCCTCTAATTTTAGGAAGTCATCGTAATCTATGAAATCTTTACTTGTCTTACGTTTTTGAGTGAAAGCCCATCTGGATTCTATTGAAGCATCAATGCCTATCAATACAAAGTCTGAATTTTCTTTCAGATAATCCAGTTCGCCTATATTTCTCAGACCGTCTATGACTAAAGGCTTAATGCTATTGCTGTGTTTTAACAGCAACCGCTCGGCAAGTACCTGCCCGCCAAATTCTTTTCTTAATCGATTACCTTCATTCTGTAGTGTGATCCTATCAGGTTCAAGTATCCCTCTTGATTTCAACTCATCACGTATTACAGAGCTGAATGTATCTATGTCGCAGCCTTTAGACTGTAATATTTTTGCTACTGCTCCTTTGCCTGAACAAAGTGTTCCAGTGACTGCTATAACAATTTTTTCTGTATTCATACAACCTCAATATCAATGCTTCTTCGCTGCGAGTTTTATATCTTCAGCTTTTATCGTCTTGCGACCTGCATGCGCGGCATATTCTGCGGAAATCTTCGCGAGTTCAATGCCTTTCTCCTCGAGGTATTCACGCAGTGCTTCTTTTGCAGGATCGCTTACTCTTATATCTTGTGAACCCTTCTTTAGAATGCGCTCCATAGCCGCAAGCGGCAATATCTTATCCATACAATCACCCTAGATAATATCATTCCATGAGAGGTATTTAAAGATTGCGGATTAATCCGCCTAAGGATTATTTGTAGAATTAATGTTTGAAGGATGCGTCGTTACATAAACATACACTATCTTTGACAATTGGCTTATGACTTTGTCAGCCTCTTGTTGAGTGCTGTCTTTGCTCAATACGCATAGGATGTACGGCTTATTTGGCGCGTATATTATGCCACAGTCATGATAGTATCCTCCAATTGTATAAAATCCTACCTTATGCGCGACTTTAACATCTTTCGGAACGCCTGCAGGTATCTGCGAATTGAAGTCAGTATCGAGCATTAAAGTCAAAGCAAGTTCAGAGAATGGTCTTCGAAGATAATTAGAAAAATATAATCCTCTGAGCATGTTCGCATAATCTTTCGCAGTGATTTTCGCTTCAACAGTTGGCGGAGGCATGCCCATTGCAAGTCTCGCCTCAACGAATGTCTGCTCAGAGACAACGCGTCTATTAAGCGTCAATAACGCTGTATTGTCAGAATGTTTTATTAATTCAACCAATAATTGTCTTACAGTTATCTTGTATCCTGCGCCTTTAGTTCCTAGCGTTCCTGAATTCATATCTATATCTTCAGCGTTCAGTTCCAATTCTGTATCCAGAGAAACATTTCCTGACTCTACTTCTTTAAGCGTCGCTATCATCGTCGGAACTTTCAAAAGGCTTAATGATGCGAATTCCTCCTTTTCATGAATGCCAATCCATGCTCCTGTAGTCAAATCCTCAAAATAGAATGCATAATGACCTTGAGTATTCTGCAGCACAAAATTGACGCTGCTCTTCATATCCTTGTAGCTTATTGTAAGGTGCTGCTGTTCCTCGACGAACTCGTTCACACCAAGCCAAGCTATCTTCGGAGACAATAATTGATAATTTGAGACACCTGCATCAAGATTATAATCTTTTTCCATATCATTCTGCGTCGATAGCTTGCGTATAGTATAGAACTGGTAAGCGTTCATTGAAATACTTATCAATAACACTGCGAGTATAAGATATAAGAACATACTACTTTTCAAAAAATTCTTCACAAGAACAAGGCTGGAAGCATAATTTATATAGTTTATTGTATAAAGAAAAATAATGTTGTAAAGAAAATCTTACTCGACCTTCGTTATACTTCCTGCTCCAGATATATGCTCTACAACTTGAGGGTTGCCAAGATATTTTACATCTCCAGCGCCACTTATGCTAACATCCAGATTGCCCGACACATTTACATGCGCGTCCCCAGAACCGCTTACTTGTATTGTCGTATTCTTGGTCGATAGATCGTACGCTTCAATGTCTCCAGCGCCACTGATTGTCACATGATATTCATTCGCTGTACCATTGAGGCGCAAATTTCCAAAGCCTGATATGTCTGTATCAAGATTGCTCGCGACTATATTCATATCGACATCTCCAGCGCCACTGATTAATATCTTCATATTGTCAGTAACTATTGGAGAACTGCTCTTGATGCTTCCTGCGCCATCAACTTGTATAGAGTTTATATTTGGCGTCGTGATGTATACTTTCAAGCCATTATCATTCCAGAAATTCCAGAACCTGTAATCTGGAGCATATCTTAATACTAATGTACCATCTTCTACGGATGCATTAACCATATCTAATATATTATCGTCTCCAACTATCGTGACATTGGGTGCGGAACCATAACTTCCCTGAGTCAAGTATACTTGCGCAGGTATTTTCAACTGTAATTTATTGAAATCCTTGACGTTATAATTCTTGGATATTATAACTCCTGATCCTTGAATGTGTTCAGTATGCAGAGTATCTGCAAGAAACGCCGTGCATAATACGATAGTTATTATAAGAAATGTCAATGTGAGCCATCTCAATCTAAGTATTATAGCTATTCCTATCAATATCAATCCTATAGGCCAATATGTAGAGAGGCCGCTCCATACGGAGAATTTTATGACACCTAATGTATTAAGCAAAAGTATGACTCCGAGAACTAATAGAATAATTCCTGCAAATATCCCTGAATATTTTCTATGGTGCTCATCAGCAGTGCTGTGAATGTCTTGCACGTGATTATGCATCTTGTCATGAGCATCATGCATTCTATCATGAATCCTACCGCGGGGATTATTCGCAGAGTCTCTTCTCCTACTCATGTTTTCTCCTCTTAAAAATGATGTATAATCCTATGACAATTATCGTAAGAGGCCAGAAATAGTTGAAACTCCAGCCGAACATGTTCTTGAACAATAATCCCAATCCTATAATGAGTATTATCGTTCCGAACAATATATGCCTGTCAAACAATCCTGTGCCGCAGCACATGCCGCCATCCTTCAAATCACTCGCATTGTGATTTATCCTTGTAGTTTTTGTATCAGTATTTTTTTGTTTCATTCTATCCTCCTAAATAACAGAAATAATCCTATAAATATTATTATTATCGGCCAGACAAGCATCATGTTAAATGATTTAAGGAAATACTTGAGAAGAAAAGCGAATCCAATGACTACAAGTATTGTTCCGAACAAGACTGCTCCTGAATGATCCCTCCTTTTTATTGGCTGGTCTTCTTTTTGAGATTTCTTTGATTCATGCTTCTCCTCAATTTTGCTTTTTATCTTGCCGAAGGTCTTTTCTGCAAATGTATCAGGAGTAACTTTCTGCACAGGATTTAGCGGCATCAATATCCATGCAATTATGTATATAAGAAGTCCAATGCCGTCAAGTATTGTGAGCAGTACAAATATTATCCTTATCCATACTGGATCTATATTGAAATAGTCTCCCATGCCGCCGCATACGCCCGCGACAATCTTGTCAGTTCTTGAACGATACAATCTTTTAGTGATAGCCATTTTAAACCTCTAAAAATTTTTTAATACAATCTTATTTTGACGAGTCAGGATTCTTTGGTATGATAATCCATGCAATGATGTAAGCGATAATTCCAATGCCGACAAATCCTAGTATAGTCCATATAATTCTTATAAGGACTGGATCAACTTCCATATACTCTCCCAAACCTCCACACACGCCACCGATAATCTTATCGACGTTGGAACGATATAATCTCTTGATTTTATCAGACGTTCCATGTTCACTTGAATGTGTGGTATGCTTAGCCATGTTAGAATAGAAGGCATAACTTATTTATAAACAACGCCTAGGAATCCTATATAGGAGAGATAGGCACAGCTTATATATATATCAATATCTTATTTTAAGTAAACTTTAATAATACCTCATATTTATGAATATCATGAACATCGCACTATTCTATACGGACAACAGGTTTATCATAAGCACAATATATACTTTGATAGTTATAGTTTCGTGCATGATAATATATTTCAAAACGAGCAGACTATACAGGTTGACTGGGCACGAGGGAATAAAATATTTCTTTATGGGATTTCTGTTCTATGCCCTAGGCTTTCTTGCAATATATGTTACTGACTGGAAAGTATTGCTCGGAGAGAATCTTATATGGAATTATCTTCCTATAGTGATGGAATATTTCCTTATAATGGGGGGATTCTATATAACTTACAGTCTTCTATGGAAAAAATTCCTCGATAACTTATTCATAAGCAGGATAGCATTGCTGCATATCGTAGCGATTATGGTTGCGATCATAGATTTCTTCTTTACAAGAACATACTTGATGTATATCGTAGAATTGACTATAGGAATATATGCTGCATTCATAATATACCATAACTATATCGACAATAAGGAACATAAATTTACGCAATTCTATCTCATAAGCATGATATGCAACATCCTTGGATGGCTCATGTATTTCATCACGTGGATTACGCAAAACAGTTATCCGATAATAGGATTATATACCTACATCATAACATTAGCTGCATTCATTCTATTGCTTTATGGTGTATTGAGGGTTGAACAAAAGAATGGCAAAAAAGCGTGAACGACTCGAAGTCATATATGACATCCTAAATACTGTGCGTGAAAACAGCAGGGGAATAAACCCGACTAGATTGCAGCATAAGTCAAACCTCTCGCCGCAGATGTTCAAGGAATACACGCAGGAACTTCTCGAAAAGAAATTCATTGTCTTAGAGAGCGAGAACGACCACAAGAGCTATGTAATAACAGATAAAGGATATGAATTCCTCTCGAAATACAAGCAGGCGATGGAATTGATACAGAACTTCGGATTGTGATGAATCAAGGAATCATAAAACATATAAACTCTTAATCTAATTCTTTAGTGGTGATTTTTATGGCACGCAAGGCAGTTTATGCAGGACAATTCTATGAAAAGAACGAGCAGGCGCTCGACAAGCAGATTACTGAAATGTTCGAGGGCAACAACGGTCCTGGTGCTCTTCCATTATCCAAACGTTCCAAAAAGATTCAGGCAATCATCGCGCCTCATGCAGGCTATCAATTCTCTGGCGCCTGCGCTGCGTGGGCGTATAAGGAAATTGCAGAAGCAGAATTTGCAGAAGTGTATATTATAATTGGTCCAAACCATTCTGGAACTGGCAATGCTATAAGTATAGCTGGCTATGAAACACCGTTTGGCGTCGTAAGAGTCGATCAGGAATTCGCAAAATTGTTGCTTGAAAAGAATGATGAACTAAAGATTGACGAAGAATCACATGCATTGGAACACAGCATTGAAGTGCAGCTTCCATTCCTGCAATTCGCAACGAAGGATAAGATGCACGAATTGAAGATAGTTCCTATAATACTGCATGATATAGATTATGCGAAGCTTGGACTAGACTTGAAAGAAACAATAATTGAGAGCGGCAAAAAAGTTGTGATAATAGTCTCAAGCGACTTCACGCATTATGGACATAACTATCATTATATCCCGTTCAGTACAGACATCAAGAAAAATATCTATGACCGCGACAAGAAGGCTATAGATTTCATCGAGGCGCTCAATGCCGACGGATTCATAGGATATATGGACGAAACACAGGGAACGGTATGCGGAGCATTCCCTATAGCTGTCCTATTGAAAAGCCTGAAACATTCGAAGATAGAATTATTGCAATATTATACAAGCGCAGACTTGGAAGAAGATTCAACATACAAGAATTCTGTAAGCTATGCTGCGATATTGTTTAATTAATATTATACAAGAAAAGATTAGAGAATAATAGAAAAAAATAGTCTAGCTGCATCTACATCAGATTATAGAAATTGACTGCGACATTGCAGCAGCCATACAATCCTACATCATTGTTTTTTATAAGATATACTGGAATCTTTCTTAGAACGTCTGTTCTTTGGTCGTGCAGTTCGAATTCCTGCATGAATGTTTTGTCATTGAAATATTCTGAATATTTTATCATCCTGCCTGCAACTATGAATAATCCTGAATAACATTCAGATATTAATGCAAGGTTTCTTGCTGCGCGCGCATAAAATAGTATAAATAATTCCATGGTTTTTTTGCATGTTATATCATTGACGTTGGATTCTATCGCAAGAAGCTTTTCATTGCCTTCTAATTTGTCTATGCGCTGTGTTATTTGCGTTTCTTCATAAAACTTTTTTGAACGCAAAAAATTGTATATGTTTACAAGTCCCTTGCCGCATAATACTCTTTCAAGCTCTGGATGAGCGTGTCTTCTTACAAGGACATTATCCTTGAGATACTGCAATAATTCAAATTCTGATGCAGATTGCGGAGCAAAATTCATGTGTCCTCCTTCAGATGGCAGAGGTATATGTATATGTCTTGTCTTATCAAGATAAGCTATGCTCATTCCAAGACCATTGCCTGCGCCAATTGCCGCAACAGTGTTTGACATATCTTTTGGCGTCGTGAAATCCTCGCCGATGTGTTCTAAAAGCACTACATCCTTATTCATATCGAGAGTGTCAAGACCGTATCCTATAGCCTCAAAATCGTTGAGCAGCATTACTTTATGCATCATTGAATGGTCAAGTATCTCTTGGGCATTGACTTCCAAGTCTATATTTGTCAATTTTATATATCCGCGCTTTCTTGATACAGGACCTGCTGCAGCAATCACTGCCCGTCCAATCTCCACGCCATAATCATTATACGCGAATGCCAACGCATCATTAAGTATATCATAGATTTTAGGGATTTCTTTGGTCAGGAACATCCTCTTAAAGATTATAGCGTAAGATATGCTGGATTTTATTCCCATCACGGCAACGTATGTGTGTTCTCCCCCGACATCTCCGACAATAACAAAACGTTCATAGTCAGTCTTCCTAAAATCCTTCTTGTTAATGTAAATTTGCTGTTCCATAAACGAATATTAACAGCGGATAATATAAATATGATTAACTACTTAATGATAATTACTTGGTCAGAGGAGTATTTCAAGGCAATACTTTTTTAAATATGCATCCAGACCATATAATATGTCGCAAATCAATTCACAAATGCCGCAGAATATTCCTGATAGTACGGAAAAAATGAGAAAACCAGAAGAAACGCAGCAATCCGAAGAGTTATCCAAAGAACAATTGGAAAAGACAAAGAAATATTCTATAGTAGACGGTTCAGCATACAATGTCATGTATGGATTCGGCGAACAATATGTCGCGCCATACGCTCTTAAACTCGGCGCAAGCAATTCAGACATAGCAATACTTTCAAGTGTTCCAGCATTTATAGGATCATTATTTCAAGTGGTTGGAGCAAAGCTCACGGATAATTATCGCAACAGAAAGAAGATTGTCACATTATTTGTCATGCTGCAGGCTATAATGTTCCTTCCATTATTTATAGTGCCGTTCTTCACAAAGAGCATGCTTTTACTAACGATAATATTTTCAGTGTATCTAATGTGCGCGAATGCTGCAGGACCTGGATGGAATTCGTGGATGGGAGAAATAATACCCGAGAATGATCGCGCAACATATTTTAGCAGGCGCAACAGGATAACACTTGTATTCCTTGTATTGTCTGTGCTGTTTGCTGGAATAATACTCAATTATTTCGTCGACACAAATATCTGGATCGGTTTCGGGATACTTTTTGGCATAGCATTCATAGGGAGGATAGTGTCATGGACATACTTAAGCAAACAGTTTGAACCGAAATATCGCGTTTATGAGAAGGAACATTTCACATTCAAGGATTTCCTTTCGGAAATGCCGAAAACAAATTTCGGAAATTTCGTCATATTCCGTTCTTTAATGGCGCTTGCCGTAATGATAGCGTCGCCATTCTTTGTTGTATACATGCTTAAGGACTTGAATTTCACATATATACAATATACTATAATAGTTCTTGCGCCGATGCTCATAAAGATTCTCACGACGACATACTGGGGAAAATATAGCGACAGGTTCGGCACAAGAAATATCATGATTGTGTCCGCATTGCTTATAGGAGTGATACCTATAGGATGGTTCATCGCGGGATACTTCTTTTTCGGGCATGCGATAATATTTTATATCATAATGCTTTCCGAGATGATAAGCGGATTTGCGTGGGCTGGATTCGAATTGACGACATTCAATTATATCTTTGAAACAGTCATAGCGCAAAAGCGCGCAAAGTCCATAGCATATTTCAACATATTTTTGGGGACTGCAACTCTTATAGGAGGACTTGCAGGAGGATGGCTTGCAATAACGCTGCCAACTGAATATCATGGAATATCTATACTTCTAATGGTCTTTCTCATATCGGCAGTAGCAAGATTCCTCGTGCCTATACTGTTCATGTCCAAACTCAAGGAAGTGCGCGTGAAGAAAAGCGTTGATGAGAAAAAGCTTTTTGTAAATCTTGTTATTAGCAGACCATTCCATTCAGTTCTCCACCATACGGCTCAAGCAATGTTTTTTGCGGAAAAAAGTTTGAGCAGGATGACTGAAAAGACAAGCAATGGATTGAAGACTGCAAAAAAACCATTAGACCCTATAATAACAGGAGTCATAGATAGACTTGATAAAGGACTCGACAGAATTGAGCCTTTAAGAAAAGCCTTGGAGCCGCAGGCGATAAGAAAAAACAAGAAATCACACTATGAACATCTTGTGAATCAAGACTATGAAAGATATGTCAAGACGCATCCTAAAATAGTTAGAAAATTAAGGAAGAAAGATAATAGACGTACGCGCATTAGATAACGTGCAGTATATGCTACAAGCATCATGTATTATGCTTTTTTATGTTTTTGGAGTAAACATGTGGAATGATTCTGAATGTATCATCTTATCGTCAATACCTGTCAATTTCAATGATTCCGATATTGTTGTCATCATCGATTCAGGACCGCAGATGTAATAATCGTAGTCCTTGTAGTCTTTTATTGA
>Ga0182027_10004540_pt1 | contig 21461 bp, 23 predicted proteins | sample 712E1DmetaG_FD_121300 | JGI IMG/M metagenome (GOLD analysis project Ga0182027, IMG submission 121300) | Permafrost microbial communities from Stordalen Mire, Sweden - 712E1D metaG (Illumina Assembly) | ecosystem: Environmental > Terrestrial > Soil > Wetlands > Permafrost | place: Sweden... | reverse complement strand
GTTTAGAATCATCTTTTAGTTTACTTTCAAAGACGACATTACCGCTCTGGACATAGGTTTGTACATTTATAAGACCCAGGGATTCATATAGCTTCTTGAGATCCGCCATACTGATCTTCTTCTTTCCGCTTACATTTATACCCCGTAGCATTGAAATATATGTTTTCATTTTTGCAAATTCCTTATTCAAACCTGGTTGGCTAAAAGTAAAAATACTGGAATATAATAAAACTTAAATAATTCGGATAAAAATACATTTGTTTTGAATCATACAATAATTTATGTTAAATGTTTTGCAATTAGGAACTTTTGAAAACACATAATTTGATGAATATATAATCCAGCCATGTCAACTCTCATTTATGCTGTATTAAATGTAGCTCTTGTCGGAGTATTCATATATATAATGAAGAAAAAGAACTACCTGAGTTTTCTGGAAGGAGGACGGTGGTGGTTGACCTGGTTCGCGGTGGGAATTATTACTCTGATGGACGAAGTGACATCAGTTTATTATGCACCGTTTGAAGCTTACAGGTTTATCGGGATTAAAGCAATAATATATATTGCACTGACCTCCCTATTGATAAGGTTTCTTTCTACAAGGATGGTGGAAATATCCGAAATCCTTGAGGCCAATAATATAAAAGGAGGGGGAGTTTATTCCTTTTCTTATCTTGTTCTTGGACCGAGCGTTTCATTTATTGCTATTTCTTCAATTCTGGTAGATTATGTCCTAACCGCAACAATTTCAACTGTCAGCGCTGTACAGAACGGTACTGCCTTTATAAATATGGGACCGGCAGCCAAATTTTTTATAGATTTTGGAGTAGTATGGAGTATCGCTGGTCTGAATATTCTCGGTATAAAGGAGAATGCCAGATTCACATTTTATATATTTCTTTTAGCAACATTTGTCCTCTTAAACCTTATTACGGGCGGTATAATTAATCTTGATTCCCATTCCCTTCATAAGATAGCAGAAAGTGCTACTGAATTTTGGAGGGATGTTTCAGAGCATTCAATTTTCGGTGCTTATTCAAATATTATAATAGGAATAGGAAGTTGTATTCTTGCGTACTCGGGAGTGGAGTCTGTTTTGCAGACTGCCTCATTGACAAAGTCATGGCATGATACAAGGAAGTCATATATTTTTCTTGCTGTAACAGTTGGAATAGTTACCCCATTGATTGCTTTGTTTGCATTATCATCCAAAGTTGATATAAACAAGCATGAAACAGATCTAATTCCCCAGTTTGCACAATCCATAATGGGATCCCTTTTCGGAATAGCTGTGGCAATTCTTGCATGTATTACTCTTATTATGGCAGTAAATACTGCTATGGTTGCTTCTTCCGAATTGATTGAGAAGGTCGTTGAAAAGTACGGATACCACTGGCTCATAAAATTGAACAAGAGGCAGTCTTATTACAGAATTCATATTCTGAATGCATTATTTTATTCTTTTATTTTAACTATAACCAGCGGCAGCCAGGCAGTTCTGGCTGAAATGTATGCAGTTGGACTTGTTGCAAGCTTTTGTATAAATATTTTTTCAATACTTGTCTACCGTTATTCAAAAGGGACAAAGGAAATTACATATCATACTTCGCGGGGAGGTACAGCAATTCTTTTCGCGATCTTATTCAGCACCTTTATTTATATAATAGTACATCGTCCTTATGGAACACTTCTTTGGTTTATCCTTGCTTCTGTCTTTGTAATATTTGGATTAAGGATAGCAAAAAAGAGAGCCCCTGAAATTCCTGTTATCAAACTAACGGATAACCCTATGGATGTAATATTCGCTATAATGGAAATGGATTCAAATGAAGTACACCTGATCTTTAAGCGTTTCCATGAAGAGAAGGAAGAGATTCTTGGGAAAAAGAATATTTATGTGAGTTTCTACAAACCCAGGATTGAAACACCTGAAAAGTTAGGACCGAATCACTTCTGGTTGCAGGTACCACAGAGAGCCGAAATGTTTGGAATGATTGAAGCATTACTGGCTATTGTGGAATATGAAGTACCTGAGGATATTAAAATACATGTTCATTTCGGGTGGCCGTTATCTTCATGGTATGACAGACTTTCAACGGGTGTTCTTGTATATAAAATTATCCGCCTCCCCCATCAATTTCCAAGATATATTTATCATATGGATTATGATAAACGCCCTGAAGAAAGTCAAAAGTTGAAAGGTTAAAGTTAAATTAAATAATGAGTCTACTCTAAAAAGGTAATAATGTCATTCTGAAGGAGCGAAGCGACTGAAGAATCTCTTTATTTACAATAACTTAGAGATTCTTCACTTCGTTCAGAATGACAAATGTGAGCTTTTTATAGTGTACTCATTTATTATTTTCTACTTTTAACTTTTCAAGTTCTTCCCACCGTTCATAAAGTAGTTTTACCTTTACCTTTGCCTTTTCAAGTTCCGAATTTAACTGACTTACCTGCAAAGCATAAGTCTTATAAAAATCAGGGAGTGTAAATAGGTTTTCAATTCTTTCAACTTCCTCTTCAGTTTTCAAAATATCCCCTTCTATACTATCAAGTTCTTTCTGCTCTTTCCAGCTGAGTTTCTTAGTTTTCTCCTTTAATCGGGAATCTTCCTTTTTTATTTTCTTTTCAACATCAGGTTCATTTTTAAATCTTGCGTTTCTTTTCTCAATATAATAGTCATAGTTCCCTTCACTGAAATGAACTTTCGCATTTCCTTCAAAAGCAAGAATACCGGTGCAGATTCTGTTAAGAAAATACCTGTCATGACTTACAACAACAACGCATCCTTTAAAACTCATGATAGCTTCCTCTAACACTCTTAATGTTGGAAGGTCAAGATCATTTGTGGGTTCATCAAGCAAAAGAAAATTACCGCCGTTCTTTAATATTTTCGCGAGTGTAAGCCTGCTCCGTTCACCGCCTGACAATTTACTAACTTTTGTATTTAATCGGTCATCTGTAAAAAGGAAGCGGCGAAGATAAGTCCAAATTTTAATTTGTTGTTTACCGAACTTAATAGTTTCATTTCCCTCGCCAATAGCTTCAACAACAGTATCTTCATCATTCAGTAGCAGTCTTGCCTGGTCTACATAATTAAACTCAGTTTTTTCTCCGGTATCAATTTTACCCCATTTAGGAGGTATTTCACCGATTAGAATTCTGAGTAATGTAGTTTTCCCGATTCCGTTATTACCTATAACTCCTAATTTACGGCCGGCTTCAAAGTTAAAATTAAAATCCTTGAATAATAGTTTACCGCCTATCTCATGTCCGGTATTAATAAGGTCAAGTATCTTTTTCCCCAGTGGTTCAGAGGGGGGAATAATGAGATCAACATCTAATTCCACCTCATTATTCATTTCAGCAAGAACTTCATAATAATTATCAAGGCGGCTTTTTGCTTTTGTTCTTCTTGCCCTTGGACCTCTGACAACCCATTCAAGTTCTCTGCGCAGGAAGTTTTGTCTTTTTTGTTCTTCTACTTCCTTAACGGATTGTCTTTCTGATTTATTGATAAGGTAATCGGTATAGTTACCTGCGTGTGAATAGAAGACACCATTTGACAATTCAACTATCCTGTTGGCTATCCTGTCGAGAAAATACCTGTCATGTGTTACAAATATGCAAGTACCTTTATAACCGGCGAGGAAATTTTCAATCCATTCAATTGAATTAGTATCAAGATGGTTAGTGGGTTCATCAAGGATAAGAAGGTCTGGGTGTGAAATCAGAGCGCGGCACAATGCGGTTCTTCTTTTCTCACCGCCGGATAGAGAGACTACTATTCTGTCAGGTGCTGGCGCATGAAGGGAATTGAGTAATATTTCTATTTTCCTTTCAATATCCCATCCTTCTTTATGAATAATTCTCTGCTCAACTTCATGTTTTCGTGGATTATCATAGGGGAGTTCCTCGTATTCTTTTAAAAGGGATAGAATCTCCTGTGCACCTTCGATAACATTCTCATATACAGATTTCCCCTCATTTAGAGTAAATTCCTGTGAAAGGAAACCTATTACAAGATCTTTTCTTTTTGCCACTTCACCGGCATCGGGTTCCAGGATACCAGATATAATTTTAAGGAAGGTAGATTTACCGGCTCCGTTTCTTCCAACTAGTCCGATACGATCTTCCTCATGAATAGCGAGGGAGGCTTTATCAAGGACTATCTGCTCACCGTAATGAACTTCAAGTTCTTTTGCAGTTAAGATAACAGGATTTACTTTTTCCATTAAACTTTATTTTTATTCCGGGGCAAATATCCTGAAAATAAACTCCCCTTTCAACTGCTTTTGAGTCCCAATATGTGCTCTCCCCTGTACATATTTCTATAGCAATTACTTTTTAACCGTGTTAATCCCAATTATGGTATAAAGTGGACAGAAATTCATGCCTGCTGTTAAAAGGGGAACAAGTCCAATAAGTCCCCACCAACTTTGGGTAATTAAACCAACAGCCAGTATTACAACACCAAGTACAATACGTATAATGCGGTCAACACCGCCAACATTCTTTTTCATAGAACATCTCCATCTAATTAATTATTACAGTTATTTTTTCTTACCAACAAATCGAATTACAATAGCTTCACCCTGGTGATATTTACCTTCAAATATTATTGAAGATAAAGTTTATTCTTTAAGACCCAGAAAATCAAGAAGCCTTTTGTGGGTATCGTCGGAAACCTGGACATTATAATTTTTGTAGAACTCAATAGTTGTTTCAACAGAGTTAAAATAATTCTGACAGCTTTCACAGCTCTCCATATGCCTGCGGATGGCCTGGCATTTGGGGGAATTAAGTTCTTCACCTAAACTATCACATATATGTGACATCACTTCTTTACAAGTTACATCATATTTTTTCATAGTTAAATCTGTCATTTAATTCATTTCTTAAAAATGCACGGGCTCTGTGCAGTCTTGACTTAACAGCAGGAACAGAAAGGTCACTCATCTTTGCTGTTTCTTCTGTAGAGAAACCTTCAACATCTCTTAACAGAAATATTATCCGGTATTCCGGATCAAGCTTACTGATTGCTTCATCCAATTGAGCTTTGAGTTCATTATTTTCAGCAGCCATATCTGGAGTTAGTTTCCAGTCGGTTAATTTCTTCTCATCAATTAAAGCATCCTCATATTCAAGAGATGCATAAGCCCGTTTTGATTCTGAACGGGCAGCCATTAAGCAATGATTTGATACAACAGTATAAAGCCACGTAGACAATTTAGAATCGCCCTTAAACTGTTTCAGGTTTTTCAACAGGCTAAGGAAAGTTTCCTGCATTGTATTTTCGGCACGCTCTTTATTCCGGCATATCTTAAAGGAAAAATTGTATACCGTTTGTTCATAAAGTTTAACAAGTTGCCGGATGGCATTTTTGTCACCCGCCTGTGCTTGTTCAATTAATATTTTTTCATCCATCTGTTTTGATGCTATATTTTATATTTGGATTCAAATTAATACAGTAAAAATACAAAATAATTATGATTACGCTGATACGGATAAAGGCATATTATAGATTTTTACACGCTGAATAATTGATTTTTAGCTGAATCCTTTTCGATTTTGAGACATCTCACACTAAATTGTTATTTTAGTTTAATGAATTAAGTTTAATTAGAAAAATAAACAGGATTATAATGGATACGACAGAAATTAACGAACGATACAGCAAACTGGCAGAGACTACATGCAGTCTTTCATGCGGTGGGGCTATAAATTTCAGTGAACCGCAGCAGGGAGAAATATGTGTGGATCTTGGATGCGGACGCGGAAATGATGTTATTAGAATGGCTCAGGCTGTTGGTGATAAAGGACTTGCTTACGGATTAGATATTTCAGATGGTATGATTGAAAAAGCACAAAAGAATGCGGCTAAATTAGGGATTTCCAATGTTCAGTTCATTAAATCAGAACTTGAATCACTAAAGCTTCCTTCGAAGATAGTTGATTTGTTAATATCTAACTGTACAATAAACCATGCAAATGACAAAACAGCAGTATGGAATGAAATTTACCGTGTATTGAAAAGTGGGGGAAGATTTGTTGTGAGCGATATTTATTCTACAGAGGATGTTCCGGAAGAATTTAGAAATGATCCTGTGGCAGTTTCTGAATGCTGGGCAGGAGCAATAAGAAAAGATTTATATCTAAACATACTTTCTGCTGCAGGTTTTTCAGATATTCAGATTTTAGAAGAAAGTCAGCCTTACTCTAAGGGGAAAATTGAAGTTTCAAGTTTTACCATATATGGTAAAAAAGCTGCATGCTGCAGCTGCAAAGGATAAACTAATATAAACAGGAGAAAACAAATGAAATCATTAATCCGTAAAGAGCAGGTTTCTGCGAAGAAAGTTGCTCAGTGCTGTGCAAAGATCTCTAAGAACGTTGCCGGCTGCCACGATTAATCATTATCCTTTAAGAGCCGGGGATTTATATCCCCGATTCTTTTCTTTTACGAAATCCTATTTCCGATAATGGAGCTATTTGTTTTTAAGCATATTCTCAGGCATTTGAAATGCAACAACTTTACCCCGTGCGCAAATTTCATTACCCGCTGATACAGTAATTTCAGATACTACTTTTCTTCCTTTTATTTCAATTACTTTACCTCTTAATTCAAGTTCAACACCCATTGGTGTAGGATGAAGATAATCGACCTGAAGAGAGGCCGTAACAAAACGAAATGGAGGCAGAGTATCCGGATCTCTTTTCTCTGCTTTATATGAAGCTAATGCAGCGGTCCCTGTTCCATGACAATCAATTAATGAAGCAATCAATCCACCATAAACATATCCCGGAATTGCTGTGTGATACGGTTTTGGGGTAAATTTTGCAATGGTCTCTTCGCCATCCCAGAAACTTTTAATTTGATGACCATGTTCATTCAACCGTCCACAGCCGTAACAATAACTTAGTTCATCAGGATAGTAATCCTGAATAGGTTTTATATTCATATTCACTCAATAATATTTTATTATTTATTTCTCTAACATAACAATATGAGATGTATCTATATTAATTAAGATTCCAATTTCAATTAAGAACAATATTTTATAAATATTAGCACAGATTATTCGCTACCTCAGAATGACAAAGCTACGAACTATTGACATTTGATTAAATATTTGTTAATATATTAAATTATAAATAAACATATCATCTTCCTTACATAAACCAATCCTCAAAAATTTTACCCGGTAAACACCCGCTATTTCCCGCTAAATACCCGCTAAAACATAGTATAGAAGGTTTAATGACATAGGGACGACAGTAGTGTGCTATACTCCCGGGGTGAAAATGGTTATTTATTTTAGAGGTAGGTTAATATGGAGAAATCAGATTCACTCATAAAGACTAGTTTTGAGTTTAAATAGGACGGCAGAAATATCATGGGATATTACGCTTTAATTATTTTTATAAAATAATGAACCTAAATTCCGGAAATTTCATCTGATCATAATATCAATTTAAATATTATTATGAAAAAAGTATTAGTACTGGGCGGCGGATTTGCGGGAGTTCAGGCTGCAATAGAGTTACAGAAAAAGAATATTTTTGAAGTTATGTTAGTTTCTTCGAGAGATTATCTTTATCTCTACCCTATTTCTATCTGGATTCCAACGGGAGAAAAATCATTTGAAGATGTAAAAGTCCCGCTGGCCAGAATCAGTGATGCGTTTGGATTTCAACTGCTGATTGATGATGTAGTTGAAATAAAAAGTATTGATAAGAAAGTAATCTGCGCAGGACAGACTCTGGACTATGATTATCTGGTTATTGCGATTGGTGCAGATAAAATGCAGCATAAGGGACAGGAAAATACATTATCAATATGCGGTAAACCGGAGATGTCATTAACAATAAAAGAGAGAATGGACTCTTTAATAAAAAAAGGGAGCGGGAAGATAGCAGTTGGGTTTGGAGGTAATCCTAAGGACAAATCTGCAGTGCGTGGCGGACCGGCATTTGAATTGATATTCAATATTCATAATTATTTGAAGAAGAAGAAACTTCGAGAAAATTTTGAGTTAACATTCTTTGCGCCAATGGTATCACCGGGTGAGAGAATGGGGCCAAAATCTCTTGAAATGATTGATTCTTTGTTTAGAAAATATAATATAGGAAAACGTTTTGGTAAAAAAATCAAATCTTTTGAGTCTGACGGGATTGTTTTTGAGGACGATTCAAAACTGGAATCTGATTTAACACTTTTTATCCCGGCATCGGCGGGACATAGTGTCCTTAAAAATTCTGATATTACATTGACAGAAGCAGGATTTATTAAAATTGACAAAAATTGTTTGGTAGAAAGGACCGAGAATGTTTATGCCGTTGGTGATATCGCAGCGCTGGAGGGTCCTGAATGGAAAGCCAAACAGGGACATATTGCTGAAATAATGGCCAAGATAGCAGTCTACAATATTACGATGAGCGAAAAGAGAGTCAGTAATCGTAAAAGTTATATTGGGCACTTAAACATTTTGTGTATAATGGATTCCGGTAATGGAGCTGCTTTTGTTTTTAGGAATGATAAGCGGGCGTTTGCTATTCCAATGCCCTGGTTTGGACATTGGGTAAAAAGAGGTTGGGGACAATATACCCAACTGACTAAAAAAGGAATTATCCCAAGAATACCGGGTTTATAATAGAATGGATTGTACAAATTGCCAACCTAAAACCTGCGGACAATCAGAAAGCTGCGGCATTGAAAAGTTTGAAAGTAAAGCCGTTATTTCTGAATACCAGGAACCGGAAAATCGAAGAATACTAAGGGCAGCAACATTATTAGTTGATAACGGTATGGCAGGAACTCAATCAAGGCTGCAGGAAATAATTGCATTCATTAAAAGCATGAATTATAAGAAAGTGGGTCTTGCATATTGTTATGGAATGGAGAAAGACGCGAAACGTCTTCAGAATATATTTAAATCTGAAGGGATCAGACTTCGTACAGTTTCTTGTACCGTAGGCGGGATCAATCAGAACCAAATTAATCCAAACAGCTGCATTGAAAAAGTTTCGTGTAATCCCATCGGTCAGGCAAAGGAATTAAATGAAGAGAAAGTTGATTTTACTATAGTGATGGGAATTTGTCTTGGACATGATATTTTATTACAGCGTAACCTGAAGTCCGATTTCACTACATTTGTGGTAAAAGACAGAGTCTTTTCCAATGACCCAATTAAAGCAATAAGTCAATAATCTAACCCTTTTAAAGGTTACTTTACATTATCACCGGATAGAGAATCACATTTGTTCTTTCAACTATTCTAAAACAAGTACGAATTTTCTTAAATAAAATTCTATATACATTAAAAAGATTTTGTGAAAGAATTTATTTTAATAATTTATAAAGCACAAGACTTTTCAGTTTAATAACTTCAACTTTTTTGAAACCTGCTTCTTCGGCTAATTGCCGGATAAATGTACTTTGTAATCTATGTTTAAGAGGAGGGCCAAATTCCTGTTCAATATATTCCCACTCGAGGATTGAAACCTCTTTGTTGGATACACGAAAAGTTTCTTTAATGGTTTGGGAGTAATCATCAACTTCATGCAAAACCAGGCTCATAAAAACGAGATCAAATGAATTATCTTTAAAGGGAATACTTTCAGCACGAGCTTCGCGGACATCTAAACCCGGCAATAAATTCTGAACAGCTGTAATCATTTCCGGATTTTGATCGATTGCTGCAATTTTCAATCCACGATTGTTAAATTCTTCAGCAAAAAGACCGCTCCCGGTACCGACATCCAGCGCAGAAGAGATGTTTCCATTTTCCAGGCAGACGTCTACCACACGCTTAACTTCGAGCCGTGCAACTCTTTCAGGAGACCTGAGGGGATCTACTCCCCTGTTATATACTCTTTCATTCATATTTTTTAAGACCTTATATTCGTCCTCATTGTAAAAAGAGGAACATATCGAAATTTTTTAATTCAAATATCTGCCTTTTCTTTGGCAGCGGGATTATATTAAAAGACTGCCTAAACGTTAGGTAATCTTAGTAAATGAGTTAGATGCAAAAGAAGTAAATTGGATTTAAAATGACACTTAAAAGTCCTTTAATAACCAAAATTAAGCAATATAATTTGGATTATGAACGTACGTTCATTATATTTGTATAACAAATTTAATATATGTCACGACCAATTAGAAACCGTAAAATTTGCAATCCACCCCCAATGGCAGGATTTAAGCCATTCGGGATGTCTATGTGCGAAATAAAAAGTATCAAGTTACAATACGATGAGTTTGAAAGTATCAAATTGGTTGATTATGAAAACCTGCCTCAGGATTTGGCTGCAGAAAAAATGGATATTTCACGCCCAACGTTTACAAGGATTTACAATAGTGCTATAAAGATAATTGCAAAAGCATTTGTAGAAGGTCTGGCAATTGAAATAGAGGGAGGAAATGTTGAATTTGAAAAAGAGTGGTTTAAATGCAATAAATGTTTCAAGTTAATTGAAGGAATAGAAAATCACAAAAAATGTATTGATTGTGAATCATTCGGAATTGGTGAATTAACCAGCATTAATGAGAAAAAATAATTTAGAAAAAATCATATACCCGGTTCAAATAAATCCGGGTAAATAAATTCTTAAAAGGAAAAATCAAAATGAAAATATGTGCCCCGGTAACAAGTGAAAACAAAATAGATGACCATTTTGGCCATTGTGAATTCTACAGTGTTTTTACAATATCAGAAAAAGGAGAAATAACTGAAACTCAAACCATTGAATCAGTACAAGGCTGCGGCTGTAAGTCAAATATTGCAAGTGTATTAGCAGAAAACGGTGTGTCAGTTATGCTGGCCGGCGGTATTGGCGGCGGAGCAATAAATGTATTAAATAATTCAGGGATTGAAGTAATACGCGGTTGTTCAGGAAATGTGGAAGATGTTGTAAAACAATTTGTTTTAGGGAGCATTAATGACAGCGGTGAAACCTGCGCTCAGCATGAATGCCACAATTAAATAGTCTGTGATAAATTAAAAAGTGTGCCCTGCTATTGAAAGTAAGGCACACTTTTTTTTGAAATCAATTACTTTTCAAACAACAGAAGTAATTACCCAAAGTGAAACAACTGAAATTATTATCCAGAGAACAACGCCCTGAATAAGAGGTTTAAATCCTACCGTCTTTAATACTTTTTTAGATAACCCACTGCCGATTAGAAAAAGAGTTAGTGTTAGTCCAGCTTTAGCCAGGCTAACGACATATTGACTATACTGCTGCACAAAAGACAAATAAGTATTTAGAATCATAGCCAGAAAGAAAAGACCGATGAAATACGGGATCTTTATTTTGGCTTTTTTGTTTTTAAATATAAAAGTGGAAATAAATGCAACAGGAATAATCCAGAGTGCCCTGGCCAATTTAACTGTTGTGGCAATCTCTAAGGCAGCAGCCCCATATTTACTTGCAGCTCCAACCACAGAGCTTGTGTCATGAATGGCAATTGCGCACCACAGACCAAATTGGGATTGTGATAAGTTTAATGAATGTCCTATAACAGGGAATATAAACAATGCTATTGAATTCAGAATAAATACTGTCCCAAGTGCAACCGAGATATCTTTTTCTTCAGCTTTTATAACAGGTGCAACGGCAGCAATGGCACTACCCCCACAGATGGCGGTTCCTGTAGATATCAGGTATGATGCCTTCTTTTCTATCTTTAAATATTTTCCCATTAAAAATCCTATAACAAACGTCATAGTTATAGAAACAATAGTAAATAAAATCCCCTGCTTACCAGCTTTCATAGCACTTGATACATTCATCCCGAACCCAAGTCCTACTACAGAAACCTGCAATAATATATGAGTGGCTTTGTGATTTAAATGTATATATGGATGTCCTACAAAGAGGGCAAGAAATAAACCCAGTAACAGAGCAAAAGGCGGAGACATAAGGGGTGATAAACAAAATACGACTGCTATCCAGAAAATGACTTTCCTGATGACATTGCTGCGATCGACTGAATTCTTAGTTGTTTTATTTGAACCTGATTCTTGTGTTACTATTTTCATAAATTTTTTTCAACAATATCACCTGATATTGTGCTTAATTCCTTCAATTTTTCAACATAATAAATACTGGATATCTGCTGCAGACAATATCTACAATAATCCGCAATCCATCCAAATATTGCCGGCCAATAATTACTAAATTACTTTCAATTATTCAAAAATATATTAATAAAGGTAGTAAATTTATATTGAACCCTTTTCCCTTATTTCGCATCAAACTTCATAAAAACCAGGCATACAATGTATTTTTCAAGACATAACATCTTCTCAAAGATTAAGGACTCGGATTCTTATTATTTAGTAAACCTGCTTACAGGTAATGCTGATATTCTGGAAGCTGAAAAAGGAGCTGAGATACTTGCGGGGAATTACTCAAATGTCGAGGAATATCTGGAGAAGGGATATTTAGCTGATGAACAGGCCGAAAAGAAACTTTATATAGAAAAATATCTTGAGTTCACCGAAACAAGGGATAGTGATGAGCTGCAGATGTTCTTCGTGCTATGGTATTCCTGCAATTTTGACTGCAGCTACTGTTACCAGGTAGGTTACGATAATGAAGCTAAAACTGCTTCAAAGGAAATTATTGATTCGTTTTTCAGTTATGTTAAAAAAGAATTCAGTGATAGGAAGAAATACATAACCCTCTTTGGCGGAGAACCGCTGTTAACCGGAAATAAGAATAAGGAAATAGTAAAATATTTTCTTGAGCAGGCTGAGTCAAACAATATCGATATTGCGATTGTTACTAATGGTTATGCACTTACTGAATACATGGATATTTTAAAATCAAAAAGGATCAGAGAGATTCAGATAACACTTGACGGTGCTGACGAAATTCATAACCAAAGACGCCCGCTTAGAGGCGGCAACCCGACCTTCTATAAAATTGTTGAGGGAATTGATCTGGCTCTTGCAAATAACCTGACAATAAATCTCAGAGTCGTGATTGATAAAGAAAACATTTATGGTTTAGTGGAATTAGCGCGATACGCTATTAAGAAGGGCTGGACAAAAAATCCATTATTCAAAACCCAGCTCGGGCGCAACTATGAACTTCACTACTGCCAGTCAGGGAACAGCAGACTTTTTTCAAGGTTAGAATTCTACGAGACTCTTTACAATCTCATTAAACAATACCCGGAAATAGTTGAATTCCACAGACCGGCTTTCTCAATTACTAAATTTCTATACGAAAACGGGGAACTCCCTTCTCCCCTGTTTGACTCATGCCCCGGTACTAAAACAGAATGGGCTTTTGATTATACGGGGAATATTTATTCATGCACTGCCACAGTAGGCAAACCAGGGTCATCCCTTGGAACATTTTACCCTGAGATTAAACTTGAGAAAGAGAAAGTAATGGAATGGGAGGAACGGGATGTAACAACAATAAGCGAATGCAAAGACTGCAGTTTGCAGCTTGCGTGCGGCGGAGGATGTGCAGCAGTGGCTTCAAACAAGACGGGGAAAATACAATCACCCGATTGCAGGCCTATAAAAGAAGTCATAGGTTTAGGTATGTCATATTTTTATAACGAGGAAATAAATTAATGTCGGACAGAATAAAATATATAAGCTCTGTTGAATTTGAAAAAGAAGTATTAAAAGCAGGCAATGTAGTAGTTGATTTTTACTCGACGGAATGCCCGCCCTGTGAAGCGTTAGCAAATAAGTTTGAGTCATTAAGTGAAACCTATAGTGATGATATTAAGTTCATTAAAATATTCAGACAGGAAAACAAGGACCTTGCTAAATCATTGGGAGTTTCTTCATCCCCTACTCTTTTATTTTATTCTAATGGCGAGCTTATAGGTGACAGACTAACGGGTGGAATCAAAAGATCAGAGATAGTGAAGAATTTTGAGCTACTTGTTTCTCACGAAAGAGCGACAGAACTGAAAAGCAGAATAGAACCATACTCAACCGAATGCGATGTTTTAATAATAGGAGGTGGACCGGCTGGTTTATCGGCAGCTATATATACTGCTCAGGCAAAACTTAAAACTATTGTAGTTGATAAAGACCTACCGGGCGGCCAGGTTAAGGTTACTCATCTTGTAAGCAATTATCCTGGGTTCTCTGAACCAATTTCGGGATATATGCTTATGCATCATATGGCAGAACAGACCAAAGCAGCCGGGGCAGAATTCAGACAGGCGGTTGATATAACAGAATCAGATTTTGAAAACAGATTTATTGTTGTTGATGGTATTGAAAAGATTTCCGCAAAGAAAATAATTATTGCTACAGGATCTTCACCAAGACCTTTAAATGTAAAGGGAGAGCTGGAATACAAGGGACAAGGAATTTCATATTGCGCTACCTGCGATGCAAAATTTTATGAAGGGAAACATGTTGTAGTTATAGGCGGAGGAAATTCTGCTATTGAGGAATCATCGTTCATATCCAAATTTGCCTCAAAGATTACAATTGTCCATCAGTTTGATACACTTCAGGCAAACAAACTTGCACAGGAGAAAGCATTTGCTGACCCCAAGATCAGTTTCATATTTGAACATGAGCCGAGAGAGTTTATAAAAAATGGTGACTCTGTTAATGAAGTGTTAGTTGAAGATCTGAATACACATGAATTAAAAACAATAAACTGTGACGGTGCGTTTATTTTTGCGGGTATGACCCCGAATATCAGTGAAATCAAACAATATTTTAAACTTGATAAATGGGGTTATATTATAACCGATGCCAATATGAAAACTAATCTTGAAAATATATATGCTATCGGAGATGTTGTAAGCAAACAATTCAGGCAGATAACTACAGCAGTATCAGATGGTACAATTGCAGCAATATCAATTTCAAAGGAACTGGAAACGGAATCGGTAACGGAAGTGTTAATAAATTCTTAAAATAGAATATTAATAGAAGTTAGATATGGAGATCTACTGAGATTCTTCAGTCGCTTTGCTCCTTCAGAATGACAATTTTTTAGTAAAATCTTATATAGGATATCAAGGCATGGACATTAAGAAATATGTAAATATTAAATCTGTTTCAGCTGTTCTGATAGGAGCGGTGCTTGGCTTTAGTTATTATTATTTTGTCGGATGCAGAACCGGTTCATGTCCTATATCGGGAAGCCCTTATATATCGACATTATATGGTGCTGTTGTAGGAATGGTTCTTAGTTTACCATCGAAGAAGAAAATAAGGAATACTGATGATGATATTGTTAACTAAGAATGACGAAATTGAATTTATTTTAAGAAGTATTCCCGGTGCCCTGGAATATCTGATGAAAAAAGGTGTTTGCGGAATAAGCTGTGGCGAACCATATTTTGGAAAACTTGAAATTGCTGCCAGAGAGAAAGGTTTTACAGAATCTGAAATTGATTTAATAGTATCAGATTTGAATAAACTGCAGACCGTTTCTACTGAAACTCCTACCGCTTAGATTTATACTTTTATTAAATCTCAATACTTTTACCAACCCCAACTTCTATATAATTAGTCTTATATTTTTCGATAAACATTTTACGGACTATATCGCCGGAGCAGTGTGTGGGAGCAATTTTAATTATCCCAAAATCATAAATCTTATTTATCGTACTACTTATTTCCGCTTCTGTAAGCTTGTGTAAATGGAAACCTCCCAAAGTAAGATAAATCTTCTCATCCGGAAAATGACTTTTTGCTTTTTCAAGGATGTTGATTATTCCCGGATGAGCACAACCAGTTATTATAACTATTCCTTTATCGCTTCTAATAGCAAGAGATTGTTCAGGAATAACTCCTTCAATTTCACCCAGTGTATAAATATCCGGAAGCAATTTAGAAAACGCAGAAATAGGATATGGAACCGCACCTGAATTTTTTATAGCTTCAGTTAATTCAAGCGGAAAAGATTGAGGGAAATAGACTTTTACTTTTGAATTTACTTTTAGAAACTCTACCAATCCCCCTGTGTGATCATGATGATAATGAGATAAAAAAACAACATCTATACTTTTGGGATCAATGTTTAATTCCCTCATATTATTCAATAAAATTTTACCATCGCCACCGGTGTCGAATAATATTTTAGTATCTCCATATTCCAACAGACAGGCAAACCCCCAATCTGTTTGCAACTGTTTTAAGAATGGATTATTATCAAATATAATGGACAGTTTAATTTTTGAGTTCATACTATAATTATTAAAATAATTAGTGCCAGATTAATATCGTAGAATCTATTTTCCAATTTCCAACATCTAACGCTAATAAACCGGATAACTTATGATGATCATTTCTCCCATAATTGGAGGCGTACTGGGTTACGGATATTACCGCTTGGTCGGCTGCAAATCAGGAACATGCCCAATTTCAAGCAACCCATGGATATCAATATAATATGGTGCTTTTCTTGGGTTTCTCTGGTATATGAAGTAAAAACCCATCATTTAATTTCAAAACCATTTATGTCATCCCTGCTTTCGAAGTAATCATACTACTACTTTTACAGGATTCCTGCCCCGAAAAGTCGGAGCAGGATAACAATTCTTAACAACCACCCAAAACACGTTTAACTGTTTTCTTTGGACCAGATTGTGATTTTAGTTTATTTTCCTTTATTAATTCAGGAAGAGTTTTACTGGCTTCATCACGGAAACGATATGTATCTGAATATTTCCCGATAACTGAACCTTCGGGTAATTTAAAGTCCAGTATTTCCTTTTTAAACTGATCAAGTCCTCCTTCCAGAACATAAACATCGGAGTAGCCGAGTTCTTTAGCAAGCGCAGCTCCTTTTTTAGCTGTTTGCCCGCCATTTGAAATAAACACATTTATTTTATCTTTCAATGACAAAAGATTATTTGCATCCTTATCAAATAAGTTTTCAATCGCAAAGCGGGAAGAACCCGGAAGGCTAAGACTATCGAATTCTTTCTGACTTCTGAGGTCAATTATCTGCAGCTTCTGATCCTTGTCCATTATTCTGAATGCAAGTTCATCACTCGTCATTAATTCAGTCTGATGCGAAGCGAGAAACCGGGGTTCTGAGAGTTCATTCATCATGAATTCTTTTCTGTTAGGAAGAACGAAAGCCGACAAACCTATCAGAAAAGCAATGCCGGTTAATCCAATATACATACGCGAAATTTTAATCCCTTTATTGGATATTCCATTTACTTTATTTTCAATTGCAGTAGTAATCCAGAAAGCTGCAACCGCCACAAAAATAAGCAGGAAGGCAAAAAGAGATTGAGACATTCCGAGTGTATTAAATATAGTTGGACTGCCCCAGTTGGCTGATTTATATAACCCTTCAAACATTGGATAGCCTTCTGCAAAGATTAAAACGCCAATCAGAGAACCTGCTATAAAAACCATAGCATCAATCTTTCCGATTGCAGCGGCGCAAATACTTGTGCCGGGACAAAACCCGCCAAGCACAAACCCAAGCCCCATAATTAGACCTCCCACTATAGCTGACCAAAGGAAAGTTGGATTTATATATATCAGATTTATATCTAACAATCCGAAGTGTGCTAAAGCAATCACGCCTATCATAGCAGTTACCCCCGCGGTGAAGAAAACGCGGAGAACAGTGAAGTCATAACCGTAAAACAAACCGACCAGTTTTTTCGACGTCGAAAATCCAGCCTGTTCGAGTACAAAACCGAATGCAATTCCAATAAAGAAAGCAACGATTAGGTTTAATTCATTTCCAATCAAATCGGGTACTAATGGTCCCATATAAAATATCCTTTCTTTAAATCCAGAGTTTTCTGAAAAAATAAGCGAATGCATATGCACCGCCAAAAATTGCTATCATAGTAATTATTCCTCCTGTCGAAAGTACCGCCATCCCACTTAAAGCGGCACCGCTTGTGCATCCCCTTGCAAGCTGGGCACCAAATCCGAATAAGGCTCCTCCTGTAAGTGCACCGACAATTCTTGCATTCTTTTTTGTCCTGGCAGGTTTCTCAAATGTAAACTTAAGCCTGTTGGAGATAAGGCCTGAAATAAAAGCACCTACAATTGCTCCAACTATTTCAAAAACCAACCAGTTTTTTAAAGGGTTCCCCGGATGCTCTTCAGTATACTCATTATAAAATTTTGTCCCATTTGTGTGAGCAGGTGCAACAGTTTCAACTGATGCTACAACTGCACTCTTAACTGCACCGCTTGCCCCAAGTCCACGACCAGTAATATATATTGTAGCAAGCAGAACCATACCGAGTAAAAATCCTGCAAGATAAGGATTCATATATTTTGTTTTATCCATTTATAACCTCTGTTTCAATTTTATCTTTACTTTTTTCTTTTTCAATTTTTTCTTTTGAATGTAAATCAGAATCTTCCAGTTCTTCATAACCAGTTATCATTGCTTTCAGGTTTGAAGTGATTGTGGCTCCTGTTGTAATCAGGTAAAGGTGAACAATAATGAAAGCAACCAGCAAATAAGCTGCCGCTGTGTGGAAAAGCGCGATTACCTGAACAGAATCTATGTTAAGACCAACGATACCTCCATTCTGTGGATACCTGTAAAACATATAAAGCAATCCTGATACCACCATAGTTGGAATCACTAAAATCTTTAATCCAAGATATACTAATTTCTGTAATGGATTCAGTTTACTCAAAACTGTTTTCTTTGTTGGATGAGCTGCATTCCTGAAAATTCCGAACAGATAATAATTAAGTTGGGCTTTGAGATTTCTTGTAGTAGGAATGTATTGCCTCCATTCACCAGTAGAGAAGTGCCAGAATATTGCGAATATTATTAAAACTATGAATGCGTAAGCAGCTATGTTATGGTATTTCACGGCGTTCTGATATCCAAAGAAGTTTATTGAACCATGAATTTCAAACCCTGTGATGGCAAGAAATAATATTATTATTGCCTGCATCCAATGCCAGAATCTTTCAAACGATCTATATATATATGCTTTATGTTTCATATTATGCTCTCTTTTTCATTCTGCGTGAATAAATAATCCTGATCATCCCGTGAATAAAGATTCCTAATAATGACAGCAATAAAATCCAGCTGCCGGCCATTTCAATAACCGGGCTATAATCTCTTGCCGGCATATAAAAATCATTTAACCCGGCTAACCTGCTGTTCTCGCGGGTATGGCATTCAGTACATTTAACAGAATTCTCTTTTGATGATACCATATGATTCAAAGGCAAGTACATTTCAGTCTGAATAAATGATATTTTACCACTAAAGGGAAGATTAACATCTTTCATACCGACTTCAGATGCTCGCAGCCAATTAAAGTCTTTCCAGAAAGCTCCTTCACCTGTTTTATCAGCATATAATTTAGGTTGTATTAAAATTTTGTTAACCGGATCGAATGGCTGATTTGCCCTGTGAATTTTTACCGGTATAATTTTTGAATCTCTATCCTTATAGGAACCATTCAATTTATTTAATACCAAAACCCCGGATGTATCCTGAACTTTATCTCCAAGGAGGTAGTGCTCTGCAGTTCCATTAAACCAGATATAATCCGGTTTCAGGTTTTTACCCCACTTGAAACTTCCTTTTATTGAAAGATAAGTATGGTTCCCATCTCTGTCATCTTCCTCATAAGGCTGCCCATCTTTAAGTTTTCCAGCAGTTGACCAATCCCAGTCAGTTTTTGTAGCATTCACCTTTGCATAAATTGGGATATGACATGTTTGACATGCCACTTTTAATGTATGCTTGTTTAGAATAGCATCCTTATGTGGATTATCCGAATGACATTCTTCGCAGGTAACCCGGTTTCTGTTCATTGAGGAAAGAGCATAAAGTTTACCGCTGATAACATGATTTGTTGTTTTATGGCAATCAATACATTGAAGATTCATACCATCTGTAGCCATGTGAACATCAACTTCTTTGGAAGGATCAAACATAGATTTCTCAAGGTCGCCGTGTTTTACATTATTACCGCCGCCACCAAAGAAGTGGCATACACCACAGTTAGATCTTTTCGGTTCGCCAACATGCATTGCTATGTTGTTAAAATCAAGCTTAGGATCAGGAGCACCACCCATTTCATTAGCTTTTGAGTAGGTCTCAGTATTATCATGACAAATAAGGCAATCTATATTTTTTTCATCTGTATAGGCAAAAGCTTTACTATCCATGCCTAATCCTATGTGACATTTAGCGCAGCTTTTTTCATTCCCTTCCACTCCAATACAAAAATTGTTTATTGCATTTTTCTTCCCGAGGTAAACTATCCCCCGTCCCTTAATATATTCCGGAGCTTCCCAATTCCAATGGTTTGATTTCATAATCTCTTTTGCCCTTCCATTGTGGCAGGATATACAGGCTTCGGTTATATCCTGAGGCCTATTGAACTTTTTCTTTAATATTTCGAATTTCGAATGGTCAACTGTTAATATTGGCTTTTTTGCTAATTCGGATTTTAACAAGGCCAGTTTTGTCGGTTCAGTCTGTTTGGAGGACACATAATTTATTGTCCACACAGCAATTAAACCAATTAAAACAAGCGGAATAATTATTTTTTTCATAAATCTGACTATTATTTATTTAGTATTTTCTCTAAAGTTTTATTTTTTTTTACTTGGCAACTGATTTAATGAATTCTTTTACTGAAGAGCATTTGGAATATTCACTATATACTTTACAATCCCTACAGTTTTTAGAACCGCAAACATTCTTTCGATGATCATAGGTCCAGCAAGGGGAATCGTAATTATTATAAGAATTGCATTTACTTCTTTCCTTCTCCGAACATTTTACAATATCCCAGCAAGGGATCATTGCATAAATGGTTTTTATTCCATTAATACTAATCTTAGAAGTATTAATTTCATTTCGGATGCATTCTATTCTGGCGATATCCCCCTTTGAATATAAGCGTTGGTTAGATTCTCTTTTAAATGGGACAATTAACCCTTCCCTTTCATACATTCTTAGGGTATGAACTGAAATGTTTAGTAAGTTTGCCGCAGTCCTGATGGGGTAAAGAGGCTTATCTATAGTGGATTCGAGTTTTTTCATTTTCTATATTTATAAATGTTAACATTTATAAATATCAACTATTAAGCCATTCATTTAATTCAACAAATATTTACTTTTTAACCATAATCCTTCATTTAGACCGACTCTTCATCTGATATTTTCTTAAATTCAGGAAACTCATTTTCAGAAATGATTAAATTTATTCCTTAATAAAAATTCGGATAGAATCTTTTAAGATTTTTTAACATCATATTATATAATTAGAAAAAGGACTTTGTTCGCAATGATGACAATACTTTACATAGGAACAATTGTAGTAGGTTTGTTAGTGATAATGCAGTTGAATATGCTGAGGATGGCTAAGAAATCTAAAGGTATACAATTATCTGGTCTTACCGGAAAAATGCGTATTCTGGAAAAGAAAGGGAGTAAAGGTCTTGTTTATTTCTTTAGTCCAGGATGTCATGCATGCAAAG
>Ga0182027_10004539_pt1 | contig 21462 bp, 20 predicted proteins | sample 712E1DmetaG_FD_121300 | JGI IMG/M metagenome (GOLD analysis project Ga0182027, IMG submission 121300) | Permafrost microbial communities from Stordalen Mire, Sweden - 712E1D metaG (Illumina Assembly) | ecosystem: Environmental > Terrestrial > Soil > Wetlands > Permafrost | place: Sweden... | reverse complement strand
TTCCACTCATAGGCGGGCATCTGGCCGTTGGGGTGCAGGTAAACGGCGCGGAGCATCAGTTCCATCTGCTGCTTGGCGAAGTCGGGGTCCACGATCGAGAGCGGGAGGGTGTGGAAGGCCAGGAGCATGGGAAAAATATTCTTGGACTCGATTGGCGTGAGGAGGCCTTGCAAAAATTTCTGACCGGTCAGCGGCACGCAGGTAATGGTGGGGCGGTCGGTGTAGATGGCCTGCGCGCCCGCCGCCATGAAATCGCCTTGCACCGCCTTGTCGGATGACAGGGTGCCACCGGCCGTCACGCCCGTTTGCAACGAGTAACCCGCCACGATGGACGACACGTCCACAAACACCGGCTGATCCAGGTAGCGCAGCTTGACGATGTTGAGGAGCGCCTGTTGTTTCCACGAATCGGCGATGGAAGCGCCGTAATCAAAACGGTTGCGCGCGACGCTGCCGGGCCCGATGGAATGGCAGCCGGTTACTAAAACCAGCACGAACCCAAACCCAGCAAACAATAATTTTTTCATCGTATTTCCTTTCTGGGCCGCCGCCGCCAGCCAAGATCTCGGTGATGATTAACTTCAATTGATCCAGCCCTCTTCCTGGAACCGGATTTTGAGCTGGTCGGAAATTTCCTTGGCGGTCTGTTTGGCCCGGCCTTCAACCTTGGCGTTGCCGCTCGCCTCGCCATAGACTTTCAAGCCGCCGCCCACAATGAGTCCCACCGGGTTGCCGGTGACCAGCCAACCCGCTGCTCCCAAGGCCGCCCCCGGGCCTTTGCTTCCCTTGGCGCCCGTGGTGGCGGAGCCGAGTTTTCGCAGTCCGTTGGCCGTCATCTGGTAACCTTCGACAGCAGTGGTCAATTCGGATCCGCCGGAGCCAAACCCGATGGTCATGCGCTTGACGGTGCTGCCCTGTGCAATCGAAACCAGATAGCCCCGGATGACTATGTCATTGACATGCAGGACCGGCGTCGTTGTCGCTGAAGCCCGCACCGCCGGCAACCCCAGCTCGCGGATATCAGCGACCAACTGGGCCGCGATGGCCGCGCCCAATTCACGACCGAGCGCGATCTCCTCGGTGGTGGCAGCCGCCGGCGCGGAGTTCTGGCCGGCCAGCGCCGAGTCAGCCGGAACATCGGCGGGCGAGGCGGCGAAATCGTAAACCACGATGTTATTAGGCCGGGGCAGTTGGTCATACGTAAGCCGCTCGCGGTTGGTGACCTCGGTTGAAGCGCAACCGGCCAAAAGGCCGATAACGCAACTGGCCACGGCCAGATTTAGAATGTTGGATGTTTTCATGACTTGTTTCCTTTCTTTGGTTTGTTGGTTGTCAAATTACTTAATGAGCGGCACCGAGGCGGCCACCTGTAGGTCCACCAGCAGGTTGAGCTGATTGTCAATCTGGAAGAATCGCGCCACCTTCTTGGCCGGCATGATCTTCACCATTTTCTTGAAATACGCGCGCTTGAGGCCGGTCTTCTTCGCTTCAATATTGAAGCTCTCCCTGGCCAGTTCGGTGGCCTCCTGGTCGGTCAGCGAATCGGCGTTGTAGCTCTTGGCGTAGCTCACGATCAGGGCGAGCTTCTCGTCATTGAGCCGGCTCAGTTCATTTTGATAGTCCCGTTGCAGGGGCCAGAACTCGGCGCCCTCGGCCTCGGTCAATTCCATGTTCTGCGCGATGATGATGGCCTTCTGGTTTTTGAGATCCGAGCGGGCCAGCTCAATGAACGTGCGCAAGTTGCCGGCGTCCGGTTTATCAACCGAAGCAGCGGGGGACGAATTCGTTTCGGGGCCGGATTGGGCCAAGGCGCAAAAGGCGACCAGCACAGCGGCCGCAGTGATAATGGTGAATTTCTTTTTCATGTTTTTTCGTTGTTGAGTTTGGATCGCTATGGGTGTCAGTTGCCGGCGGGAATCGTGACGGGTTGCGTGAGGGTGAACTCCAGCAACGTGCCCGGTGGAATCGTCACTGTCTGTCCCTTCTTTAGGAGACTGGCGGTGGCGCCAATGGCCGCGCCTTTGCCGGCATCGCCCGCTATGGCGCCGACAGCCGCGCCGGCGGCGGCGCCCTTCGCCGCTTTCTTGATGGAGGCATCGCCCGCCTGCTGGTAGCCGCTGGTGACGATCGGGATGGGGCTGCCGTTCGGCACCATCTGGGCCAGCCGGACGTCAAGCGTGGATTTTCCAAAAGCCCGCCCGGCCTGCGTCGAATTCTGCACCTTGCCGTAGATGACCGTGCCCGCCGGGACCGCCTTCACACCGTTGACCACCAAGTCATACTCCAGCTTGGTGGTGAAGCTGGCACCGGGCGCGTTCTTGGAGGAAATGCCATCCATCATGCGAACGAGCAGCGTGGTGCTGGCGGGTAACGTCACCGCAGTTGGTGTGACAGCGGCAGGCGCGGCGACGGCCGCAGCGGGGGCCGCGGCGGTAACAGATCCGGCCGGCGTGGTGAACGTGAGCGCGGTGACTTGCGAGGGTTCCAAGACCCCCTGGCCGGCGCTGGTTAGAAAGCGCACGGTGCCGGCGGTGCCGCCGGCGTATTTACCGTTGAGCACGTTGCCGTTCTTGAGTTCAAGAATGTCGGCACGGGCCGATACGCCAAGACTTAGGAGGGTGATGACCAGGGATAATTGAATAACGGCTTTCATACTGGTGGTTGATAAGTTCAGTTCTAGTTGGGTGGATTGGTTTTGCTGGTTAGGGGGCTAGGCCGGTTTTGTTCGCTGATCAGGAGCCGGATGATCCAAGGCATCCGGCGAGCAATAGCGCTTGCCCGCCAGCACGGCATCAACGGCGACCATCAGGTCGGTGGCAATGGCGCGTTTAAGGACGAAGGCATCCGCTCCCGAGTCCATCGCCAACCGGCAGACGCTTGGTTCGTCGTGAACACTCAACAGGATCAGTTTCACCTCCGGACACAGGGCCCGGAGCCACTTTATCCAGCGGAGACTTTCGCTCGCCAAAAGTGAAAGGTCCACCACCGCAATCATCGGCTGAAGTCGCTTCGCGCTCTCAACCAGGGAGGCTTCATCCGCCACCATCACCACCGCGTCGAACGACGTTTCGAGCAGACTGCGTGTCGCTTCCGTCAGACCGTGATTCCGGTCGGCGAGCAGCACACATCGGACAACATTTGGTTTCATAAAGTTTTATTACTCTTTGCCATTCTCGGGAGACTGGCGAAACGCCTGGGCGGCATGCCGGTTGGTCGGGTAGAATCGGGCCGGGTCAATCAGTTCCATCAGATGATACCGCTCGATCCACGAGCGGAAGGACCGGTCGGCGCGACTGACAGCAAAGGTGATGTTCCGCTTTTTCAGCAGGGTGATTGCCTGACGCAGCACCCCCGCACCGGTCGTGTCCACGTCCACCATCGCCTGCGCATCCAGCACGAACCAGCGGACCGGTGTGGTCGCCTGCGAGACCAGCCGTTCGACGTCGTCCAGGAACAGGGTCGCGTTGGCGAAGTAGAGCGGCGCGCCAAAACGGTAAACCATCAAACCGGAACTGCCGGCGGCCTTCCCATCGCTCACCGGGAGGAAATGACTGCCATCGGGCGCTTCCAGGAGCGCCGAGGTTTCCGGACGGGACGCCCGCCGGATCACGTCAATGACCGAAAGGAGAAAGGCGATCATGACGGCGCGCAGCGGACCCAGGGCCAGCACGCTCAACAGGCAGACTGTGGCGATCCAAAATTCCGAACGGCGCATCCGCCACAGCTCTTGGAACTCATGGACTTCGATTAGCGAGAGCACCGCATTGGCGACAATCCCGGCGAGTGCCGCATTCGGCAGGTAGGCCAGATATTGTGTGAAAAAAAGCATCACCACGGTGATGGTCCCGGCCGCCACCAGGCTGGGCAACTGGCTGCGCGAGCCGGCGGCATCCATCGCCGCCGAGCGGGACGGGCTGTTGCCCGTGAGCAGGGATCCGGTGAAAGCGGCGGCCAGGTTGGCCGCACCGTAAGCGAACAACATCTGGTCGCCATCGGCCTTGTAGCCGTATTTGTTGCTGTAACTGCGGACCACGAGTAGTCCTTCACACAGGAGAATGGCCACGATGGCCAGAGCGCCCGGCAACAGCTTTAAGTAGTCGGCCAGCGGGATGTTGGGCAGGGACAGCGTCGGGAGGCCCGAGGGGATCGCGTTGCCAAGGACGGCGACGCCCTTCGCCGGGAGGTCAAGCACGGCGACAAGAATCGTCAGCAACACCAGAGCCACCAAGGCACCAGGAATTTTTGGAGCATACCGTTTCATGAGCCGGATGATCAGGAAGGCGCTCACCCCGACCGCCACCGAGTAGAGATTCGCGTGCGGAATGGAGTGGATCATGGCCAGGACCTCCACGAAGTAGCCCTCGGTATTCACAGAGGTTGACAGGGTTTCCTTGAGGTTCTCCGCCGCCAGCAGCCAGCCCGACGTGGCGTCCACCACATGGGGAGCGGCCAGGATTTTTCTGACTTGATTGGTGAACACCTCCACGCCCAGCCCGGTGATAAAGCCCGCCATCACGGCGCGAGAGAGGAAATTAGCCAGAAATGCCAGCCGGAAGATCCAGAAGACGAAGAACACCAAGGCGCAGAGAACGGCCAGTGCCAGGGCATATTGCAGGCGCAGCGGATCCCCGGGCGCAGCGAAGGCGACGAGGGTGGCCCCAACCAGGGTGGCCATGGAGGCGTCGGGGCTCGTGACCAAATGGCGCGAACTGGCGAGCAGGGCAAAGACCACCAGCGGGATAATGGCCGCGTAGAGACCGGCGGCGGGGGGCAGGCCAGCCACCTGCGCGTAGCCGATGTTCAGCGGGATCATCAGGGCGGCCAGAGTGACGCCCGCCGAGAATTCCCGCGGAACGTCGGCCAGCGTGATTCCCTGCAGTCCCGCAAACGGGCGGGGCCAGCGGATCTTGGATAGAATGGGAAGGTTCATGCCGCACCTCCCATAACGTCGTTACCGGCGCGCTGGCCAAGCCGGAATGATGCAGTTGAATTCAGGCGGGCGGAGGGGAACAAATTGTAGGACAGGCGTCGCGCCTGTCTCCATCTAAAAATTTCCCTCACCTTTTGGTGACTGCCAGCAAGCGTGGAAAACAACGCCTCAAGGCGGTCATTCAAAGTCAGAGACAGGCGCGACGCCTGTCCTACTGCATGGATCCAGCTAAGAACGCTCGCGGCTCTAAGGGCATCGAACGTCCTGCCGTCATACTTCGCTCCCCAGTCGAGGATCGGGAGATATTTGCGGAGTAGTTTCATAGGATTTATTGATTTTGGGGTGGCAGCAGGTAAAGGGTCATGGCGAAGATCACATAGACCATCAGCAACAACACTCCGATGAACCAGGCCGAGCGTCCGGAGTTGGTGACGAGAGCGGCGGTCAGGGTGGCAATGAAAATCATCACCACAGCGCCCGGCCAGAATTGCAAATCCATCGGCGCCGGCCCGATGAAATAGCTCGCCAGCACCAGCACCGGCGCCACGAATAGCGCGATTTGCGATGCGCTCCCCAGGGCAATGCCCACGCTCAGGTCCAGCCGGTTTTTGCGTGCCCCGGAAAACGCCGAACCCATTTCCGCCGCGCCGCCAACCAGTGCCACGACGATGAATCCGACAAACGCGGGAGTCATCCCGAAGGCCTCCGCCGCCTGCTGCACCGATTCCACGAACACTTCGCTGACCAGGGCCACCAGCACGGTGACGCCCGCCAGCGTGGCCAGCGCCAGGCCGATGGGCCACGGCGCTTCCTCGGACTCCTCGTGGGCTGCGCTGGCAAACACCTCGCGATGTGTCTTGAGCGAGAACAGCATGGCCAACCCATATCCGGCGATGAGCAACACCGACAGGCCCACGCTCAATTTGTGGGAGAACGCGCCCGCCGCCGCGAAGTCGTCCCGGGCAATCGCCGAGGGAACCACCAGCGCGACCGTGGCCAGAAAAAGCAGGCCGGCCTGCAGGCGGGCCGTGGCCCGGTTGTATTCCTGCACATGGTGCTTGAGCCCGCCGAGCAGAAACGACGCGCCCAGCACGAAGAGCGTGTTGGTGACAATGGCGCCCGCAATGGACGCCTTCACCAGCATGTATTCCCCGGCACGCAGGGCGGACAGGGCGATGATCAGTTCGGTCAGGTTTCCCAGCGTGGCGTTGAGCAGGCCGCCGACGGCATCGCCGGTCCTGGCGGCCACCGCTTCGGTGGCGTGACTCAGCAGCGCTGCCAGCGGCACGATGGCGAACACCGAGAGCACAAAGAGCAGCGTGTGCGCCTCGGGTTTGATCTTCTGCGCGACCAGCACCACGGGCACAAACGCCAGGAGCCAGAGCAGCGGGTTGTGACGGATTCCCTTGAGCAGCGAGTTCATGGAATCAGTGTTCCGGTGCCGGGCGCATGGGTGCCGTCTGTATGTTAAACTTCATTTTTTTGGGAATAGAAAAGTGACTGCGAAACGCAGGCCCCAATCCGGTCCGCCGGCGGGCCGTTCGGCGTAGTAGCGATAGCCCACCTGGAAGGCGATGGGCAGCTTGCCGATCTTCACCAACTGCTGAACCGTGAAGTTCACGGGCACCGTCCATTGGTGGCCTTGCCAGTCGTAGGTGGACTCGGTATTTACGCCGAAGGTGGTGAACGTCTTGGTGGTGTAGGAAAAAAACGGCTGCAGAAAAGTGGCGTTGACGTTCTGATCCCCCCAGCCCGCATAGGACCAGATATGGTTGGCGAGAACGCCGTAAGTGAAGCCATGGGTTTGCTGCAGCGCAATGATGGTCGGACCCGCGCCCCACTTGCCGCTGCCGAGTGCGCTATCCGTCTCCGTGGGCCACAGCGCCACCGGGCCGGCCCCGAGAATCCAGCCACCGACCGGTTCCTTGGGCGACAGGAAAAAGCTCTGCGTAACGTCGCCCAAACCGGACTTGGCGCTGCCGCCCGGCACCGGTGACTCGGCGTAAATTACCGGCAGGATTGTCCGGGTGATGAGATTCCAATCCTGGCTGATGGAAAACGGAATCACCGGCTGGATATTGGCCGTGTAACGCATGGCGTTCTCCGGGCCGATGCCAAAATCCCAGTTGTTCTGGATGGGCATGCTGATGAGGTTGGCAATCGGGTTCTGTAGTTTCTTGGCGAGTTCGGCCTCAGCGGCCTTCGCGTCGCTGCCCGCGCCGGTGCCGGCGGCGGAAGCCGCGTCGACCGGCGCAAGGGTGAGCGAAAGATTGGGTTTCGATTCTGATTGGGCGTGGGTTACCGACACCTGCAAAGCGCAAGCAACGACCAAGAGGTTGAGTTTTGATTTCATAGCATTGTTCATGGGTTGTCGTGCTATTTTACTCCCGGCACCGGAAGTCATAGCGCACTTCCTTCGGCGGTCTTGCCGGCTTGGGAAGCGAAGAACTTCGCCAAAAAGAACCAGACGATCACCGGCACCGGGACCGCCAGGAGGGCCATCGCCATCAATTTCGGATCAATGACCGGAAAGGCGGTGACGGCCATCAGCATGGCACTGCCATTCCGCGAGCATACCCCCAGCGCCATGGCACTGCGCTGGGCCTGGTTGAGACCAAAACCAAAGACATAAGCCACCAGCGCCAAGCCGAGGGTGAATAGGACTTGGCCCGCGATGGCAAAACTGCCCAGGGTGCTGAGAAGCACCCGCCAGTTCATGAGCACCACGAAACCGAGCAGGAGGAGACTGGAGATTCCGGCGATCTTTTTCACTGCGGGGAAGATCATGTCGGCCACCCGCGCGGCGTAAACCTTGATGACCACGCCGATCACCAGCGGCAGCAGCACGGTCAGCAGCAGCGGCTTTCCGATGTCCCAACTGCTCAACGTCAACCCCGGAATCAGGCGCGGTGCCAGCAACGGCATCAGGATCACGGTGCTGACCACGGCCAGCGGCATGATCGCAGCCGCGAGGGAAATGTCGGCCCGGGCTTTTCTGATGAGGATCGGCAACATCGGCGCGGTGGGCGCCAGACTGAAGATGAGCAACCCCACGGCGTAAGGCTCCGCCATCGGCAGGATCTTCGTCAGCAGAATCGCAATGGCCGGACCGACCACCCAGCACCACCCGAGGGTCAGCGCCAGAACCCGGAGGCTCCGCAAGGACTTGAGTGTTTCGCTCAGGTTCAGCTCAAGGCCCATGGACCCCAAGTTCGCCAGGGCGTAAAACATCGCCACAATGCTGAAGGCGGTCTGAATGTTCATGATCGTTCTCCTTTCAAGTCAGTTGGGATGGCTTTAATCATTCCGATCAAGTGGAGGACGGGGTTGCTGTCTGACCTCCCGCGTCGGTCTTGCCGGCGCGTTTGCCATAAATGCGGGCGGCGATGAGCATGGCGATAATCGGAGTGATCGTCCCGAGCGCACCGGTCGTGACGATGGCCAGCGGATCAACCCCCGGGGCGATGTAGAGCGCCGCCAAGGCCGGGCCGATCTGACGGCAGCAGACCCCGATGGACAGGACGCTCTTCTGGCGCTCGGGCATCCCGAAACTGAACAGATACGATCCGGCTGTGACGATGAGGAGGAACAGGAACTGCGCTCCGGCGGCAAACTCCCCGACTGTGCCGAGCATGCCTTTGCCGTACACGCCGAAGACCAGGAGCAGCATGGCCAGCGTGTCAATCTTGGTGGCCTTGTTGACGAACGGTTGGATCGCAGCGGCGATGGACGCCCACCGGAGCTTGATGACCACACCGATCACCATCGGCAGGAGGATGAAAAACAGCATGGGCTTCGCGACCATCCAAGTGGAGACGGTCAAACCTTTGACCAGCAGCGGAACCATTACCGGCAAAAAGATCACCGTGCCCAAGGTCGTAAACAGCGTGAAGGTTGCGGTGTAGTTCACGTCCCCGCGCGCCTTGTCCACCATGATGGGAAGCATCGGCCCGCCGGGCCCCAAGGTTATCAGGATAAGGCCCATGGCAACGGGCGGCTCCAAGGGGATCAGGTGGGCGAGCAGGTAGCCCAGACCCGGGCACAGGATGAAGCCCCACAGCGTGGTCAGACCCATGAAACGGAAGTCCTTGAACCCCCGCAGGGCCGCCTTGAGGTCCAACCTCAAACCCAGGTCCAACAGGTTGCCCACCATGAAGAGCACCAGCGTGATTTTAAGTATGGTCTCAAGCATGGGTTGCCTTTTGTGTGTTATAGGTGACGGCGAAAACCACCACCGTGATGTTGAACCAAGTCATAATGGTCATAGTCTGTTTCCTTTCGAGTTAATGTCTATTTGCATAAAGATTTTTTTCTATTTCATCACCGGATTGTGCCAGCCTCCAGGCGGAATAACCAAGGCGACTTCCTTCGGTCCCCATGTTTTAGGTTCATAATCGAAGACCGGAGTATTGGCCTGCAGCGCGGGATCAACTATCCGCCAAGCCTCTTCCACATAGTCTTGCCGGGCGAAGAGGGTGGCGTCTCCCGCCATCGCATCTCCCAGCACGCGTTCGTAGGCGTCCATCTCCTCGGCATGGGCAAAGTGGCTTCCCAAAACTTCCACCGGCACAGCCGCCTTTTCGTCCAACGGAGCCATCACATTCAGCCCGAAGGCGATTGTGATGTCAGGACTGATCCGAATTCGAAAATGATTCTGCTTTAGATTCAGTTCCTTGAATATGCTGGGGGTCTGGCGCAACTGGACCACGATCTCCGTGCAGGTCACTGGCAGGCACTTCCCAGCCCGGATAAAGAAGGGCACTCCCTGCCAGCGGCAGGAATCAATCTCCAAACGCAGGGCCGCGAACGTTTCCACCTTGGAATCAGGCGCAACGCCCTTTTCGCTGCGGTAGCCCCGGAACTGACCCCGAACGAGATTCCCCGCCGCCAAAGCGGGAATCGCCTTCAAGACTTTGACCTTCTCATCCCGAATGGACTCGCTGTCGCTTCGGACCGGTGGCTCCATAGCCAGGTTGGCCAGGACTTGGAAAAGGTGGTTCTGGATGACATCGCGAATGGCCCCGGTTTCGTCATAAAAGGCGCCCCGTCCCTGGACGCCAAAACTCTCTGCCATCGTGATCTGCACACTTTCGATATGATGACAGTTCCAGAACGGTTCCAAGAACGCGTTGGCAAAGCGAAAGAAGACCATGTTGTTCACCTGACGTTTTCCCAGGTAATGGTCTATCCGGTAGATGGCCTGCTCGTCGAAGGTTGCAGATAGAATCCGGTTCAAGGCTTGGGCGGATGCCAGGTCATGGCCAAAGGGTTTTTCCAGGATGATGCGCGCGCCGGTGGCACAGCCTGCCTTGTCCAGTTGTTCGACGACGCCTGGAAAGATCGAGGGTGGGATGGCCATATAGTAGGCTGGCCGCTGAGCCGCATTGAGTTCCCGGCGCAACGCCTGGAAGGTTGCCGGATCTGAATTGTCGCCCCGCACATATCGCAACAAGGTGCATAACTTGGCGCAGGCCGCGGCATCAAATTTCCCGCTCTGCTCAAGGCTGGAGTGGGCCCGGTTTCTTAACTCATCAACGTCTTTGGCCGATCGGGCGACGCCAATCACTGGCACGTTCAACTGGCCGCGTTTGACCATCGCCTGCAGGGATGGAAAGATTTTCTTAAAGGCAAGGTCACCCGTCGCCCCAAAGAAAACAAATGCGTCAGAGGTCAACGTATTCATAAAGGCTGCCGTTATTTCAATTCAGCAATGGCCAGCATCGCGCGCGACAACATGCCGCCGGAAATGTTTTTGGCCTTGAACCCGTTCTGCAGCAGGACGCGCGTGGCGTAGTAGGCGCGCTGGGCGGAACGGCAGATGACGTGAATCTCGCGGTCGCGTGGCAGCTCGCCGAAACGCTGGCGGAGCTGGCCCATCGGGATGTTGACTGCGCCCGGCACGCTCTCCAAAACAAGTTCCTCCGGCTGACGCACGTCGAGCAGATAAGCCCCGTCCAGGGAATCCCAATGACTGACCGGCATGTCGCCGCGCAGGATATTCGCGGCGATCATGCCCGCGAAGTTGACCGCATCTTTCGCGCTGCCGAACTGGGGCGCGTAGCACAACTCGGATTCTTCCAGGTCATAGACCGTCGCCCCCATCTGGATGGCCATGGCCAGAGCACTGATCCGCTTGTCCACCGCCGGTCCGTCTTCGCCGAGCGCCTGCGCGCCGAGGACTTTGCCGTCGGATTTGCGGAAGATGAATTTCAGCCCGAGCATCTTCGCACCGGGGTAATAGCCGGCGTGCGAATTGGGGAAGAGATAAACTTTCTCGTAGTCCGTATCGCCGAGCCGCTTGAGCGTCTTCTCGCTGACCCCGGTCCAGGCGGCGGCACCGCCGAACAGTCCGATGATCGAGGTGCCTTGCGTGCCACGGTAACTGGACTTGCGTCCGCAAACCACGTCCGCCGCGATGCGGCCCTGCCGGTTGGCCGGCCCGGCCAGCGCAATCAGACTCCATTCGCCGGTGCCGAAGTCTTTCACTTCGATGGCATCGCCCACGGCGAAGATGTTGGGATCGCTCGTAACCATCTGGTCATTCACGCGGATGCCGCCGCGTTCGCCGATGGTGAGACCGGCCGACTTGGCGAGCGTGATGTCCGGCTTCACGCCAATGGCAAGAATGACGATGTCCGCCGGAAACGTTTTGCCGGCGCTGGTCTGAACCTCGATGGCACCGCCGTCCAACTGCTTGAATCCGTTCACGCCGTCATTCGCGATGATCTTCACGCCATGCTTTCGCACATGGCCCTGCACGAGACAGGCGATCTCCGGGTCCAGCGGGCCGAGCACATGATCGGGTTTCTGGATGAGCGTCACTTCGAACCCGGCATGGACCAGATTTTCCGCCGTCTCGAGGCCGATGAAACCGCCGCCCACGACGACCGCCCGCCGCACGGGCTTGGCCATCTGGATGCCGGAATAGTTGAACATCCCCGCGAGAAATGTGGTGCCCTTCTCAATCCACTCCCGGATTGTCCGCGGGTCCGGCACGGTGCGGACGTGGAAGATTCCGGGCAGATCAATGCCGGGCAGGTTCGGATGCACCGAAGCCGCGCCGGGCGACAGCACGAGCTTGTCGTAGGTCTCGGTCGTGACCGCGCCGGTTTTGGTGTTGCGCAGATCCACGGTCTTTTTCTTTGCATTGACCGCGATGGCTTCGCAGTTAGTGCGCGCATCCACCATGAACATGCCGCGAAACATCTGTTCCGTGGCCACGAGCAGGCTCGACTCCTTGGGAATCACGCCCGAGACATGGTAGGGCAGACCGCAGTTCGCGTAGGAAACATACGGCCCCTTCTCCACCATGATGATTTCGACTTTTTCATCCAACCGGCGCAACCGCGCCGCACACGAGGCGCCGCCCGCCACTCCGCCAACGATGATTACTTTCATATTTTTATTCTGTGAGGTTTTTGTTTTTGAATAGGGTTTAGAGCCGGTCTTTTTGGAAACTCAGCCCAACGGAAAATTTAGGTACACTGGCAAATCCCGTGTTTCGGCAATCCCAAAGGGATTGTGTCTGCCAGCCCAGGGTTGCGAGGCGCGAGCTACCCTGGGTGGTTTCGGAGTTGGTTTTCAACCCCACCGGGGTTGCGCCCAACCCACGCCACGCCGCAACCCCGTTGGGGTTGTGCGCCTCCGACCCCGGTTCCCAGGGTTGCTTTATCGCAACCCTGGGCTTTGGGCCGGAATCCCTTTGGGATTCGTTGTTGGAATTTCCGAATGTCATCGGGTTTATTTCTTCATTTCGCCGCCGGAGCTTTTTGTCCCGTGCGGCCAAAGGCCTCGTCAATGATGGCTTGAAGGTGCTTGACCACTTCATCGGGCGGCGTTTTGTAATCGTCCAGTTCATACACCTTGCCCAGATACATATACTTGCCGAGGCCGAAGCGGTGATACGGCAACAGCTCGTAATCAATCACGTTCTTGTGCGGGCGGATGAAGGCCAGCACGGCCCGGATGTGTTCCTCGTCGGCATTCACGCCGGGAATCAGCGGCGTGCGGGCGATGAAGTCGGTGTTGGGAAACGTCTCGTAGGCTTTCTTGAAGTTCGCCAGAATCCGCTCGTTGCCCGCGCCGGTCCATTTCTTGTGCCGCTCGGGAATCGTGAGCTTGTGGTCATGGAGCATGGTGTCCACGTGGGGCAGCACCTTTTCGATGTTGGCCCAGGGAACGTTGCACGCCGTTTCGACGGCTGTGTTGATGCCGCGCTCGTGTGCGCCCTTGAGCAGGGCGGCGCTGAAGTCCGGTTGCAACATGCACTCGCCACCGCTCAGGGTGATGCCGCCGCCCGAGGAACGGTAGATGGACTCGTCCTTCTCCATCTCGGCCAGCACCTCGTCCACGGTCATCTTTTTGCCATACATTTCGAGTGCGCCGGTCGGGCAGAGCGAACATAATTCCTGGTCGCAGCCGCTGGTGAGGTCCCAGTTGATTTTGACGGGACCCTCTTCGCCCTCGGTAAAATAGAAGGCCCCCTTCGGGAAGGGAGCTTTCAAGCACAGGCTGCACTCCCGGCCCTTGCACTTCTTCGGGTCGTAAGACAGTTCCGGTTTGACGCGGATGCTTTCGGGATTGCCACACCATTTGCAGCGGAGCGAGCAGCCCTTGAGGAACACGTTGGTGCGGATGCCGGGGCCGTCATGACTGCAATAACGCTGGATGTTCAGGACGATGCCGGTCGGAGCGGAAGGATTGGTAGATTGATTGCTCATAAATATTTCCCCTTAGTTTCCGAGATGAATGCCGAGGGATTGGGCGATCGCCATGAACATGCTGTCCATGGGCACGGTTCGGACTTGGTTAATCGCTTCCACCAGTGGCACGAATTTGATGTGCGGTGGTTGGAAGGCCACCATCACTCCGTTTTGGCCGGCGTTCAGGGCTTGAACGGCGCCAGCGCCGTAAGCCAGACCCAGTTGCCGATCCACGGCGGTGGGCGTGCCGCCTCTGGCCCAGGGGCCAACGACAAGCGGATAGGTTTCCTCGGCAATCAGCAGTTGCAGCCGGTTCGCGACCGTTTCGGCAGCTTGACCCGATCGCTGAATGACGTGGGTGCTGTTGTCGCCCGTGGCCAATGGCGACAGGGAAGCTTTCAGGGTGTTTTCGGGCGGTTGATCCGCCTTTGCCTGCGGTTTGGGGAGGAGCTTCGCGCCTTCGGCCACCACCACCAGCCCATAAGACCGCCGGGCGGTCATTTTATCTTTCAACCGGGCGGCGACTTTTTGCAGGTCGCCGGGAATTTCGGGAATCAGCACGGCATCGGCACCCGCAGCAACGCCCGCCTGCAACGCCAGCCAGCCGGCCTGCGTTCCCAGGACTTCGACCACGGCAATTTTCCGGGCCGCCTGCGCCGCCTGCCGCGCCTTGTCGAGCATTTCGATGGTGAAACTGAGGGCGCTGTTGAACCCAAAGGAAACCTGGGTGACGGCAATGTCGTTCTCAATCGCCCGGGGGATGCACACGGTATTAAGCCCTTTGGCATGGAGCTTGTAGAGGATGGTCAACCCCTGGCCACCGACGACAGCAATCAAGCCATCAATTTTTTCCGCCTTCAACTTGGCCAGCAACTCATCCGACTGGTCCACTTCCTCCACCGTCTCGTCGGCATTGATCGTGCGGACATGGAACGGATCCACGCGGCCCGACTGGCCCAGCACGCAGCCGGAGGCGGGATCGAGGTTCTCGACCAGTTGGGGTGTGAGGGGCAGCAGACCGCCCCCGGGATAACGCTCCGAATGCAGCAAGCCTTCAAAGCCGTCCCGGATGCCGACGACTTCCCAGCCCAGTTTGTTCGCCGCCAGGGCCGCCCCCTTGATCGCGGCATTCATCCCGGGGACGAAACCCGCGCCCACGATGATCGCGATGCGTTTTATATTTGTGCTCATAATTTTAATCGGTGTTTGGTTGATGACCAAGGGGGTTCCGGTATGGCGTGACCATGCACCACGCCATACCGGTTCCGTTGTATTTCAGCACTGTTGACCGTCGAATGATTGCAACGTGCGTTCGATGACCTCGTTCTGCACGCCCGGGGCCAGTTTGGTAAAGAACGCACTGAAACCGGCCACCCGGACCACTAGGTCGCGGTATTTTTCCGGATGCTTCTGTGCGTCCCGGAGGATGGCGGTGTCCAGGACATTGAACTGGATGTGATAACCGTCGTTGTCGAACAGGGTCTTGACCAGCCGGAGCACATTATCCCGGCCCTTGCGGGTCTTGAGCTGATCCGGCGGCAGTTTCATGTTCATGTGGGTTGCCGAATACTTGATGGCATCCTGGCTCTTGGCCGCCGACATCACCAACGCGGTGGGTCCGTTGACATCGGTGCCCGGCATGGCCGACAGACTTCCATCGGTGAGCGCCACTCCGGCTTTCTTGCCGTTCGGCAGCGCCCCGGTCACCATGCCCATCAGGTTGTGGATGCTCTTGGTATAGGCATCGGGCACTGATTTGATGTCCTTGCTGAGGTAGTTGCCACCGCCGTCAACATTGTTGAACGCCTTCAGGATGCTTTCATACACCCGATGCGTCAGCCGGTTCACTTCAGGAATGTCGTTGCCATGCTTGGGCGCGTCCTCATAGCACATCTTCCTGACCTTCTCGTATTCCCCCTCGAAGTTTGCCGCCAGGGCTTTCTTCAGTTCAGCCATGGTGATCTTCTTGTCGTCATAGACCAACTTCTTCACCGCTATAAGAGAGTTGGCGGCGTCAACCCCGCCCACCACAATTTGGGCAACGGTGTAGTAATTGGCGCCGCCATTCCACACCTCGGTGCCGGTTTCAATGCAGCCTCCGGTCAGGAGCGAGCGCCAGGGAACCGGGAGGAAGTCAGCGCACAACATGCTGGCTATCCAGGCACCCCGACGGAGGACCTCCTCATTGAATTGCAGTTGTTTCTCAAAAGCCGCATACAAGTCCTCGAAGGTCTTGAAGGTCTCGGGATCTCCGGTCTTGGGTCCGATCTGCTTTTTGGTGCGGGGATCGAAGCCGTTGTTCATCGTAAACTCGACGATCTTCCCCAGATTGGGCTGGCCTTCCACCGGATGACCGGTCTCGTAGGGAATGTAGGAACCCACGCAAGCGCCGATACAGGTGCGCCGGGCTTTTTCCAGGGTGATGCCCTTCTTGGAGTCGGCGAACAGATTGAGGGCCCGCTTCATCATCACATTGCCATTCACGAACTGAGGCATGCCGACACCGGTGCCGATGACATCCAGAACCTTCTCCAGGAATTTGCCGCTCATCCGCTCCGTATAGACGCACGACAGCGGAGGCTGCGGCAGGTGAAGGTAGCCGGATGCATCGAGGACTAAGTAGTCCATTTCGGCGGTGGCATCCTCCCCATCCTCGGTAAAGCCGCCGAGCGAAATGCTCTGACCCAGATCGGCCGAGTTCTGCAAGGCGACCTTCTCGCCAAAGTAATAGCCGATTTCATTCAGCTTGATGAACAGGTTTTGGAGCATGAACGTCGCGTCATCCGGACCGATCAGCCCGGCCGCCTTGTCGCGCTGATAGTAAGGCTCGAGGTTCTGACCCAGATAGGCCTCGGAATACCCGCAGCCGACCTGTTCGAGTTCCGCGCAGATGTGACAGAAGAAGTGGGTCTGGATGGCTTCCCGCAGATTGCGGGCCGGATGCTCGGGCACCCATTCGCAGGTTTCGGCAATGGCAATCAACTCCGCCTTGCGGGTCGCGTCCTTCTCCTTGCCCGCCATGTCCCGGGCCAGCTCGGCATAGCGATGAGCCAGCCGGACAATGGACCGCATCAAGATGAGGCTGGCTTCATAAAAATAGAGCTTGCTGGCATTGGGCAACCGCATGTCGAGGGCCGCCTGTCGCTCCTCGACCTCCTTGATCATGGCGGCCAGCCCATGATTGTAGATCCGGGGGTAGTTCAGGTTGCCGCCGCCACCCGGCCAGTCGAAGAAACTGATGACAAAGCCGGAGTCATAGCAAGGTTTCGGATCGAACCCATACTTCTTCTCGAAGATCTCCAGCGTGCGGGGCTTCAGCGCGCGCTTTTCCCAGTAATCAAGGGCCCACTGGTTTACCCGCTTGTCCTCCGGGTCCTTGCACTTCTCCACGGTCTTATCGTCCTTCATCCAATCAATGTTCCATTCCGGATAGGTGTAGATGCCGTTGACGGTGCTGGCCATGCTGCCCACGAAGAGATTGTCATCAATGTAGAGTTTCTTCCGTTCCAGCAGGGTGGCCATGAACTTGGCCCGACGCATGATATTCTGGTCGCCTTGCGTTTTCGCGTAAACCTCCTCCATGATCCTGATTCGCTCAAAATCAACCTCTGCCGGAGTGCTCCGGAGTTGTTCTTTCAGCCGGTCGATCCGGCCCTTGTCAGCCTTGACCCGCGCGGTGGAAGCTGCGTTGGTGGAGTTTGTCTTTTCGGTGGTATTTGTTGTTTTTGGCATATTGCTTGTTTCTTTCGTGGTTGTGTTTGTTGTTGTGTTTTTATTCGTTCGGTTAAGCGGTTTTCGGCAGCACCATCCGTTCGGGCGTGAGCTTTTTTGTCCACGGACAACCCGAGTTTTTCCAGCCGTCCATGACTGGCTGGGCCTTGGCCACGCTGTCGGAGTCACCGTTCGCATCGCCTTCCATGCCGTCAATAATGTTGTAAGCGTGCTTGAACCCGGCCTGGGCGAGCAGATTGCACGCAATCGCGCTGCGACCGCCGGAGCGGCAGGTGACCAAGAGGATGTCGTCGGGCTTGGCCACCGTCTGCACCCGCGCGACGAAATCGGGCAGTATCTTCATGGGGAACTTTCCATTATCGGCGTCCCACTCGTAGCTCTGGGCGATGACAGGAATTCTCCAGGCCATATCCGGAGAGCCGACGAAGAGGTATTCCTCGGGCGTGCGGACATCGAGAATTTTCACCTTCTCCGGCGCGGCCTGCCATTTGGCATAGGCTTCCTTCGCCGTGACATAGAGTCCCAGCACGGTTTGTTTTTCTTTTGTCAGGTTTGTTTTTGGATCAGTCATATTCAGTTTCTTGTTGGATTGTTTGTCAGCCTTCGCGCTGGTAGCGCAGACTTCAGAGTCTGCTGTATCGCAGGTTTCCAAACCTGCGGGCGGCGCGCGTGTTTGGACACCCTGCCGATTGGGAAATCGGCGATACGGCAGGTTTGGAAACCTGCGCTACGCTGTGTTCGGCTGTTCTTGTCATGATGAGTTTGAATTTATCGGGCCAAGGCACCCTCCCCCGATGGGAGGGTGCCGTTGCCCTTTGAGCTTTCTTCCGGCTAGCCAATCCGACCTCCCGAGGCCAGCGGGTCAGCCGCTTTGGGCAGCTTGGCCAGAGTGCGCTTCTTCCATTCTTCTTCCAGCTGCTCGCGGGCGGCCTTTTCGAGGAACTCCGGTGCGGCCCATTTATTCACATCGAAGTCGTTCTTGATATAGCCGTGGCTGAGCATGAAGTTCTTGCCGATCTCCACGGAGGCCAGGTTCTGGGGTGACAGGTTCGGCACCATGTCCACGTCCTTGATGCCCCGGTAGGTGTCTTCCACGTCCCGATAGAAAGTCTGTTTGTCGAGAATCGCCGCCGCCGCGTGCTTGTGCTCGTTGGACCAGCGCCCGACTTTGATCATGCCTTTCAGGAAGGTCACGGCCAGTTCGGGATGTTTCTCGGCCATCACGTCGGTGCAGGTGATGGCGGCGGGGATGTTGGCCACCTGCAGGCGCCAGTCCGGATACTTGGACAGATCCTCGATCGCCGCGAACTTGCCCGTTGCCTCGGCGAGACAACTCAAGACTCCGCTTTGACAATACAAGGCATCAATAACGCCCTTTTCCAGCGCGGTTTCGAGGGGACGGAAGGCCAGGTCGCGCTTGTGATCGCGCTTGAGCCACAACTCGGAGGCGTTTTCCATGGGATCCAGCATCGCCGGGTTGTTATACCAGTCATCGGCATAGGGGAACTCGACGATCTGCACGTCGGCGCGGGTCATGCCATTCATGCGGAGCATCAGCTCGATGCCCTGTTCCTCCTGGATGCGCCACCAATCGTTCTTGATCCGGTTCATGCTCTTCGAGAGGCCGATTTTCTTGCCCTTCAATTCGCACATCCGGTAGATGTCGTCCTTGGCGCGCACCATCATGACGCCGCCTTCGTGCGGCACATGCGTCACGCCCAGGAGCCGGGTCCGGCGGATGTCCGCGTTGACGGCGACGGGCGGGAACAAGCCGCCAAAGCGGATGAGATTGTCGAGATTGTGGATGTAGTGCGGATACCAGTCGTTCTCGCGCGTGGAGCGCAAGAAGGCATACTTCACGCCGATTTTTTTATACTCCTCCTTGGTCCAGCTCAGTTCCTGGTCCACATTGCTGGCGGAGACGAGGGGACAGTTGGTGTAATAGACCTCTTTCCAATCCACCTTGATGGTGCTCATTTTGGTGTTCTTCATCGTGGTCTCTTTGACCTGCGGCTTGGAGAGATCGCCCGGGGAGCAGGCGGTTGCATCTCCGCTCTTTTTTGTTTCGTTGGCCATTGTTAGTTCGTTGTGTTGTTCATAACCGGATCGGCGGTGATGGTGTTTGTTAAGTCCAAGCCCGGGCGCCTGGGTGAAATATTATTTGGTTAAAATTTAAACTTCAGGGCGATCAATGCGCCGTTGAAGATGACGTTCATGCCATTCTTGTTGGCACCGCTGCCCTTCGATGCATCCAGGCCCACGGCCTTGTAGCCGGCCGAGAGGCTGAACCACTTGACGAAGTCGTATGTCGCCATGCCCGAGGCGGACCAGTCAAGTTCCGCCTGGTTGTCCGAAATGCCGAACCCGCCGATGTCGCCCGCGAAATCCAAATGCAGTTTTTGGGTGAGATATTTGCTGCCGCGCAGGCCAATCACCGGATCCTCCAAGTTTCGACTGGCACTGACTCCCGGGCCGATGATTTTGAGGCTTAGATCCGTATACCAGTAGCGGAGACCGAGCGTGCCATCGAGGATGAAGGGGTTTCACCCTCAGTCTTGACGAGGTTGTAAGACACGCCGGCATCGGCAATGACGAATTTCAATTCGCGAGATGCGGGCACGCCCAGTGTCCCCAGGCCGTCGTTGGAGAACTTCATGTAACCGACTCCACCGTAAAAACCCCATTTTCCCTTGTGCGCTTCAAGCCCCAGCGAAAAGGTTTGGTCGAGATTCTGCTTCAGGTCGTTAAAACTCTTATGCACATCCCGCTGATTGCCACGAATCGTGGTATTCCCGTCAATGCCCACAAGCCAGGCAGGTATGGTGACGCCGAATTGCCACGAGTCTGAGTTCTGGGGTGCAAGCGGAACCGCGTCGGGAGTCGTCACCGTCGAGGCAGCCGGAGTCATGGCGGTTTTGGTTGCCGTGGCGTCCTGGGCATTGGCGGGCAGAGCAGCGCCGGCAAATGCGGCCGCTGCAAATAGCAGGGTCTTTACCCGGGGAGTTTGATTTTTCATGTTTTTAATATTTGATTCGCGTGGCGATTTCACTTTCTGGATATCCCATGGCTGGAACTTTGACTGATAGAAGGCCGGTTGTAACCTCGGAGAATTACCAGATTGGGCCTAGTAAAATTACTGGCTGCGCCAAGGGAGCCGACCTGCGCCGCGATCTTGCCCTGGGTGGCACCGGGCGGAAGGGAGCTCAGTTGGAACGATGCAGCAGAAAACAACCCAAGCCGGCGGCGAACGCGCGTAGGACAGGCGTCGCGCCTGTCTCCATTTAAAAATTTCTCCTCACCTTTTGGTGGCTGCCAAACCATCTTGGAAAACCACGCCCCAAGGCGATCATTCAAAGTCAGAGACAGGCGCGACGCCTGTCCTACGGCATCGTTCCGGCTCAGATTTCCACGATGCCGTGTTTGAGGGCGAAGTGGACCAGCTCGGCGTTGGTGTGCAGGCCCAGCGTTTCCATCATCTGGTATTTGTGGAACTCCACCGTGCGGGCTGAGATGGCAAGCGTCCCGCCAATCTCCTTGGCCGAGCGGCCTTCGGCCAGCAGTTGCAAAATCTCGCGCTGCCGCGGCGTGAGCGACGCCACCGGATCGCCGGCTTCCTCCGGCTTGCGGTTGGCCTGCAAAACGCTCCCCGCCACCGCCGGACTCACATAGGTCTTGCCGTCCAGAGCCGCGCGAATGGCGGCCGTCAATTCGGCCGGAGCCGAGTGTTTGAGTACGTAGCCCGAGGCGCCGGCTTCGAGCGCGCGCCGCGCGTAGGCCACTTCCGGGTGCATGGTCAGAAAGACCACCCGCACCTGTTTGTCGTCCTGCTTCAACTGCACAAGCGCGTCAATGCCATTGAGATGCGGCATGGTGATGTCGGCCACGATGACGTCCGGCCGAAGTTTCCGCGCCGCCTCAATCAGGGCGCGGCCATCCTCGACCACGCCGACCAGTTCAAACTCGGCGGTGAGCAGGCTCTTCAAGCCTTCGGCCACCATGCGGTGGTCGTCGGCCAGCAACACTCGTGGACGTTTCATAAAGAAAGGCTAAAGGCTAAAGGCTGAAGGCTAAAGGTTTTGTTTGGAGTTTTTGTCAACG